>Ga0315912_10001067_pt1 | contig 36765 bp, 25 predicted proteins | sample VfabasoilMG_FD_204469 | JGI IMG/M metagenome (GOLD analysis project Ga0315912, IMG submission 204469) | Garden soil microbial communities collected in Santa Monica, California, United States - V. faba soil | ecosystem: Environmental > Terrestrial > Soil > Garden | place: USA: California... | reverse complement strand
TTCGCGCTCAACGCGTAGAGCTCGAACACGTAGTGGTGATAGCGCGGCCCCGGGGGCGCGCCCGGCCCGAAGTACGAGTTCTGGCCCGCGATGTTCTTGCCCGTGACCGATCCGTCAGGCAGCTTGCCCTCGGGGATGCCCTTGGCCGCGGCTGGGATGTTCCAGGCGAGCCAGTGCAGCACGTCGTTCGTGCCGCCCATGAGCGCGACATCGAGGTCGTGGAAGATGATCGCGTAGCTGACCGTGTTGTCGGGCGCATTCGAGAACGTGAAGCCGGGCTGCACGCCGTCGCGGCCCGCGTACTTCTGCGGCACGACGCCGCCGTCCTCGAACGCCGTGCTCTGCATCAGCAGCGGCGGCAAACGAAACCCGCCACCACCGCCGCCGCCACCGCCTTGAGCGAATGCCGGCGCACCGGCGAGCGTAGCCAGGATCACCAGCGCGGCAGCCGCGCGGCCCTTCATCGATTGCATGCTCGTTTCCTTCTAGTTGTGAGCGATCGAGAAGGCGTCATGATACGCGCCCGGGACCAGCGCAACACGGTCGGACGGCCCTGCGAGCGGTGTCGCGACGGCGGCGATGCCGCCCTGTCCGCGCGCGAGTCATCTGATCTTCCCCCCCACCGATACCGCCGCCGCGACTGTGGCCGATTTGGGCACCCGCGCGCCGAAGATTGACGTAACTTACGGCTACACCGACGTTTCATCGCGGCACCAACGCTTACCGATCAAGGAGTTCGAGCGGCCAGGCTCCGTCTCTTCCGAACTCTTGAGCAGCCTGCGCAGTCGAAGTCGCGTCCCGCATGGTAAGTTTGCAGGACAAAAACGACGGGGGATGCCCATGAAACTGGCGCTCGCGGTTCGCACTTCCGGCCTTCTGCTCGCCTTCCTCTTCACCGCCATCGTCACCGCTCAGCCGCGTTTGCCCCAGGGCATCACGCGCGTGACGACCGTCGAAGGCATCACCGAGTACAAGCTCGACAACGGGCTACAGGTGTTGCTGTTCCGCGATCCGTCGAAGGCGACGATTACCGTGAACATGACGTACCTCGTCGGCTCCGTGGACGAGAGCTACGGCGAGACCGGCATGGCCCACCTGCTCGAGCACATGATGTTCAAGGGCTCGACGAAATTCCCCGACATTCTCGCGGCGATCCGCAGCCGCGGCGCGCAGTTCAACGGCACGACGGCGTGGGACCGCACGAACTACTTCGAGACGTTCGACGCGAGCGACGCCAACCTCGAGTGGGCGTTCGACCTCGAATCGGACCGCATGGTGAACGCGTTCGTCGCACAAAAGGACCTCGACACCGAGATGACCGTCGTGCGCAACGAGTTCGAGCAAGGCGAGAACGACCCGACGGGCGTGCTGTTCGAGCGCGTGCTCTCGGCCGCGTATCTGTGGCACGGCTATGGCAACTCTCCGATCGGCAGCCGCAGCGACATCGAGAACGTGCCGATCCCGCGCTTGCAGGCTTTCTACAAGCGTCATTACCAACCCGACAACGCCGTGCTCGTCGTCGCGGGCCGCTTCGAGGAGCAGCGCGCGCTCGAGCTGATCGCGCGCTACTTCGGCTCGATTCCGAAGCCGGAGCGCGGGCTCACCGACAACTACACGATCGAGCCGAACCAGGACGGCGAGCGCGAGGTCATCGTGCGCCGCGTCGGCGACGTGCAGATCCTCATGGCCGGCTATCACGTGCCGTCGGGCGCGGACGAGCAGTTCGTGCCGGTGCAGCTCGCGGCCGAAGTGCTAGGCGACATACCGTCGGGGCGCCTCTACAAGGCGCTCGTCGAAACCGGGCTCGCGTCGCAGGTCGGCGTCGAAGAGCTGCAGCTGCGCGATCCCGGCATGGTCATCTTCTACGCGATGCTGCCGAAGGACGGCGACCTCGCCGCCGCGCGCGCAGCCATGATGACGACGATCGACGGCCTTGCGGCGAACCCGATCAGGTCCGACGAGGTGCTGCGCATTCGCAACCAAGCGATGTCGGGCTTCGAGCAGGCGATGAACAACTCGCAATCGATCGCCATTCAGTTGAGCAGCTGGGCCGCGATCGGCGATTGGCGCTTGATGTTCCTTGACCGCGACCGCGTGCGCACGGCGACGGCGGAGACCGTGCAAAAGGCCGCGGTCACCTACTTCAAGAGCTCGAACCGCACGGTCGGCCTCTTCATGCCCGGCGACCCCGATCGAAGCGAGATCCCGGCACGGCCGGACCTCGCGGCGATGCTGCAAGGCTACAAGGGCGACGAAGCGCGCGCCGAAGGCGAAGCGTTCGACCCGACCCCGGCCAATATCGACTCGCGCACGTCGCGCGTCGATCTGCCGGGCGGCATCAAGCTCGTGATGCTGCCGAAGGAGACGCGCGGCGATTCCGTCAACGCAGCGATCCGCTTGAACTACGGCGACGAGAACAGCTTGCGCGGCCGCGGGCGCGTCGCGGGCCTGACGTCGCAGATGTTGATGCGCGGCACGCGCAACAAGTCCCGCCAGGTGATTCAAGACGAGCTCGCGCGCTTGCAGAGCCAGCTCAACGTCGGCGGCGGCCCGGGCCTCGCGTCCGCCAACATGCAGAGCACGCGCGCGAACCTTCCGGCCGTGCTCGAGCTCGCGATCGAAGTGCTGCGCGAACCCGCGTTCCCCGACATGGAGCTCGCGACGCTGAAAGAGCAGATCACCACGGGCCTCGAGGCGTCGCGCAGCGAGCCGCAAGCCATCGTCTCGCGCGCATATTCGCGGCATTGGGCGCGCAACTACCGGCCCGATGACGTGCGCTACGTATCGACGATCGACGAGGAGCTCGCGTTCGTGAACGGCGTGACTTCCGCGCAGCTTCGCAGCTTCCACAGCGACTTCTTCGGCGCGTCGAATGCGGAAGTCGTCATCGTCGGCGACTTCGATCCGAACGCGGTGCGCGCGTTGATCGCCGAGAAGCTCGACGGCTGGAAGAGCCCGAAGGCGTTCAGCGACGTCCTGAACCTGTACTCGAACTTGGCTACGGATCCGACGGCACAAGACTTCAACACGCCGGACAAGGAGAACGCGTTCTTCCTAGGCGGCATGCCGATCGAGATGCGCGATTCGCACGCCGATTATCCGGCGCTCGTGTTCGGCAACTACATTTTGGGATCGGGCCCCGCCTCGCGCCTCTTCGGCCGTATTCGCGGCCGCGAAGGGTTGAGCTACGGCGTCGGCTCCGGCTTCAGCGCCTCGCCGCGCAGCGACGCCGCGCAGTTCACGGTCAACGCAATCGCGGCGCCGCAGAACGCCGCGCAGGTCGTCGCATCGTTCCGCGACGAGCTCGCGGCCGTCTTGCGCGACGGCTACACGGCCGAGGAGTTCAACGCCGCGAAGGTCAGCTGGGCGCAAGCCAGGCAGGTCGGCCGCACGAACGACGGCGCGCTCGTAGGCACGCTCGGCCTTTGGACGCACGTCGGGCGCACGATGGCCTTCGACGCCGACTTCGAGGCCAAAGTCGCGGCGTTGACGGTCGAGCAGGTCCGCGACGCGATGCGCCGGCATCTCGACGTCTCGAAGATGACGTTCATGAAGGGCGGCGACTTCGAAGCCGTCAGCGGCGGCACGGCGCAGTAGTCACGCCCAGCGCCCGCGTTCCTCGCGCCAGCACTACGTCGTGCGCCAAGCGACGTCGGGCGCGCACGACGCCGACTCGCTGGCGCTACGCGAGTAGCTACTTCTTGCCGAAGAACAGCAGGGCGACGCCGCCGATCGCGGCTGCGGCACCGCCGATGAAGTACAGCATCGTTCGATCGCTGTATTCGCCGGTCAGCGATTCACGCGCTTGCTCGAGCGGCGCGTCCGATGCATTGAACCCGAAATACAGAAGCACGGCCCCAACGACGAGCAACACGATCCCCGCGATCTTTTTCGTATCCACGTTCGCCCCCCGGTTAATCGGCAGTTTCGTCTCGATCGCACGAGGCCGGCTCCCTCTGCGGGAGCCGGCCTACATGTTCACTTCGGCGCGGCGCACTCGAAGCTAGCTGCTTCGTTCGTGTTGCCTTGACCTTTGTAGCGCGCGACTTGCGGATGCGGGCACAGCGGGCGCGTCATTGCGACCTTGCCGTCGCGCGTCGCGGTCGCCGTGATCGTCGCGGGCTTCGTGCCCTTCTCGACCCAGCCCGCGAGCGCGGCCATCCAGTCGGCCTGGTCGGGGCCGACGCCGCCGCGGCAATGACCGACGCCCGGCAGCATGAAGAGCCGCATGTATTCGTCGGTGTACGCGGCGCCGTTGCCGCCCGTGGAGCGGCCCGCGTAGTCGACGACGTCGGCGAAGTAGTCGAGCGTTTGCTGCGGCATGACGCCGGGGTCGTTCCAGCCGTGCCAAACGATCAGCTTGCCGCCGCCGTTCTTGAAGGCGCTCAAGTCGGGATTCACGGCGTTCAACGTGCCGGCCAGCTTGTTGTTGATCAACGTCACGTCGCGGTCGAAGTCGAACGTCTTCCAATCCCAGTTCGGATTGTTCAAGCCCATCGCACCGAGCACGGCGTTGTCGATCGCGAACGGCGTGGTGCCGTTCATGATCATGCCCCAGCCCGGATTGCCGGGCTGCGGCGCCTCGCCGCCGGGCTCGAGGCCCGGATAGATCGGCTGACCCGTGCGCGGATTCGTCGCGCCCTGGTAGATCATCTTCAGCGCTTCGATCTGCTCGGGCTTGAAGCCTTGCAGCTTGGTCGGATCGAAGCTGCAGGTGCTGGGATCCGCGATGATGCCGTCCTTGACGCCGTCATGCGCGTCGCACTGCGCGACCGCGGCTTCGCCGACACGCGTGAAATCTTCGCGCGTGAGCACGGCGCCGGGCTTCTTCAACGTCGCGTGCGACGTCCAGAGCTGACCCATGTGCAGGTTCGTGAAGCGGAACACCGGCGCGACGGACACGATGCCGTCGTAGTCGTCGGGGTAGCGCTGCGCCGTCATGAGACCTTGGCGGCCGCCCGTCGAGCAGCCGTTGAAGTACGCGTACTCCGGCGCTCGGCCGTAGTGGCTCTCGATGACGGCCTTCGCTTTGACCGTCATCTCGTGAATCGCGCGATAGCCGTAATCGATGATGCGCTGGCGATCGAGCAGCCACGCCGTGTCGGTCGCGACGTGACCCGTGTCCGTCGACGACGACGCATAGCCGCCGCGCACGGCCTCGGCCATCGCGGGATAGCTGATGATGCCTGCGAGCCCGCCGCCGCCGACGGCTTGGAAGCGGCCGTTCCAACCGCTGCCCTCGGGCAACCAGACTTCGAAATTGATCGCGGGTGCGACCGTGCCCGCAACGCGGCACATCGCCGGCACCTTGAGCGGCTGCTGCACACCGGGCGCCTTGAAGTCGCCGGCCGGCACGCGCTCGGCCACGGTGATCTTCGTCTCCGGCAACGCGAGCTTCGCGAGGTCCGCGCACGCCGTCGCGGCGTGGGCAGGCGCTGCGAGCAAGAGCGGTATCGCAGCGGCGAGAGAGCAAGCGGCAGTCGAAAGCGGCAACGAGCGTTTCATGAGGTCCCCCCTATGCACAGCGAAAAAGCATAGGTCGTTTTCGGCGGTCCTGTCACGAGTTTTACCAAGACCCGGGCCGCCCCCGGCCGCTGCGCTACCATGGCTCGCGTCCATAGGGAGGGGGTACCCATGTCGACCGTATCGAAACTGGCAGCGTTCGTCGGCGCGGCCGCTGCGTTCCTGAGCACCGCATGGCCGAGCACTACGCTGGCCGGTTCGCTTCCAACCGGAAAACCCGAGGACGTCGGAATGTCCTCCGAACGGCTCGCTCGCGTCGGTCCGGCCATGCAGAAGCACATCGATGCCGGCGAGATCGCGGGCGTCGTCACGCTCGTCGCGCGGCGCGGCCGCATCGTGCACTTCGAGGCGCACGGTTACGCGGACATTGCCAAACGCACGCCGATGAAGACGGATCATATTTTCGGCTTGGCGTCGTCGTCGAAGCCGATCACGGCCGTCGCCATCATGATGCTCGTCGAGAGCGGCGACGTTCGCTTGTCGGACCCCGTCTCGCGCTACATCCCCGAGTTCGGCGCGCCGCCGCAGGTGGCCGTCGCAAAACCGGGCGGCGCCGAAGGCGCGTTCGACCTCGTGCCGGCCACGCGGCCGATCACGGTCGGCGATCTCTTGAAGCACGGCTCGGGTCTCATGAGCGGCGGCCTGGGCCAGCGCGCCGCGGGCCCCGCAGCGCAGCGCGCTCCGGACGACACGCTCGCGACGTACATCCCGAAGCTCGGCGCGGTGCCTCTCGACTTTCAGCCCGGCACGCTCTGGCGCTATAGCGGCCTCGCGGGGTTCGACGTGCTCTCGCGCATCGTCGAAGTCGCGTCGAAGCAGCCGTTCGACGTCTTCTTGCGCGAGCGCATCTTCGAGCCGCTCGACATGCCCGACACCTCGTTCTACTACACGGGCCGACAAGCGGATCGCCTCGCGTCCGTGCACGCGCGGCGCGACGGTCAGCTCCAGGCGACGCCGCGCGACTTGTCGAACGTGAAGTACTTCTCCGGCGCCGGCGGCTTGTCGGCCTCCGTCGAGGACTATCTACAGTTCGCGCAGATGATGCTGAACCGCGGCGAGCTGAACGGCCACCGCTTGCTCGGGCCACGCACCGTGGAAATGATGACGTCCAATCACACGGGCGACATGGTCAACGGCCAATTCGGCCGGCCCGCGCGCGGAATGGGGTTCGGGCTCGGCATGCAAGTCGTGCTCGACCCGATTGCCGCGGAGCTCGCCGTGTCGAAAGGCGCCATCAGCTGGCCCGGCGGCAGCGGCGTCGCGCATTGGATCGAGCCGGCCGAAGAGCTCGTGTCGATCTACTTCATTCAGGGCGGTCAGGGCGGGCCGGCGCGCACGGACTTCGAGAACGTCGTCCGCCAAGCCATCATCGACTAGAGCCTCGAACGAGAACCTGCGCTCCCCTCGGGCCTGCTTGCAACGCGCATGCGGGAGCGGCACAGTCGCCCCCTTCGCATAGCAGCAAGACTCCTCGAGGAACGCATGAAAGTAGGGTTCGTCGGCCTCGGCCGCATGGGACAGGGCATGGCGCGTCGTCTCATCGATGCCGGCCATGAGCTGTTCGTGTTCGATCAATTTGCCGCGCAGGCGGCGCCGCTGATTGCCGCGGGGGCCAAGGCGCCCGGCTCGGTCGCCGACGTCGCAGCAGCGAGCGACATCGTCGTCACGATGCTCGTCGAGGATGCGACCGTGAGTCAGGTTGCGACGGGGCCGCGCGGCCTCTGTGAATCGATGCGCAAAGGCGCGATCCATCTCGTCATGGGCACGCACGGCGTCGCGGTCGTGCGCCAGCTCGAGGCGAAGCACCGCGAGGCCGGTCAGACGCTCGTCGCCGCGCCCGTGCTCGGGCGGCCCGACCTGGCGGCCACCGGGCAGCTCGGCATCGTGCTCGGCGGACCTGCGCAAGCCGCGGAGATCTGCAAGGAGCTGCTCAAGTCGATGGGCCGGCGCATCTTCGAAGCCGGCGCGAAGCCCGAATCCGCGACCGCGATCAAGCTCGCGAACAACGCCGTGCTCGGCTGCGCCATGGTCGCGATGGCTGAAGGGTTCGCTCTCGTGCGCAAGTACGACGTCGCGCCGCAGGTGTTTCAGGACGTCATGACGGAAGGCCTGTTCGCGGCCACCGCGTACAAGGTGTACGGCCAGAAAATGGTCGACCAGAGCTTCGACCAGGTCGGCTCGCCGATCCACGTCGGCCTCAAGGATTCGAACCTGATCGCCGCGGCCGCAGACCTCGCGCGCGTGCCGATGCCGAGCCACAACGTCTATAGAGACCGGCTACTCGGCGCGGTTGCGCACGGCGACGGAGATCGGGATCAAGCCGTTCTCGCGCGCGAGCAAGCGCGCGCATCCGGCCTCGAATAGCTCAGGGAGCGGTTTTCGAGTCGCGCGCCTGACGGATGACGTCCGCGAGCGCCTCGAGCTCTTGAGCGTCGAGGCGGCCGAGCAGCTCGGCGAGCTGCTCGAGCGTCTTCGTCATGCCCTTCTGCAACGCCGCCCGCCCCTTCGCCGTGCTCGAAACGAGCACGGAGCGGCCGTCGCTGCGATTCGCGACACAACGGACCAACGATTGATTCTGCAATGCGGCGACCGTGCGGGAGATCGTCGGCGCCGTGACTTCTTCGGCCACCGAGAGCTCCGAGATGGACACGGGCTCGCGGCGGGCGACGACGCTGAGCGTGCTCAGCCGTTCCCAGGTGAGATCGCGAACCAAATCGGCGTTTCGCAAACCGCGCGAGAGCCGATAGAAAGCGAGGACCGCATGCAGCGAATCCTCTGAGGGCGAGTCGGTCTCGCCGCCAGTCGTCGTCACTATTTTCGTTGTCCCTGTTGCGCGCCGGACGCTAAGCGGTGCATCCGGTTTCGGGCGAGTCTACACGGGCACATTGAGGTTGAGAAGATTGGCCTTTCGGCGTACGCGAAGCGCGGTGCCCGCTGCCAATACGCGTGCGTGCTACACGCATTTGTTTGCATGGCGCAAAAAACAATGGGAATCTGTGACGCCGCCCGCGTTTCCGGCGGACGCGTTCTGTAATGCTCTCCTTCGAGCTGCGGGAGGGACTCCTTCAGCGGGAGAGCATTGAGTGCTCGTCGTGTCGAGAAAAGAGAACGAGTCGATCACCATCGAGCCAGCCGACGGCCTCGATCCGTCGATGACCGTGCGTGAAGCATTTGCACAAGGGGCGATCATCCTCACCGTCGCTCACGTCGGACCGCGCCGCGTTCGCATCGCGATCGACGCGCCGAGCGTGCTCAAGATCAGACGCAACGAAGCGGGCCCGCCCGGCAACGAGGCACAGCCAGAAGAGCCGGCGCCTCGCCGCGTCGGTTCGGGGTCGTGAACATGGCGCAACGAGATCCCGTGCTGCTCGCTTTCGACGACGATCGTGAGATCGTCGATACCATTTGCGCGCTCGGCGAGCGCGCGGGCTTCCGCGCCGTGTCGTCGACCTCGGCGAGCCGGCTGCGCGAGCTCGTCGCGAGCTCGCAGCCCGACGTCATCGTTCTGGACTTGCAGATGCCCGACGAGGACGGCGTCAGTGCGCTGCGCCACCTCGCCGACGCGCAGTGCGCGGCGAAGATTTTCCTGATCACCGGAATGGACGAGCGCACGATCGCCTCCGCCGAGCAGTACGGCCTGCGCCGCGGCCTTGCGGTTTTTGCGACGCTGCAGAAGCCGTTCGATCCCGACGAGCTGCTCGCGCGATTCGAGAAAGCTCACGCCGCGATTCGCGCGCTGACGCCCGCGGATCTCGAGCAGGCCATCGAGACAGGCGAGCTCGTCGTGCACTACCAACCGATCATTCGCCGTTTCGCGGACAACACTTGGGACGTTGCTGCCGTCGAGGCGCTGCTGCGCTGGAATCACCCGGTCCGCGGCCTGCTGACGCCGGAGTCGTTCGTGTCGATGGGCGAAGCGCACGGCTTGAGCCGCGCGATGACGGACTTCGTCCTGCAGCGCGGCATCGAGCAGCTCAAGGGTTGGGAAGCGCAGCGGCTGCGCGTCGGCTTGCGAGTCAACATCGCGGCTACGTTAATCTCGGACATCGCGTTTCCGGACCGCCTCGAGAGAATGCTCGTCGAGCGATCGGTCGACCCCGAAGCCCTGGCGCTCGAGATCACCGAGACTGCGATGCTCGAGCAGACGCCGGACGCCTTCGACATCCTGACGCGCTTGCGCATCAAGAACATCGGGCTCGCGATCGACGACTTCGGCATCGGCTACTCGTCGTTGACTCAGCTGTTTCGCATGCCGTTCAACGAGATGAAGATCGACCGCTCGCTGGTCGGGCGCATCGTCGAGTCGAAGGAAGCGTCGATCATGGTCGACGCGTTGATCTCGCTCGCTCACAAGCTCAATCTGACCGTGTGCGCGGAAGGCGTCGAGAATCGCGCGACGCTCGACGCGCTGGCCGGGTTCGGCGCCGATTTCGCGCAAGGCTATTTCATCAGCACGCCGGTACCGCCGGTCGAAATCCCGCGCATCATCGCGCACTGGGACGAGCAACAGCGCCATCCCAAAGCGCGCTCGTCGCGGCCGCCTCGCTGAGCTTCCGTCTAAGTCGAGGCGTGTGTAATTGCCCCGGCCTGCGCTATTCGAACGCGCGGGACGCGCGCGCGCGTGAAGCGCAGGGCGAGCTTCCGGCACAGCACGTAGAACAAGGGCGTGAACACGAGCCCGAACACCGTCACGCCGATCATGCCGAAAAACACCGCGACGCCGAGCGCCTGGCGTAGCTCAGCGCCGGGACCGAGGCCGAACGCGAGCGGAATCACGCCGAAGATGAACGCGGCCGACGTCATGAGAATCGGCCGCAGCCGTGTTTTCGCGGCGGCGATCGCCGCGTCGACGGCCGACATCCCCTGCTCTTCGCCCTGCCGCGCGAACTCGACGATCAAGATCGCGTTCTTCGCAGCGAGGCCGATCAGCACGACCATGCCGATCTGCGTGAGGATGTTGTTGTCGAGCCCGCGCAGGTTCACGCCGAGCAGCGCAGCGAGCAGGCACATCGGCACGATGAGGATGACGGCGAGCGGCAGCGTGAGGCTTTCGTAGAGAGCCGCGAGAAAGATGAACACGAACACGACGCCGAGCACGAACGCGAGCGCGCCGGCGTCGCCCGAGATGCGCTGTTGGTACGCGATGTCGGTCCATTCGAAATACATGCCGGCGGGCAGGGTTTCGCGCGCGATGCGCTCCATCGCGGCAATCGCCTCGCCCGACGAGAAGCCGGGTGCCGTGTCGCCCTGAATGTCCGCGGCGGGATACAGGTTGTAGCGCAGCACGCGATACGGCGCGGTCGCCGGCTTCAGCGTCGCGATGGCGCTGATCGGCACCATCGCCCCGGACACGGAGCGCGTCTTGAGCTGCCCGACCCACTCTTCGTCCTGCCGGTAAGCGGCGTCGCCCTGCGCGATGACCTGGAACGTGTGCCCGAGCAAGTTGATGTTGTTGACGTAGACGCCGGCCAAATAGGTTTGCAGCGTCGCGAACACGTTGCGCACGGGCACGCCGAGCATCTCGGCCTTGTCGCGATCCACGACCGCATCGAGCGTCGGGTTGCGCACGTTGAAGTTGCTGAACGCGAGCGAGATCGCAGGGTCCGCCGTCGCGGCCTCGGCGAGTTGCTGCACGGCGTCCTCGAGCGCGCGGTAACCGAGCCCACCGCGGTCCTCGACCATCATGCGGAAACCGCCGGTGTTGCCCATGCCGCGGACGGACGCCGGATTCACGATGCGAATCTCGGCGGCCGTGACGTTCGCGAGCCGCTTGCGCAGCTCGGCCGCGATCACGTTCGCCGTCAGCCCTTTCGGCAAGCGCTCCTCGAACGGCTCGAACATCGCCCACATCTGGCCCGAGTTCGTTGCAGGGCCGAACGTGATGCCGTCCATACCGGAGTACACGGACGCCGACGACACGCCCGGAGTGCCGAGCACGACGGGAATGATTTGCTGAATCACGGCGTCCGTGCGCGCCAGGCTCGTGCCGGGCGGCATCGTGACGGTCAGCGCTACGTTGCCCTGGTCTTGAGCGGGAATGAAGCCCCGCGGCGTGTCGAGTGCGCGCCAGCCGGTCAGCACGAGCAGACCGAGATACCACACGCCGAGCAGCGCGCCGCGGCGCAACAAAGCGCCCGTCAGACGAGCGTACCCGCCGCTCAACGCTTCGAGCCACGCATTGGCACGCTCGCCGAGCTCGTGCAGCCGCGCGCCGACGTTCGTGCGCGGGCGCACGGCATCGTGGGGCTTCAGAATCACGGCTGCGAGCGCGGGCGAGAGCGTCAGCGACACGACGAGCGAGATCACCGTCGCCGACGCGATCGTCAACGCGAATTGCTTGTAGAACTGACCCGCGATGCCGCCCATGAACGCCGTCGGCACGAACACGGCCACGAGCACGAGCGCGATGCCGATCAGCGCGCCGCCTACCTCGTCCATCGTGAGGTGCGCCGCCTCGCGCGGCGCCATGCCGGCGCGTAAGTGACGCTCCGCGTTCTCGACGACGACGATCGCATCGTCGACGACGATGCCGATCGAGAGCACCAGGCCGAACATCGACAAATTGTTCAGCGAAAAGCCGAACGCGGACATGATCGTGAGCGTGCCGATCAGCGAGATCGGTATCGCGAGCAGCGGAATGATCGCCGTACGCCAACGCTGTAGGAACAGCACCACGACGATGACGGCGAGGATCATCGCCTCGACGAGCGTCTCCTGCACGGCATCCACGGCATCGCGCGTGAACGACACGGGGTTGTAGATGATCTCGTAGGCGACGCCCGGCGGAAAATTTACTTTGAGCTCCTCCATCGTCGCGCGGATGTTGTCCCACGTCTCGAGCGCGTTCGTGTTCGGCGCCTGCTGCACGGAGAGCGAAACCGCGGGCTCGAGGCTCTTGTACGCGTTGATCGCGTAGTTCTGCGCGCCGAGCTCCACTCGCGCCACGTCTCCGATGCGGGTAACGCGGCCTTGCGCGTCGCGCTTGATGATCGCGCTCTCGAACTCCTCGGGCGTCTCGAGACGGCCTTGCGCGCGAATGCTGAGCTGATACGCGGCCGGATTGTCGTCGAACGGCGGCGCGCCGACGGCGCCGCCCGCTACTTGGAGATTGTTGTTGCGCAGGCCCGCGACGATCTCTTGCACCGTCAGGTCGCGCGTGGCGGCGCGCTCGGGATCGATCCACACGCGCATCGCGTAGTCGCGAGCCGCGTTGGTGTTCACGTCGCCGACGCCGGGCGTGCGCAACAGCCGTTCGCGCACCTGTAGGTTCGCGTAGTTCGCGATGTACTTTCGGTCGACGGCGCTGTCCGTCGAAAACATGTGAACGATCAGCAGGATGTCCGTCGAGCCCTTGCGCACGGTGATGCCGAGATCCCGCACCTCTTGGGGTAGCTGCGGCAGAACGGATTGGATACGGTTCTGCACGTCGACCTGAGCGATATCGATGTTCGTGCCGTTCTGGAACGTCACCGTGATCGACACGCGCCCTTCGCTCGACGAGTTCGACGACATGTAGAGCATGTTCGCGATGCCGTTGATCTGCTGCTCGAGCGGCGCCGCAACGGTATCCGCGATTTCCTCGGCCGTGGCGCCGGGGTAAAGCGCCGTCACGGAAACCGTAGGCGGAGCGATCTGCGGATACTGATCGACCGGCAGCGTCACGTAAGAAAGGATGCCCGTCAGCGTGATGACGACGGACACGGCAGCCGCGAAGATGGGGCGGTCGATGAAAAAGTGCGACAGCTTCACTGCGTGCGCCTCATTGGCCGCTGGCGCGGCTCGGCTCTCCGGGCAGCGTCAGCGTGCTGTCCTCGCCGCGGGAGACGCCGGTCGGAAACGCGCTGACGACGCCCTCCTTCACGGTAACCCTGCGGCCTGGCCGCGCCCGCTGCACGCCGCTGATGACGACGCGGTCTTGCGGCGTGAGCCCCTCTTCGATCACGCGTAAACCGCCCAGCAATCGGCCGGGCCGAACGACTTTCTGGCCGACGGCGCCCTCGGCATCGACGACGTAGACGACCTGCCGCGTTTGGTCCGTGACGATGGCCTGGTCCGGCACGAGCAGCGCGTCGAACGGTTGCAGCGCGAACAAGCGCAGCTGACCGAACATGCCGGGCGAGATGAACCCGTCGGGATTCTCGACGACGGCGCGCAACCGAATGGTTCCCGAGCTGCGGTCGAGCGCGTTATCGAGAAAGTCGACGCGGCCCTCCCATCGATACTCGGTCTCGTCCTGGAGGCGGATCTCGACACGGCTCGCAGCGGCACCGCTCGCCTCGCGCTTGTACTTGAGCAGCGCGGACTCCGGCACGTCGAACAAGAAGCGGATCGGATTCTCGGTGACGATCGTCGTGAGCACCGTCGTATCCGCGTTCACGATGTTGCCGGGCGCCAAGCGCCGGTACGACGCGCGACCGGCGAGCGGCGCCGTGACGCGCGTGAACGAGAGATTCAGGTCGGCGGTCTGCACCGATGCATCGGCGGCCGCGAGGTCCGCTGCGGCGCGCAGCTGCGCGGCTTGGCGCACCTCGGCGTCGGCTTCGCTGATGAGCTTGTTGCCGAGCAGCGCTTGCGCGCGCTTGAGCTCTGCATCGGCATTCGCGAGCTGCGCGCGAGCGCCCGCCACTTGCGCCTTCGCGTGCGCCAGCTCCGCGGCATATGGCCGCGGGTCGATCACGAACAGCAGCGCGCCCTGCGAGACGAGCTGGCCGTCCTCGAAGTGCACGGATTCGATTGCGCCGGACACGCGCGGGCGCACTTCCACGGCGTCCACGGGCTCGAAGCGGCCCGAGTAGTCGTCCCAGTCCGCGACACGTTCCGAGAGGGGTGTTGCCACTTCCACCAAGGGCGGCACCTCGGGTGGCGGCGCGGGATCGCTGCAGCCTGAAATGCCGAATGACGCGAGGATCGCGGCAACGGGGAACGTCGTACCTTTTCTCATTGTTTTTCGGCAAGGGATTCGAGCCGCCACAATACCGTGAATGTGACTCTCGGCACACATTCGCTGCGTGAAGCTTTCCCTAGAAGGCGCCGCTCACCACGAGAACGACACGAGCAGCATCGCGTGGAGCCAGCTGTTGCCGCCGCCGACGATCTCTTCGGCGCCGGCGCCGGGGCGCAAAACCCCAAGGACGCCCGTGACGGACACATGCTCGTCGGTCGCCCACTCGACGACGAAGTTCAGCTCGTCGCCCCAGTCGTCCGAAGCCGCACCGAAGCTCGCGGGCTCGCTGAGCGTGAAGCGGTAGACCATCGCGTCCAACGTCACGCTGTCGCTCGGCGCGAGCGTCAGGCGCGCGAGCGTGCTCGCGAGGTTGCCGAGCCCGAGCGCGTACTCGCCCGTGACCTCGCCTTGGTACCAGCTCGTCCAGTCCGTCGAGCCGTACGCAATCTCGCGGAAGCGCTCGTCGAGCGGAGTCGTGGGATCGTCGCCATCGAACCGTGCGCGGCGGACACGCAAGCGCGGCGACCAACGCGACTGAAACGTGTAGCCGATCTCCGCGTAGTAGCCCGTCGCGTCGACCTGCCCGCTCTGCTCGTCCGCGTACTCGGCCGCGAGCTCGAAGCCTTCCTCGGCCTGCCAGCTCGCGCGGGCCGAGTACACGTCGAGGGTCTCTACGCTCGAGTCGTCGGTCTCGACGCGCAGATAGCTCGAGCCGAGAGCTGCACCGCCGAAACGGTACTCGACGTTCGCGCCGCTCGCCTCGCCGCGCGTGTCGCCGACGCGCGGCTGGTTCTCGAGATGGAAGACTTCGAAGAGCCACGTGTCGCTATCGAGGCTCGCCACGAGCGACCGCGAGAATGCTTTGCGCATGCCGAGGTACCAGCCGCCTCGCTCATAACCGTCGGCGCCGCCGTCGTCGACGAGGAGACCCGTGCCGATGCCGTAGTCGAGCCGGCCCGCTTTGATCGAGAGCACGTCGCCCTCGAGCCCCGCGAATAGGTCCTCGGTGCGCCAACCGACGTGCGCTTGCTCGAGCGTCGCTGCGTCGGTGTCCGCGTAGCCAACCGTCGAGCCCGCAGCATCGTCGCCGACTGTGTTCGCATAGACGCCGCTCAGCGCACCGAACAACGTACCGCTGCGCAAACGCGTCTCGATCGAGAGCGTGGGCTCGATGCCGAAATCGGCCCAGCTATCGACGTTCGCTCCGAGGAACGCTGCGGATTCGCCGAACCACGCGTTGCGGCTGCCGTAGAAAGCCCCGATGGCGTCGACTCCGAGGACGACTCGCGTGCCTTCGGCTTCGGTTCCGTGCAGCACCTGCTCGCCCGCGGCGCACGGAGCTCTTGCGACCGCGACGGCAGCGATCAGCAACCCGGCCGCCCTCGCCTGTCGCATCGCTACACCGCGACCGGCGGGGCTGCGACGGCGCGACGATTCCGCCGCAAGTACGCTTCGGCTACGGCCAAGTTCGGGATCCAGCACAGGAACGAGATCGCGCGGTACGCGTCATCGAATTCGATCGGGAGCAATTGCGCAATCGGCAAATACAGCCGCAGCGTCACGGCCGCGAACGTGAGCGCGAACGAGCGGATCATCCACTCGCGATGCGCCGTGAAATCGCGCCGCCTCGCGAGCCGCCACGCTTGCACCGTTGCGGCAAACCACACGAGCGCCAACGCGCCGAATGCGATCGACGACACCGGGCCGGTCGACGCTCCGAGCGCCAGCGCGAGTCCGCTCACGCCACCGAGCAAGCAGCCGGTGACGTAGATGCGGCCGAGCCATCGGTGCACACGGGGCCGGCGTGCTCGAAGCTGCGACCGAAACTGCAACGGCGCAACGAGCAGCGCAGTGGCCGCGGCCGCCGCGTGCACGGGCAGCCAGACGCCGAACGCGTTCGCCGCCACGATCTCGGGCGCCGGAAGTCCCGGCGCGAGGTAGCGATACGAGACGAGAGCCACGGCGGCGGCGAGCAGCGCGCCGAGCGCCGCGAGGCCGCGCCGGAACGCTGGCGAACCGAGTGCCATTCTGGTTTCCTTCGGCGCGACGCGCGGCTACAGCCCTCGAATATCTGCTTGCTTCAAACGCTGCTCGCGCTCTGTCGCCTTTGCAGCAGCGTGCTCGGTAGCCGCCTGGCGTTCCCATGCGCGCCCTTCGTCGGACAACGCGCTCCAACCGAGGCCCATCGAAAAACGCCACATGCTGCGGCCGTCATGCTCGTCGGGCACGAGAGACACCTGTAGGTAGTGGGGCGTCTTGTCGAAACTCAATTCGACGATTCGCAGGCTGGCATCCATAGCCTCTCGGCCCAGCGCCCAGTCCGGGTATTTGTCACGCAGCAGATCCACGTAGCGGCGAGCAGCTTCACGCGCCTCGCCCTCGGTCGCGTACCAACTGGCTGCGATGATCAAACCAATGGTTCGCGATTCAGGCGTCGCGATCAGGCTTACCTGAGCAATATCGGCTGGCTTGACCGGATTGTCTGCCGCGATGAGCAGATTGCCTGTCGTCGTAACTTCGACATTCGCAGTCGACCCTCCATACCGTGTTCCGAGCTCATAGCCCATGAACTGGCCTTCACCGGCATCCGCGAGCACGGCAGTGGGTACGGCGAAGAGGCAGCACAGCAAAACTCTAATAGGCATCGGGAGGATCCTGTCATCGTTCTGCCAATTGGCGTGCGCGCATCTTAAGCCAGAGCTCGCAGCCTCGACGGTGAAGAGCGCGAAGGCGAGGTCTATCCCTGGTTCCGCGGCGCGCGGCCAACTTTCTAATAACCGCGATTCCACAGGATCAACGACTTGCGATAGAATTCCGCGCTCTGCGGACGAGGGTGGCACGCGCCAGCGCCTCGCAACTCATTGTTTTTCGTGGTGATGTAGCTCAGCTGGTTAGAGCGGCGGATTCATAACCCGCAGGTCGGTGGTTCGATCCCACCCATCACCACCACCCGCTCCGGCCAAGACCGCTAGAAATACCTCAAGAACGACGTCGGATGCGCGGCCTTGAACGTCCGATACCAGCGGCACGCAGGATAGAGCAACGCGAGCATCGCGAACGCCACGACGTAGGTCGTGGTCAGATCGCCCGCGCCCCGCAAACCGAAGTAAGTCGCTGGAACCTCGAATAGGAGCCGATGCGCGATGTAGAAAAACATCGCCGTTTGCCCAAAGACGAGAAACACGCCGTTCGGGCGCACGCCGATGTAAGGCTCGATCGCCATCAAGAGTGCGAGCGAGAGGAACAGCAAGCCGAGCTCGAGCGAGGCATACGTCAGCGACGGCGGATACTTGCTGACGTGCAGCCATTGTTGCCATGAGCCGTCGGTGCGCGGCAGGAACATGTCGCCGTAGCCTTGCGATGCACGCACTGCGACGAACACCGAGAGCGCGATGGCGCCCGCGATCCACAGCACGGCTTGCGGCGACACGCGCGCCTTGCCTGCATTGAACTGCAGCATGTGGCGGCCGAGCACCCAGCCGAGCACCATCATCGAAAGCCATGGAATCAGCGGGTACTTGATCGCCAACGCGTCGGAGCCGTAGGTCGCGACGAGCAAGGCCGCGGGCGGCGAGGCCGATCCCGGCGGGTCCCAAGCCCAGTCCGTCGGCAGCTCTCCGAGCACGATCCAGCCGAGCCCGAGCACGAGCAGGCTCCAGGTCGGCAGCCGCCGAAGCAGCGCCATGCACATCATCGCGACACCGATCGCGAACAGCACGCCGAAATTCAAACGCCCGGAGCCGAGCGAGATGATCGTCGGGTCGAGCAGCGCGATGATCGCGCCGCGCGTGAGGATGTTCTTGTCGATGTCCCACGCGTTGGCGCCTTTGGCCACGCGGCGCTCCGACGACAACGCGAGCGCTACGCCCGCGAGAAACACGAACGTCGGCGCGCAGATATGGGTGATCCAGCGCGTGAAGAACTCGCCGCCCGGCAACGCCATCGTCGCGGCGCCGGGGTACATCGCCGAATCGTCGTCGAGGTGGCGGCCGTCGAACGCCATCGACGCGTGGTCGATGACCATCAGCACCATGACGAGCCCGCGCATCCAGTCGATCGCTGCGATCCGCCCCTTCGCAGCAACGCCCGTTTGCGTCGCCGCGTGCGCCGCAACGATCGGCGGACCGTCCGCGGGAAGTGGTGGTGTCGCCATATTCAGGGTGCGTCGAGGCCGGCCGCGCGGAACACCGCGCACGCGCGCTCGACCGCAGCTGGAGCGGGCGGCTCGGTCTTCTCGAGATGATAGCGGATGCCGAGCTCCTTCCACTTGAAGCGACCCATCTGGTGGAACGGCAGCACTTCGACGCGCTCGACGTTGCCCAAACCCGCAGCGAACTCGGCGATCTTCTTGATGTCGTCGACGTCGTCGGTGAGGCCCGGCACGAGCACGAAGCGGATCCAGATCGGGCGTTTGCGAGCCGCGAGGCGGCGCGCGAACTTGAGCGTCGGACCGATCTCGCGGCCAGTCAGCTCTTTGTGCCCTTCCGGGTCCCATTTCTTGAGTCCGAGCATGACGAGGTCGATCGACTCGAGATCGGCATCGGTCAGCTGGTCGCCGAGGAAGCCGTTCGTCTCGATCGTCGTGTGCACGCCCATGCCCTTGGCGGCCTGGAGTAGCTTCAGCGCGAACTTGTGCTGCATCAGCGGCTCGCCGCCGCTGACGGTGAGGCCGCCCGACATGACCTTGAGTCCCTGCCGGTACTTGCGAAGCTCCTCTGCGGCTTGCACGACGCTGACCGGATAGCCGTTGCGCATCGTCCAAGTGTCGGGGTTGTGGCAATAGCGACAGCGCCACATGCAACCCGTTGTCCACGCGACGACGCGCACACCCGGCCCGTCGACCGTCGAGCCCGTCGTGAACGAGTGCAGGAAACCCATGTCGCCGCTGTCGAGCGCGCTCTGGACGTCCGTCTCGGGCAGCTCCTTGGCAAGGTTCACGCGCATCTCGAACGGGCTCTTCGCCTCGAGCGGAGCGGGCTTCGCGGCCGATGTCTTAGCCATTGCCTTCTCCGTGGAACGTGCGGTTGATGACGTCCATCTGCTGATCCCGTGTGAGCCGCACGAAGTTCACGGCGTAGCCCGACACGCGAATCGTGAGGCTCGGATACTTCTCCGGGTGCTCCATGGCGTCGAGCAGCGTCTCCTTGTTCAGCACGTTGACGTTCATGTGATAGCCCGTCGTCGAGAAAAACGCGTCGAGCATCGCCGTGAGATTCGTGACGCGGTCGTCGGCGACGCGCCCAAGCCCTCCGGGCACGACGGTCGTCGTGAGGGAGATGCCGTCCTGTGCGTCGCGATACGGGATCTTCGCGACGGACGCCGCCGACGCGTGGATGCCGTGCGAGTCGCGGCCGTGCATCGGGTTCGCACCGGGCGCAAATGGTTCTCCGTGCCGGCGCCCGTCGGGCGTATTGCCGGTGCCCTTGCCGTACACGACGTTCGACGTGATCGTCAGCACGGACTGCGTGTGCAGCGCGTTGCGGTACGTCGGGTACTTACGCAGCTTGCTCATGAACGTGCTGACGGCCCACACGGCGAGCTGGTCCACGCGGTTGTCGTTGTTGCCGAACATCGGGAACTCGCCCTCGGTCTCGTAGTCCGTCACGAGCCCCGTTTTGTCGCGCACGACGCGCACCTTCGCGTGCTTGATCGCCGAGAGGCTGTCGGCCACGACGGACAGTCCGGCAATGCCGAACGCCATCGTGCGCACCGGAGCATAGTCGTGCAGCGCCATCTCGATGCGCTCGTAGGCGTACTTATCGTGCATGTAATGGATCACGTTCATCGCGTTGACGTAAACGCGCGCGAGCCATTCCATCATGTGCTCGAGCTTCCCGAGCACGTCGTCGAACTCGAGCACGTCGCCCTTGACGGGCTCGAAGCCCGGCGCGACTTGATCGCCGCTGATCTCGTCGCGCCCGCCGTTGATCGCGTACAGCAGACACTTCGCGAGATTCGCGCGCGCGCCGAAGAACTGCATTTGCCTGCCCATGAGCATCGGCGAGACGCAGCAGGCGATGGCGCCGTCGTCGCCCCACGCACGGCGCATGATCTCGTCGCTCTCGAACTGGATCGAGCTCGTGTCGATCGACACCTTCGCGGCGAAGCGCCGGAAGCCTTCCGGCAGCCGCGGCGAGTACCAGATCGTGAGGTTCGGCTCCGGCGCAGGCCCCAAGTTGTAGAGCGTTTGCAGCATGCGGAAGCTCGTCTTGGTCACGAGCGAGCGGCCGTCGTCGCCGACACCGGCGATCGACTCGGTCACCCACGTCGGGTCGCCCGCGAAGAGCTCGTCGTACTCGGGCGTGCGCAGGAAGCGCACGATGCGCAGCTTGATCACGAAGTCGTCGATGATCTCCTGGGCCTGCTCCTCGGTGAGTGCGCCCGACGCCAGGTCGCGCTCGAAGTAGACGTCGAGGAACGTCGACGTTCGGCCGAGCGACATTGCGGCGCCGTTCTGCTCCTTGACCGCGGCGAGATAAGCCAGGTACAGCCACTGCACGGCTTCCTTCGCAGTCGCGGCCGGGCGCGTAACGTCGAAACCGTACGCGGCGGCCATCTCGATGAGCTCTTTGAGCGCGCGGATTTGCTCCGCGAGCTCTTCGCGGTCGCGGATCACGTCCTCGGTCGACATCCGCGCGTCGAGCTCGCGCTTTTCCTCTTCCTTTCGCTCGACGAGCCGATTCACGCCGTACAGCGCGACGCGGCGATAGTCGCCGATGATGCGGCCGCGGCCGTACGCGTCGGGCAGGCCCGTCAAGATGTGCGAACTCCTGCAGCGCCGCACTTCTGCCGTGTACGCGTCGAACACGGCGTCGTTGTGCGTCTTGCGGTATTTCGTGAACGTCTCGACGACGTGCGGATCGGCCTCGTAGCCGTAGGTCTTGAGCCCGCTCTGCACGAGCCTGAACCCGCCGTTCGGCATGATCGCGCGCTTCAACGGCGCTTCGGTTTGGAGCCCGACGATGACCTCGTTGTCGCGGTCGATGTAGCCCGGCGCGTGCGCCGTGATCGAGCTCGGAATCTGCGACACGTCGAGCACGCCCTTCTTGCGCTCTTCGACGAACAGCTTCTCGAGCTTCGCCCAGATCTTTTTCGTGCGCGCCGTGGCCGCAGCCAGAAAAGCGCCGTCACCGTCGAACGGAGCGTAGTTCTGCTGGATGAAGTCGCGGACGTTGATCTCGGACTGCCACAGGCCCGGCGCGAAGCCGTCCCACGGTGACGCTGCGGCGCCTTTGGCTTTCGGTTTCTTGGGTGCGGTCGCTGCCATATTCGATCCCTCGATGGATTCGGTCATTTCCCCCCGGCGGCGCGCGCCGGCGCTAGCCCGAGCAACGCGCGCGTATGCTGCGCGATCACGAGCTCCTCGTTGGTCGGGACTGCAAAGACGGCGACGCGGCTCGCCGGAGCGGATATGCGTTCTGCGTTCGCGCCGTTCGCGGCTTCGTTCAGCGCAATGCCGAGCCAGGCGGACGCGGCCGCGATGCGGCGCCGGATCTCGGCCGAGCGCTCGCCGATGCCCGCCGTGAACACGAGCGCGTCGAGGCCGCCGAGAGCTGCCGTCAACGCGCCGAGCTCCTTGGCGACGCGGTACACGAAGTAGTCGATCGCGAGGCGCGCGCCGTCGTCGTTGCTCTCGAGCAGCTCGCGCATGTCGTTGCTGAAACCCGAGATGCCGAGCAAGCCGCTTTTCTTGTAGAGCATCGTCTCGACTTCCTTCGCCGAAAGCTCGAGCGCTTGAAACAGGTGCAGAACCACGCCGGGATCCAGAGAGCCGGGCCGCGTTCCCATGCACAGGCCGTCGAGCGCGGTGAAGCCGAACGTGCAATCGACGCTCTTGCCGTTCTTGAGCGCGCAGAGGCTCGCGCCGCTGCCGAGATGCGCGACGACGACACGACCCGACGCGATCTCGGGCGCGACACGCGGCAAAGCGCCCGCGATGTACTCGTACGAGATGCCGTGAAATCCGTAGCGCTGCACACCGGCGCGGCGAATCTCGGCCGGCAGCGGCACGAGCTCCGCGACGCTGCTCCAACCGCGATGGAATCCCGTGTCGAAGCACGCCACTTGCGGGACGCTCGGCATGCGTTCGAGCAGCTGCGCGATGCCGGCGAGATTGTACGGCTGGTGCAGCGGCGCGAGCGGCTCGAGCGCGCGCAGGTCGTCGAGGACTCGCGGCGTGACGATCACGGGCGCCGCATACGCGGCGCCGCCGTGCACGACGCGATGCCCGACTCCGGCGAGGCCCGCTTCGCCGAACCGCGACCGCAACCACTTGGCCAATGCGTCGAGTGCCGCGCTCGCGCCTGCCTTCTCGGCGAGCGCTTCGTCCGCGATCGCCTTGCCCGCGCCGTCCTTCGCATGCAGCCGCGGCGACGTGCCGATTCCCTCGATCTGACCGCCCGCCGCGACGCTCCAGCCATCTGCCGCGCCGCCAAGCTCGTAGACGCGAAACTTCAGGCTCGAGGAGCCGGCGTTGAGAATCAGGACGTAGCCGCTCATGCGGCGACGCCGTCCGTCGCCTTGCGGCGCGCATGCGCGGCGAGCTTCGCGACGGCGCAGCTCGCGATCCGCGACTGCACGCTGTCGGCGCGGCTCGTGAGGATGATCGGCACGCGCGCGCCGAGCACTAGCCCGGCGCTGTCGGCCTTCGCGAGAAAAATCAGCAGCTTTGCGACCATGTTGCCGGCTTCGAGATCGGGCACGAGCAGGATGTCCGGGTCGCCTGCGACCTCCGAGCGGATACCTTTGATCTTCGCGGCCTCCTTGCTGATCGCGTTGTCGAACGCGAGCGGCCCGTCGACGAGCGCGCCGTTGATCTGGCCGCGATCGGCCATCTTGCACAGCGCCGCGGCATCGATCGTCGCCGGCATCTTCGACGTGACGGTCTCGACGGCGGCGAGCACGGCGACCTTCGGTTTGGCGACGCCGAGCGTGCGGGCGAGATCGACGGCGTTCTGGCAGATGTCGACCTTCTCCTCGAGAGCCGGCGCGATGTTGATCGCCGCGTCGGTGACGATCAGCACTTTGTGGTAGGTCGGCACGTCCATGATGAACACGTGGCTGACGCGCCGGGCCGTGCGCAGCCCCGTCTCGCGCGCGACGACCGCGCCGAGCAACTCGTCGGTGTGCAGGCTGCCTTTCATCAGCAGCTCGGCCTTACCTTCGCGCACGAGCTCGACGGCCTTCTCCGCCGCCGCGTGGCTGTGCGGGGCGTCGACGATCTCGATCTTACGCAGGTCGAGCCCGGCCTTTGTGCCTACTTCGCGGATCTTGGCGGCGGGGCCAACGAGAGTCGCGGCGATCAGGCCCTTCTCGTGAGCCTCGACGGCCCCGGCAAGCGCCGTCGCCTCGCAGGGATGAGCGACGGCCGTCGGAACGGGCGGAAGCTCCTTGGCTTTCGCGAGCAGCTGTTCGTACTTGCCCATGCCTCGTTCCTTTGCTGGAGAGCTCACGACGTTGTGCCGGCCGCGGCGAGCGGGCTGCGTGCGGCGGCCGGTCCGGTTTCCTTGAGCAATAGCGTTAGCACGATCGCGAGCGCGACGCCGAACAGCATCGGGCTGAACGCGCTCTGATAGTGCTCGATCGCGAGCTCGGCGCCGCCCCCGCTCGCGCGCACGAGCAGCCAACCGAACACGGGGCCGAGCAGCGCGCTGAACGTGAAGTTCAAGAAATTCACGACGCCTGTTGCCGTACCGCCGAGCCCGGCGGGATTCGCTTCTTTGATGACGGTGTACGGCAGCATTGCGGCTCCCGACGCGATGCCCGTCGCGAGACCGAGCACGTACGGCGGCAGAACGGTCGCATCGCCGTAGAGAATCCACGCGAGGCACACGAGGAGCACGGCAGAGCCGGCGAAGATCACGGGCTTGCGACGCCCGAGCCGGTCCGAGACGAAACCGAGCAGCGGGCAGCCGACGATCCATCCCATCGGAACCGTGGCGGACCGCAGCACGGCGGTCGCGTAGTCGAAGCCCTGCGCGTCCTGCAAATAGCGCACGCCCCAGGTCATGTCGAAGATCGTCGTCGGAATGAATAGGAGCCCGGCGATGATGCCGCAGAGCAGGGACTGGGGGTTGCGAAACACCGTCGCGAGCGCGCGGCCGGCGGCTCGCAACCAGTCGTCGTCGCGCCGCGCCGCGGGATCCTGCTTCGGCAGCAGCAAGAACAGCGCCGCGGCGATCACGAGACCGACGACGCCCATGCCGGCCCAGAACGTGCTCCACACGATGCCGCCCGCGATCATCGGGCCCACGACAAACTGCCCGGCGGAGCCGCCGGCCATGCCGAACATCTGTGTCGCGCCGATCAGCGTCGCGGCGCGCGAGGCCGGGAAGTTCTGGGTCGCGATGTACGCAGCGCCGATCAGCGCGAACACGCCGCCCGCGCCCTGCAGGAACCGGCCGATGCTCGCCGCTTCGGTGCCGCCGCTCGCGAACAGGAGCGCACCGAGACCGACGACGGCCGCGCCGAGTGGCACGACGCGGCGCGGGCCGAGGCGATCCATCGCAACGCCCGCGACGAGGCTGAACGGCGAGTACCCGTAGTAGAAGAGCCCGGCCATCGACGCGACGCCGAGCGCGCTCAAACCGAACGCGTCGGAGAGCTCGGGCATCATGACGGCCGGGGCCGATCGCAGCGTGTACTGATAGAAGTAGTACACCGCAGCGATCAGCCAGGCGATCGCAGCCGTTCTCGCGGCGCTTCCCATCGCCGCTGTCCCCGCTATCGTGCCTCGCCGCGCGCGCGCGGCATCAGCACAACGTCAACGAAACGGCGAGGCCGCCCTCGGACGTCTCCTTGTACTTCGAGTTCATTTCCTTCGCGGTGATCGCCAGCGCGTTGACGGTCGAGTCGAAGTCGACGCGCCGGTCCGCGGGGATCTCGTTGCTCGCGATCATGAAGCCGGTCCACGACTTCACGGCACCGAACGCGCAGCGCTCGATGCACGGGATCTGCACGAAGCCCGCGACGGGATCGCACGTCATGCCGAGATGGTGCTCGAGCGACGCCTCGGCCGCATTCGCCACCACTTGGTGCGAGAAGTCGTGCGCCTGCGAAAGAAACGCCGCGCCCATGGCGGACGCGACGCCGATCTCGGCTTGGCAGCCGCCTTCGGCAGCCGAGAGCGTCGCATTGTGCTTGCACAGGTAGCCGATCACGGCCGCTGCCAGCAGGCCGTCACGCAGCTTTTGCTGCGGCAAGTTGCGCCCGCCTTCGCCGGCCGAATAGACGACGGCCGGCATCACGCCCGCCGAGCCGCCCGTCGGCGCCGTGATGACGAGATGGCCGCGCGCGTTCTCCTCCGAGCCCGCGAGCGCATACGCGGCGACGACGCCGAGGCCGCGCTGCTTCTCGTACTGATCGTCCATCGCGCGCTTATAGACCTCGCCGGCCTTGGTCTTGAGCTTGATGGGCCCGGGCAGCGTGCTCGTGGGCGCGGCGAGCCCGGCCTTCACGGTGTTGACCATGGCCGTGATGATCTTGTCGCAGTAGGCGTAGACCTGGGCCTCGGTCTTGCCGCCGACGGCGATCTCGTTCGCCAGCGCGAGCTGAGCGATCGTGAGCTTGCTCGCCTCGGCGTGCCGTTGCAGCTCCGCGATCGTGGAATACGGATACTTCGGCGCCCCTTTCTTCGGCGGCTCGTAGCCCTTCCACTCGATGAACCCGCCGCCGACCGAGTAGTACTCCTGCTCGAGCAGCGTCTCGTTGCCGCCCATGAGCTTGCAGGTCATCGTGTTCGGGTGCGGGAAGTCGCCGGTCTTGGCGTCGTAGATGATGTCCTTCAGCGACGCGTTGAAGGTCTTGTTGCCGAGCTTGACCGGGAACGTCTGGTTCGGGTTCGCCGCGAGGCCGTCGAGGAACGCGGGGTCGATCGTCGCCGGTTCTTTGCCGACGATGCCGGCGAGCGCCGCGCGCTCGGTGCCGTGCCCTTGACCCGTCGCGCTCAAGCTGCCGAAAAGGTTCACCTTGAGCGCCGTCGCTTTCGCGAGCGTTGCGGCCGGCAGCTTCGTGCAGCGCTGATAGAAGTCGTACGTGATCCGCATTGGGCCGATCGTGTGCGAGCTCGACGGGCCCGGGCCGACTTTGTAGAACTCGTCGATCAACGTCATGACGGGCCGCGACTCTTTCTTCACGACCTCGAGCGTCGGCGAGAGGGCTGTGTTCAGCTTCGGCGGCGGGGTGGCCGCGGCGGCCCTGTTCTGTTGCTGCGCCGATACCTGCCGCCCGGTGATGACGGCCGTGGCGCCGACGATGGCGCTGCGCATCAAAAAGGTGCGGCGGTCGGCGCTCTCCGGAACGTCGGGGAGCTGGACCTTGATCGGGGTAGCACCTGGGTCGTTCGACATCGGCAGCTCCTTGGCCTCGGCGGATGGCGAGGCACCTTAGTGTTCTGGATGATCCAACTCGTGAGACTGTCGAATCCTAGGAGGCCCCCCATTTAGCGGCAGTCGGACCTTGGACCTACGACACCGACTTCACGTATTCGAGGTGCGGCGAAGGGGTTGGCCCTAAGGCGCATGTCGGCGCGGCAACGCTTGCGCAACGATGTGTTTCCTTCAAATCAGAGAGCCGAGGGAGGCACGCCCTTGAACAGCGCGCGCGCATGGCGTTTTGTCGAACGCTGTCTTGCGTCGATCGCGGTCGCGATCTTGACGGGGTGTGCCGTCGGGCCCGAATACGAAAGACCCGAAGTGCAGGTCAACGGCGGCTGGAGCGGGCAACAGGACGCGCGCGTCGCGACGCAGACCGCGCCCGATGCCGAATGGTGGAAATCGTTCAGCGATCCCGTGCTCGACCGATTGATCGAGCTCGCGTACGGCCAGAATCTGGCGCTGCAGGCCACGGGCTTGCGGATTCTGGAAGCGCGCGCGCGGTTGGGGTACGCGCATGGCCAGCGGTACCCGCAGGTCCAAGCCGCGATCGGCGGCGCGACCGTCAACGAGCCGAGCGAGCTCGCCGTGAACAGCATTCAGTCGGGCCGCTTCTACGACTATCAGGTCGGATTCGACGCATCGTGGGAGATCGACTTCTGGGGCAAGTACGCGAAAGGCGTGACGGCCGAGGAATCGGGCTACCTCGCCACCGTCGCCGACTACGACAGCGCGCTCGTCTCGCTCGCAGCCGAGGTCGCGCGCACGTACACGTCGATCCGCACGTTCGAGACGCTGATCGCCCTGGCGCGCGAGAACGTGATCGTTCAGGAAGAAGGCCTGCGTATCGCCCAAGTGCGCTTCGACAACGGCGCCACGTCGGAGCTCGACGTGACGCAAGCGCGCACGCTGCTCGAGAGCACGCGCGCCACGATCCCGCAGCTCGAGGCGAGCTTGCAGCAAGCCGAGAACGCGCTGAGCACCCTGCTCGGCCAGCCGACGGGCACCGTGCGGCAGATTCTCGCGGGGCCGAGCGCGATTCCGTCCGTTCCGGCGCAGGTCTCGATCAGTGTGCCGGCCGACATGCTGCGGCGGCGCGCGGACATTCGCGCCGCCGAGCTGAACGCCATGGCGCAGTCCGACCGCGTCGGCATCGCGCAGACCGAGTTCTATCCGCGCATCGCACTGTTCGGCTCGATCGGCACGCAGGTCGGCGACAGCGACAACTCCTCGGGAAGCTTCGGCGACCTCTTCAGCAGCGACAGCTGGTTCTACGCATTCGGGCCGCGCCTGCTCTGGACCGTCTTCAACTACGGGCGCATCAAGAACAACGTGCGCGTCGAAGACGCGCGCTTCCAGGCGTCACTCGTGAGCTACCAGGACGCGGTGCTGCGTGCCGGGCAGGAAGCCGAGGACGCGCTCGCCGCGTTCTTGCGCGCGCAGGAGGCCGCCGTCTTCGCGCGCAACGCGGCAACCTCGGCGCAGCAGTCGGTCGATCTCGCTTTCGTTCAATACCGCGAAGGAGCCGTGGACTTCCAGCGCGTGCTCGACACGCAGCGCTCGCTGCTACAAGAGGAGAATACGTTGGCCGGCATCGACTCCTCGGTCGCGACGAACTTGATCGCGCTTTACAAAGCGCTCGGCGGCGGCTGGGAAATGCAGCAAGATCAGCCCTACATCAACGAGAGCATCCGTAACGAGATGCAGCAGCGCACGAATTGGGGCGAGTACTTCTCAGAGACGCCGTCCGACGTCGTTTCGGACACGAAGAGGTAAGCAAGCATGGCCAAGAAGTCCACGATGGTATTGGCGGCGGTCGTCGTCCTCGGGGCTGGTGCGTATCTCGGCTATCGATACTGGCAATCGACGCAATCCGCGATTCCGCCCGGAATCGCGTACGGCAATGGGCGCGTCGAAGCCAAGCTCGCGGATACGTCCGCGAAGGAAGCGCTGCGCATAAAAGAGATCCTCGTCAACGAAGGCGACCTCGTGCAGCCGGGCCAAGTGCTCGTCTTGCTCGACACGGTCACGCTCGACGCGGAGCTCGCGGAGGCGCGAGCCAGCGTCGCCGCGGCCGAGGAGAAGATCGCGGCGACCGAGGCCGCGATCGTCAGGCGCAATAGCGAGATTCGGCTTGCCCAGATCGAGGTCGAGCGCGCTCGCAACCTCGTCCGGCAAAGAGCCGGCTCGCAACGCGAGCTCGACGTGCGGAACATGCAGGTCGAATCGACGCGTGCGGCCCTCGCCGAAGAGCAAGCGAGGCTCCAGACGGCCAAGCAGGACGTCGAAGTCGCGCGCGCGCGAGTCGCAACGATCCAGACGCGAATCGACGACGCGACGCTCTACTCCACCATCACCGGACGAGTGCTTTATCGCCTCGCGGAGCCGGGCGAGGTTCTCGGGCCCGGCGGCAAAGCGCTGACGCTCGTGAACCTCGAAGACGTATACATGGAGATCTTCCTGCCGTCCGAGGAGGCGGCCGCGATCAGGCTCGGAGCCGAGGCGCGGCTCACGGTCGACGCGATTCCGGATCGCGCGGCGCCGGCTTTCGTGAGCTTCGTCTCGCCGGAAGCGCAGTTCACGCCGAAGGAAGTCGAGACGAGGAGCGAGCGCGACAAGCTGATGTTCCGCGTCAAGATTCAGGTGCCGCCCGAGCTCGTCGGCCAATTCATCGAGAGCATCAAGACGGGCGTGCGCGGCGTCGGCTACGTGCGGCTCGACAACAGCGTCGCGTGGCCGAGCTTTCTCAACGACAACCTGATTCGCGCGCCTGAAGGCGCCGTCTCTTCGCCCGCAGCGACGAGATAGGAGGCGGGCCCTCGATGGCGAACGCGGCAGCTGCGTCCGCGACGACCTCCGCTCCGGCGTCGGGCGGCGGCCCGGTCGTCTCCGTGAAGCAGGTGTCGCACCACTACGGCAAGGTCAAGGCGCTCGACAGCATCGATCTCGACATCCCGCCCGGGCTCATGGTCGGCATCGTGGGCCCGGACGGCGTCGGCAAATCGACGCTGCTCGCGCTGATGGCGGGCTCGAAAAAGCTGCAGCAAGGATCGATGACGGTGCTCGGCGGCGACATCGGCGACGTGCGCCACCGGCGCACCGTGTGCCCGCAGATCGCGTACATGCCGCAAGGCCTCGGCAAGAACCTCTACCTCGAGCTATCGGTCTACGACAACGTCGACTTCATGGCACAGCTCTTCGGCCTCTCGCCCGCCGAGCGCAAAGCGAAGGTCACGCAGCTGCTCGAGGCGACGGGCCTCGCGCCGTTCCCCGACCGCCCTGCCGGCAAGCTCTCGGGCGGCATGAAGCAGAAGGTCGGTTTGTGCGGCGCGCTCGTTCACGACCCGGACCTGCTCGTGCTCGACGAGCCGACGACGGGTGTCGACCCGCTCTCGCGCCGGCAGTTCTGGACGCTGATCGACGAGATCCGCAAGGATCGTCCCAGCATGAGCGTCGTCATCGCGACCGCATACATGGACGAAGCGCAGCAGTGGGATTGGATCGTCGCGATGGACGCCGGCAAGGTGCTCGCGACGGGCACGCCGAAAGAGCTCATGGAGAAGACGGGCACGAAGGATCTCGAAGGCTGCTTCATCGCGTTGTTGCCCGAAGAGAAACGCGCGGGCCACAAGGAGCTGGTCGTGCCGCCGCGGCCCGAGGGCAAACAAGAGATCGTCATCGACGCGAAGGATCTGACCCGGCGCTTCGGCAGCTTCACGGCCGTCGATCACGTCACGCTGCAGATCGAGAAAGGCGAGATCTTCGGGTTCCTGGGCTCGAACGGCTGCGGCAAGTCGACGACGATGAAAATGCTGACAGGCCTGCTGCCGCCGACCGAGGGCACCGCGACGCTGTTCGGCCAGTCCGTCGAGGCCGGCAGCATGGAGGTCAGGAAGAACCTCGGCTACATGACGCAGGCATTCTCGCTGTACGGCGAGCTCACCGTTCGCGAGAACCTCATCCTCGACGCGCGGCTGTACCACATACCGCCGGACAAGGCGAAGAAGCGAATCGAGGAGCTCGTCCAGCGCTTCGGCTTGGGGCCGCACATCGATGCGCAAACCGATAGCCTGCCGATGGGACTCAAGCAGCGGCTCTCGCTCGCTGTCGCGGTCCTGCACGAGCCGCAGATCCTGATCCTCGACGAGCCGACGTCGGGCGTCGATCCCGTCGCGCGCGACAGCTTCTGGGAGCTCTTGGTCGACCTCTCACGCAACCAAGGCGTCACGATCTTCATCACGACGCACTTCATGAACGAGGGGCTGCGCTGCGACCGCATCTCGCTCATGAACTCGGGCAAGGTGCTCGCGGCCGACGCGCCGCAGAAGCTCATCGAGTCGCGCGGCGCCGCGAACCTCGAGGATGCATTCATCGCCTACATGGAGGAAGGCATCGCCGCGGCCGCAGCCGAGGCCGCGGCCGCGAAGGCGAAAACGGCGCCCGCTGCGCCGGAGCCCGCGCCCGCCGCGACGGCGAAGGCCGTCGAGCAGCCGCCTCCCGCCGCCGACAAGCCGTCGGAAAAGACGCTGCTTCCCCTGCCGCTGCGACGCATGTGGGCGTACGCGCGCAACGAGACGGCGCAGATCCAACGCGACCCGGTGCGTTTGACGTTCGCGTTCGTCGGCTCGGCGTTGCTGATGCTCTTGTTCGGCTTCGGCATCACGTCCGACGTGAAGCACATCCGCTACAGCGTGCTCGACCGCGACCAGACCCCGCTCTCCCGCGACTACATCGAGCAGTTCCGCGGCACGCCCGAATACTTCGCGACGACGCCGGCCATACTGACCGACGAAGAAGGGCTCGAGCGCCTGCAAGCCGACGACGTCACGGCGATCATCGAGATCCCGCCGTCCTTCGGCAGGGATTTACGCCGTAGCTCGACGCCGGAGATTCTCGCGCAAGTCGACGGAGCGAATCCGTTTCGCGGCGAGACCGTCGCTCAGTACATCCGCGGCGTGCACCAGACCTATCTCAACGATCCCAGCAGCGGGCTCGGCGGATCGCCGGCCGCGCCCACGGCGTCGATCCAAGCCCGGTTCATGTACAACCCGACCGTCGAGAGCATCTACTCGGTCGTGCCGAGCGTGCCGGCGCTGCTCCTGATCCTGATCCCCGCGATCTTGATGACCGTCGCGATCGTGCGCGAGAAAGAGCTCGGCTCCATGATCAACTTCTACGTCACGCCGACGGCTCGTATCGAATACCTGCTCGGCAAGCAGCTGCCGTACGTCGCGATCGCGATGATCAACTATTTCATTCTGGCGGCCATCGCACTCATCGTCTTCGCCGTCCCGATCAAGGGCAGTTTTCTCGTACTGACGCTGTGCACGTTGCTGTACGTCATCGTGACGACGCAGATCGGCATGCTCGTGTCGACGTTCACGTCGACGCAGGTCGCCGCCGTGTTCGTGACGGCGATCCTGACGATTCAGCCGACCGTGCAGTTCGCGGGCCTGTTGCAGCCGGTCTCCACGCTCGAGGGTGGAGCCAAGATCATCGGCTCGATCTGGCCGACGACGTACTACATGCACTCGAGCGTCGGCGCGTACACGAAAGGTCTCAGGCCCGAGCTCATGCTCCAGGACCTCGTTTTCCTCGCGGTCTGCATCCCGGTGTTGTGGACCATCAGCGCGTTGCTGCTGCGCAAGCAGGAAAGGTAGCCGTGGAATCGGCACTGAACACGCTTTGGCTCGGGCTCAAGGAGATCAAGAGCCTCCTGAGCGACAAAGTGCTCATGGTGTTCGTCGTCTATGCCTTCACGCTCGCGATCTACACGCAGGCGACGGGCACGTCGAACGAGGTCAACAACGCGTCGATCGCGTTCGCCGACGAGGACGAGTCGGTGCTCTCCAAAGAGCTCTTCAACGCGTTCTTCCCGCCGCGCTTCCAGTTCCCCGTGCAGATCCGGCCAGCCGACGTCGAGATCGCGATGGACAGGGGTCTATACATGTTCGTCGTCACGATCCCGCCGCAATTCGAGCGGGATCTGCGGGCCGGGCGCCGGCCGGAAATCCAGGTCAACATCGATGCGACCGCGATGCAGCAAGCCGGCATCGGCGCGAACTACATCAAGAACATCGTCGACGATCGCATCCGCACGGTCATGTCGAGCACGGACGTCGAGGCCGCCGGGCCAGTCAATCTCGTCGTGCGCAAGCTGTTCAACGCGAACGGCGTCTCCGCGTGGTTCGTCAGCGTCGTCGGCATCATCAATCAGCTCACGCTGCTCACCGTGGTGCTGACGGGCGCCGCGGTGATCCGCGAGCGCGAGCGCGGCACGCTCGAGCACCTGCTCGTCATGCCGTTGAGCCCGATCGAGATCGCCCTCGCGAAGGTGTGGGCGAACGGCCTCGTGATCCTGATCGCGACGGTGGCGTCGCTGTACATCATCGTGCGCGGCGTGCTCGACGTGCCGTTCGCCGGCTCGACGCCCTTGTGGGTGCTCGGCGTGATCCTCTATTTGTTCTTCGCGACGGCGCTCGGCGTGTTCCTCGGGACGATCTCCCGGTCGATGGCGCAGTTCGCGCTGCTGATCATCCTCGTGATCGTCGTGCTGCAGCTGCTGTCGGGCGGCTCCACGCCCGTCGAGAGCCAGCCGCAGTGGCTACAGCGGCTGACGTACTTGTTGCCGTCACGCCATTTCGTCAGCTTCTCGCAAGTCATCATCTACCGCGGCGGCGGGTTCTCGGCGGTATGGCGCGAGTTTTTGATGGTCACGATCATCGGCGCCGTCTTCTTCAGCTATAGCGTCGCGCAGTTCCGTAAATCGATTGCCGTCACGAAGTGAGGTGCACACCGTGGGCCGCAAAAACAACCGCGATGAAGACGAGGCGAAAGTTTCAGGCGAGGACGAGGATCTCAGCGGCAAAGACTACGAGAAGGAGCTGCGCCGGCTGCACGGCGAGCTCGTCATGCTGCAGGAGTGGGTCAAGCACAAGGGGCTCAAGATCTGCGTGATCTTCGAAGGGCGCGACGGCGCCGGTAAGGGCGGCATGATCAAGGCGATCACGGAGCGCGTGAGCCCGCGCGTGTTCCGCGTCGTCGCGTTGCCCGCTCCGACAGATCGCGAGAAGACGCAGATGTACGTGCAGCGTTACGTGCGTCACCTACCGGCTGGAGGCGAGATCACGATCTTCGATCGCAGCTGGTACAACCGTGCCGGAGTCGAGCGCGTGCTCGGCTTCTGCAGCGAAGAGGAGGCACAGCAGTTCCTCGAGGTCGCGCCAAAGATCGAAAAGGGCATCGTCGATTCCGGCATCGTGCTCATCAAGTACTGGCTCGAAGTCAGCATGGAAGAGCAAACGCGCAGACTCGAGGACCGAATCAACGACGAGCGCAAGATCTGGAAACTGTCGCCCATGGATTTGAAGTCGTACGGACGCTGGTACGACTATTCGAGGGCGCGCGACGACATGTTCAAGGCGACGGACACGCCGTGGGCGCCGTGGTACGTGGCAAAGACGGACCTCAAACGACGGTCACGCCTGAACCTGATCAGCCATTTCTTGAGCCTCATTCCTTACAAGAAGGCGCCGCGCGACAAGGTCAAGCTGCCGAAGCGCGGCAAACGCGGCGGTTATCGCGAACCGGACTACGCGTACAAGTACGTCGCCGAGAAATACTGACCGCATGAGCGCGACCCCATCGGATCCGTCGCGCTTCCATCGGCTGTCGGCGAAAGAGACCGTCGCCGCGCTCGGCACGAATTCAGAGCGCGGCCTGTCGGCCGGTGAAGCGCAGTCGCGGCTCGAGAAGTTCGGCAAGAACGAGCTCGCTGCCGCGGCGCGCGTGCCCGCGTGGCGCAAGCTGCTCGCGCAGTTCAAGGACACGCTCGTCGTGCTGCTGCTGATCGCCGCGGCGATCTCCGCCCTGCTCTGGCTGCGCGAGCCGCACTCCGAATGGCCTTACGAAGCGATCGCGATCTTCTCGATCGTGCTGCTGAACTCGATCATGGGGTACGTGCAAGAAGCCCGGGCGGAGGCCGCCGTCGCGGCGCTGAAGCGGATGTCCGCCGCGCAGGCGCGCGTCGTTCGCGACGGGCAACAGGTCGGCATCGCGGCAACCGAGCTCGTCCCCGGCGACCTCGTCGTCATCGAGGAAGGCGACACCATTCCGGCCGACGCGCGGCTCATCGAGTCGGTGGCCTTGCACACGGCCGAAGCCGCGCTGACGGGCGAGAGCTTGCCGGTCGACAAGGAAACGGCACCGGTCGCTTCCGACGCTTCTCTCGGCGACCGCCGCAACATGGTGTTCAGCGGCACCGCGGCCGCAGCGGGCCGCGGCCGAGCCGTCGTCGTTGCGACCGGCATGCAGACCGAGATGGGCCGCATTGCGGGGCTGCTCCATGAAGCGCCCGAGCAAGTCACGCCGCTGCAGCGCGAGCTCGACCGCGTCGGCAAGCTGCTCGGCCTCGTCGTCGTTGCGATCGCGGTCGTGATGGTCGGGACGATACTTGCCGTGGCCGACGTGAGCGGCGCTGCCGCAGTTTTCGACGTGCTGATCTTGGGCGTAGCACTCGCAGTCGCGGCAGTGCCCGAAGGGCTTCCCGCCGTCGTGACGGGCGCCTTGTCGCTCGGCGTGCAGCGCATGGCGAAGCGCAACGCGATCGTGCGCAACCTCGTCGCCGTCGAGACGCTCGGCTCGGCGACCGTCGTCGCGTCGGACAAGACCGGCACTCTGACCAAGAACCAAATGACGGTTCGTGTGATCGTCACCGCGAGCGGCCGTGTGACGTTCACGGGCACGGGTTATGCGCCCGAAGGCGAGGCGCAGCGCGAGGGCGGCGGCGCGATCGACGGCGATCTCGAGCACGAGCTCGTGCGCGCCCTGGCTGCAGCGGATCGCGCGAATAACGCCATAGTCGCGCAGCGCGACGGGCAGTGGACGGTACAGGGCGATCCGACCGAGGGCGCGCTGATCGTCGCGACGCGCAAGGCCGGGCTCGAGGAGCAAGCGCTGGCCGACCGCCTGCCGCGCATCGCGGAGGTGCCGTTTTCCTCCGAGCGCAAGCTCATGAGCACGATTCATAGCGACTCGGAGCGCGAAGACCGCCTGCGGGCACTCACGAAGGGCGCGCCCGACGTGCTGCTCGCGCGCTGCACGCACGAGCTCGTCGGCCCGCAAACCCGGGCCCTGACTCCCGAGCGGCGCGCGCAACTGGCCGCGGTCAACGAGGAGCTGGCCGTACAGGCGCTCCGCACGCTCGGTGTCGCCTTCCGCCTACTGCCCGGTCGCGAGCAAGACACGCGCGAATTCGACGAGAGCGTCGAGCGCGATCTCGTGTTCCTGGGCTTGATCGGGATGATCGACCCGCCGCGCGAGGAGGCCAAGCAAGCGGTTGCGCGCACGCTCGCAGCCGGCATCCGCCCCATCATGATCACGGGCGACCATCCGAAGACGGCCGCGGTGATCGCCGCGGAGCTCGGTATCGCGGCGAACGGCCGCGTGCTGACGGGCAAGGACCTCGAGCAGCTCACCGATGCCGAGCTCGACACCGCCGTGAACGACGTGTCGGTGTACGCGCGCGTGAGCCCGGATCACAAGCTCAAGATCGTCAGGGCACTGCAGCGCGGCGGCGCGACGGTTGCGATGACGGGCGACGGCGTGAACGACGCCCCTGCCCTTCGAACCGCGGACATCGGCATCGCGATGGGCATCACGGGCACGGACGTCGCCAAGGAAGCCGCGGACATCGTGCTGGCCGACGACAACTTCGCGTCGATCGTGGCGGCCGTCGAGGAAGGGCGCGCGATCTTCTCGAACATCCGCAAGTTCCTGCGCTACCTGCTGTCGTCGAACATCGGCGAAGTGCTCACGATGTTCTTCGGCGTGCTGCTCGCCGACGCGATAGGCCTCGCAGCCGGCGCCGGAGCCGGAGCCATCGTGCTGCCGCTTTCCGCGACGCAAATTCTCTGGGTCAATCTCGTC
>Ga0315912_10001066_pt1 | contig 36769 bp, 36 predicted proteins | sample VfabasoilMG_FD_204469 | JGI IMG/M metagenome (GOLD analysis project Ga0315912, IMG submission 204469) | Garden soil microbial communities collected in Santa Monica, California, United States - V. faba soil | ecosystem: Environmental > Terrestrial > Soil > Garden | place: USA: California... | reverse complement strand
CCGGGCGCAACGGTGGAAGCGGCAATCAACTCGCGGGCAGTGCGGGGGCACGAAGGGGGCGAGTGGGCTCGCCATGGGGCCGGAGCACTGCACTCCCCGTGCCGCCAACAATCTTCACCGCACAACCGAACATGTAGAGGCCGGTGAACAGCAGCAGGGCGAGCGGGAACAGCGGCGCGTACGTGATCCACGGCGGAGGCGTGCCGCCTCGCGAAAGGGCGACGAAGTTGGCGATGACCGTCACCGTGAAGAGGATGGAGAGCCAGCGGTGGATCTGCCGGATCCAACGGTTCCAGTTCAACGGGACCTCCCCTGATCGCGAACCGAACTCGATCGGCTCAACGGCTCATGACGAGCCTGTCGCAGCGCTCCGCCCCCCCGCCCAACAGCCGGGATCCGCTAGGACTTCGCCTTCTTCGCAGGCTGCGTCTTGCCGAACGTGTTGAGGGCGACGGCCTGGAGGACGAGCGCCTTGAACGCGGACGCGTCCACCACTTCCCCCTCGTGGATGTCGATCGCACGGCGGACGTTTCCCTCGAGACTCGAGTTCAAGAGGCCGTCGGGGTCGCTCAGCGAGGCGCCCTTGGGGAACGTGAGCTTCACGGCCTTCTTGTAGGACTCACCCGTGCAGATGATGCCGTCGTGCGACCACACCGGGTTCATCCACTTCCACTCCTCGACCACGTCAGGATCCGCCGCCTTGATGAGCTTGCGCATCCTGCTGAGCGTCTCGCCGCGCCAATCCCCGAGGTCGGCGATTCGCTCCGAGATGAGCTTCGATGCCGATGGCTCCTGGCTCGTGCCCGACTTCTTCATGATCGCCTCCCCAGCCTGTCACGCATCACCACGCGGCATATTCCCGCACCGGTACATGCGGTTCAAGGACCCTGGAGTCGGCCGCGGGATCGTGGAGCGTCAGCGGAGCAGCGTCGCTCTCGCGACGCGCTGTTCGCCGGCCTGCTCGAGCCGGACCCAGTACAACCCAGGCGGCAATCCAGACGCGGCAAGTGAGATGAGCCGCCTGCCGGAACCGCCACCGAGCACCTGCTCCGCGAGCCGGCGCCCGGTCGCGTCGAAGAGCGAGAGGTGCGCCACGGCGTCCGCCGAGAGCGTGAGCGCGACCTCGAAGCCGGCCGCGCGCGCGACGATCGAATGGATCGCGAGCGCGGTGCGATGGGGCGCAACGCTGAGTGGTGCCGGCAGCGTCGCGATCCAGCCCTCGGTGTCGCCCGAGGGGTTGGTCCCGTTGCCGACGAGGACCCTCCCATCCGCGGAGATGCCGGTGGCCTCGGTGAGAGTCCAGTCGGCGACCGCACTCAAGCCCGAGGAGAGCAGCACGTCCTTCAAGCGTCGCATCCCGAACGAGGCGTCCCACACGAACGCTTCCGGGCCGTTCGCGGTCGTCCCGTATCCGACCACTGTCGCGCCGGTGGCCGAGACGTCGAGGGCGATGCTCTCGAAGCTGCCGCTCGGCAGGTCGCCGAGCGGTACGAAGCCGCTGACGGCCGTCCAGCGGAACGCTTCCGTCCCCGAACCGGTGCCCGCCTTGCCCACGATCACGGACGCGTCGGGCGTCATCCCGAAGGGTTCGCCGTAGTGTTCCCCGCCGGCGATCTCGCCCAGGCTCACCATTCCGCTGCCGGTGCTCCATCGGAACACCTCGGCCCCGGCCGCCGAGTAGCCGGTCCCGACGACGATGCCGCCGTCCGCCGAGACCAGCGCCGAGGAGCTGTGGTGCGCTCCCCCCGGGAGATCCCCCATCGCGACCACATTGCCGTTCACCCAACGTGCCGCTTCGTAGCCGGCCGGTGAGGCACCCCAGCCCACGAGCACGGAACCATCGGCCGAGATCGCGAGCGCTTGGCTCGCCAGCTCCCCACCGGGGATGTCGCCGAGTGCGACCCAACCCGTGCCCGCGATCCATCGCGCGGCCTGGAGGGAGCCGACGACGATCTTCCCCGCGATCACGAGGCCCGTCGGTGAGAGTGCCCTGGGCTCGCTGGTCACGGGTGTGCCGCCAGGTCCCAGCAGGGGCGTCAACGTGTCGTTCGCGACTTTGTAGAAGCCCTCTTCGCTCGACCGTGCCGAGCTGCTGCGCCCGACCACGACACGGCCATCGTCCGAGATCGCCAGGACCTCGCTATGGAAAATGCCGCCGGGAAGGTCGCCGACGCCCACGAATGAGGGCGCCGCCGCGACGGAAGACCGTGCCGACGCGGATCCTCCGGAGCTGGTCGGGACCGCCATCCAGGCGAGTGCGAGCACGAGTGGCAGACGAGGGCGCGTGCGGTGACCACGAGCCGCGAGACGTGTCGATTTCTCGAAGAGCGCCATGGCGCGGAACGCTAGCGGGCCCGGTCCGGCTCGGGCCACACGGATGCAGCGGACGGGGTGTCGGGTGCCGTGAACGGGTCCTGGCCACCGGGACGTCGCCGGCGCGGCCGAATCCCGGCAGGCCGCGGCAGCAGATGACTCGAGGGCCATGCCCTCGAAGTTCACGCTTCGCGAACCCGACTTTCGTTCCAGCCGTGAGGTTGAAGGGGTAGACTCGGTTGTGGCCCCCAAGCCACGGCTCGACCGACACGCTCCCCGCCGGCGCGGAAGAGACCGGAAGACTCGCCATGGAGTGGCGCAGCGTGGAGGAGCCATCCATGGAAAGGCTCTCAAGCAGCTTGTCGCTCGCCGCCCTGCTCGCGACGGCTGTGATCACTTCGGCTGTCGCTCAAACGCAGAGCGACACCCCGCCGGCCCGAGGTGCCCGGCTCGGCCTGGCCATCGCGCCGCTGGATGAGAACTGGCGCGAGTCGAACGCCTACCAGGCTTCGGGTTTGATGGTGGTGGGTGTGGATCCCCGGGGCCGTGCGGCCACGAGCGGGATCGTGGCGGGCGATGTCCTGGTGAGCGTGGGCAATCGCACGATGCGTGAGCCGAGTGACCTGGGCCGCGCCGAGCGTTCGCTCTCGCCGGACCAGGCCGTGTCGGTCACGCTGGCGCGCGACGGTGGTCGCTCGATCAAGATCCTCCAGATCGCGCCCGTGTCCGCGGCGCCTGCAGTGGTCGCGGTACCGGCCGCCGCACCGAATCCGCCGGCCGTCGTTCCTTCGACCGATCCTGCCCCACCGCCGGCTGTCCCGGCGACGATCGCAGTACTCGACACCGCTTCGCCGCCGGCGGTCGTCTCCGCGATTGAACCGGCCCCGCTTGCCCCGGTCGCGACGACGACTTCGGCATCGGACACCTCGTCGCGTCCGGTTGCGACATCTGACGCTGCCTCGCCGTCAGCTGCCGCCTCGGCCACCGCTTCGCCGCCGGCCTCGAGCAGTCCGTCGGTCTCGGATGCCGACACCACATCGGGCCAGCGGTCGGCCGCTCTCCTCGCGGCACCGTCCGCGACGAGCGCTGCTCCGTCAGGAACCACAGCCTCCGCGGGCGGTGCAACCTCGGCCCCAGCCGCGCTCGCCGCTCCCGCTGCCATCGCCGTTGTGCCCGTGGCCGCGGCCGCGGTCGAGCCTGGGACTCCGCCGGCGTCGTCCGCCACCACTACGGACTCTGTCGGAGCGTCCGCCGAGAGCGCCGAGCCCGCTTCGGATGTGCTCGGCGTGATCGGGAAGCCGCTCACGCCGGATCTCGCGACCGCACTCGGTGCAACAGGCGTGGAAGGCCTCCTCGTGCTCGAGCTGACGGACGCGAGCCCTGCAGCCCGCGCGGGATTGCGAGCGGGCGACATCATCGTGAAGGTCGGCGAACAGCCGGTCTCGGACATGGGTGAGCTCCAGCGAGCGGCCGCCGCCAGCGCGACACCGGTCTCGATCTCCACGCTGCGCCTCGGGAAACCGAGGGTTGAGCTCGTCTCGCTCGAGGGCCCACCCCCCGTACCTGTGGCGCCACCGAGTCAGGAGCAACTCCTCGTCGAGCTGCGGGACGAGGTCCGCTCACTCCGGAGAGAGGTGCAGAGCCTGCGGAAGAAACTCGGGAAGTGACTGCGGAAAGCAGTACGATGGGGCTCCACTTCGGAGGAGCAGGTCGTGGCGTCCTTGCGAGTTCGGATGGTGATGGCGGCCGTGCTGGCCTTGCTGCCCGTCGCAGCGTCCGCAGCCCCGTGCCCCGAGAGTTGCCTGGATGGCAGCTGTAACGCCGTCGCGGCGCGCGACAGCGCGGTCGCGTTCGTCTGCCCGCCGTTCCCGCCCGTGTTCGGCCAGGTGAGCTACGACCTCGTCGCGGGCCGGCTCTACGCGAAGGCGGTCGGCTGCTCGGGATTCGACGGCCCGGGTGGCGGAGGCGTGATCGTGCGTGGCTCGGATCGGTTCCGGCTGGTCGGGCCCGCTGGCGGCGGCCCGGTAAGCTTCGAGGTGCGATCGCAGCTCGTCGGCGGCGTGGGCGGCTTGGGCACGTGCGGCGGAGACCTGGTGGAAGTGGGCGGGGCATCGGCCAGCGCGAATGATGCCGGCTCGATGTACCTCTACACGACGCTCGCCGTCCCGCTCTCGCACCAGGTGGGCGATGAGTTCCGGATCGACTACTACGCGAGTGCGTCCGCGGGCGGCCCCAGCGGGCTGGGATTCGTCGAGGCGCAGCTCTCGTTCGCGGGCCTGCCCCCGGGCTTCGGCGTCACATCCTGCCAGGGTTACACGGGTGATGGCGCGGTCGTAACGCGAAAGGCGAGCTGGGGCGCGCTCAAGGTCCACTACCGCTAGCGCCGGCACGTCCGAGTCGGTCAGCCGCTTACCGCCGCACCACCAGCCTTCGCGTCTCCGCCCCGCCCGGTGTGCGCAGCGTGTAGTAGTAGGCACCCGGTGCGAGTCGCTCACCGGCGACGGGCACGACGTGATGCCCGCCCTCTCGCGGCCCGTTCACGAGCACCGCGACCTCGCGGCCGCTCACGTCGTAGAGGCGCAGTGAGACGTCGGTGGCGCGCGGCAGGTCGAACGTGATCGTCATCGCTCCCTGCGTCGGGTTGGGCACACTCTGGCCGAGAAGCACCTGTGCCGGCCCGCGCTCGCCCACGTCGGTGACGGGCGTGAACTGAGTGGTGAACACGCCGCGGCCATGCGTGGCCACGGCGAGCGTGTAGTCCGACGGGCGGTAGTCCATGTGGGCGATGAGCACATTCCCGATTGCGGTCCCTGCTTCCTGGACCCACATCGTCGAACCCCCGGTGAGTGCGGTCGTCGAGAGCACACCGATGCTCGTGCCCAGGAACACGAACATCTGGCCGTCCATGTAGCACATCGTCGCCCAGCGGATCGAAGGCCCCGAGGGGCCGGCGAGATTCCCTTCCACGTCGGTCCAACTCGCCCCGCCGTTGGTCGTGTACCAGAGGCTCGGGAAGTTGTAGTTCCCGAACGCGACCAGCGCGCGATCGGAGTTCGTGGGGTCCACGGCGATGCAGCGGACGAACCCGCCCTGCGCCGTGCCGGCGCCGAGGCCCGGCGGCGGGACATAGCTCACCGTCGGCGTGCCCGTGTGCACGTTGACCGCGCGTTTCACGACGCCATCCGTGGTCCCGTAGTAGAGCACGTTCGGATTGTTCGCCCTCGAGATCCCGATCGTGCTGATCCGCCGCGCGTAGCCCACGCCATCGCCGACATCCGTGCCGGGGAGCGAGACCCATCCCTGCAGCGTGTCGGCGAGCGGCGCGTTGTCGTTGCGCCAGATGCCGCTCACGGCATTCGGGCTCCCGCCCGCGTAGTAGAGCAAGGCGGGGTTGTTCGGGTCGAGCACGATCGGGTTGACGAACAGGCGGTTCGTGGAGTTCTCCGGCGTGATGTCCACGATGTCCTCGCCGTTCCAGCGCATGCGTTGCATGAACCCGCCCTGGTACTGCGTGTAGAGACGGTCGTGAGCCTGCGGCGAAACCTCGACGATCGTGCCGTCGCCGCCGAAGGGCATGCTCCAGTCGGACGCGCCGGGAGCTTCGCCCAATCGCGAACCGTTGTCCTGGGCCCCCGCGAGGATGAGGTTGCTCCCCGGATCGGGCGGGATCGCGACCGAGTAGAACTGGGTGACGTTGTAGCCGTTGTTGAGCCGCGTCCACACCATGCTGGGCAGGGTGATGTCGTTTGCCTTCTGCAGGCCGCCGTCGTTCGCCGAGTAGTAAGCGTTCGGGTTCGCGGGGCTGAACGCGCCCCCCTGCAGGTCCGGGTGGTGGATGCCGTCAGGCCAGTACGGATACCCGCCGATCAGCGTGGTCGCTCCGCTGGTGGCGAAGCCGTTGGTCGAGCGATACAGGTCGGTCCCGCCGATCAAGACGAAGTGCTCGTCATCGGGCTTCACGTGCACGATCTGGTCGTAGCCGGTCTGCGTGAAGATGTCCACCGGAAGGTTGTTCGTCCGGTTCTCCCAGGTACCCCCTGCCCCGCTGCCGTTGCCCGCGAGGTACGTGTACTTCCAGAACTGGTGGCCGCCCACGGAAGGCGCGTTCACGCCCTGGGCGAAGAAGTAGACGACCGACGGATTGGACGGCGCGAGCCCGATGACGATGCGGTTGGCCGCCGTGGGGAACGTGGCGGGCTGGATCAGGTTCCACGTGGTGCCGTTGGTGGAGCGCGAGATGCGGATGGACGTGCCCGTGCGGGTGACGGCGTACATCGCGCCACCGGACGTGATCGCCACGTCGGTGTAGCCGGAGTCCGAGGCGATCACCTGCGCCCACGTGCCACCGCCGTCCGCCGTGCGATAGATGCCCCGATACGTGGCCACGAGCACCTCGTCCTGGCCGGCGTTCGCGGGATTGGTCGCCACGCTGTTCACGTAGTCGAACGGATCGGTCGTCTGCGGTGTCGCCGTGGAGGTCGAAGGCAGCAGTGTCCAACTCGAGCCGCCATCCGTGGACTTGAAGATGCCGTCGCCCAGGTAGAGCGAACCCCACCGCGTCGCGTTGCTGGTCGAGCCGCGGATCTCCCCCGTGCCCACGTACCAGATGTTCGTCTTGCCGCCACGCCGGTCCTGCGCGATGCACGTGGTGCCGTGGATCTGCCCGGGGCTCGTCCGCAGCGACCACGACGCGCCATCGTTCGTGGAACGCCAGATCCCTCCCGCGACACTTCCGGCGAGGAGCGTCGTCGGGTTCGCGACGTCGATGGCGAACGCCCTCGTGCGGCCGCCGACGTTGTTGGGCCCGCGCTCGGTCCAGACGAGCGGCGGCAGGACCGTCGCCTGGTTCGGGCCGATCCGGAACGCTCCTGCGCGGCGGGCCGGCAGTGCTCTCGCGAAGCGCATCTCGCGGTGGCGGATGCCGGTCGGGATGGCGTTGGCTCGCGGATCGCGCGTGGTGAGGAACTCCAGCTCGGCTCGAGCATCGGGATCATCCTCGATGCCGTCGGTCATCGGCGGGAGTCGGCGTGAGCGATGCTCGGGGGCTTGCGCGCCGTTGCGTGGCCCCTGCGGCAACGGGATCGTGGCCACGATGCACAAGCAGATGGCGGCGGCGACGAGGCGGTGGCCGGACGCTGTCATGGCGACTCCTCTCGCATGGGCTTCCCGGCCTTGCGATGTCCGATGTGCGAGGCAGCGTAACAGGGTCCGCCCAGCCGCCGAACGTGTTTCTGGCGAACGCGCGGTCGCGGTCCACGGGCGCGAGCGGGCAGGCCGGCGTGTGCGGGCGAGGCGGCGGGCTTGCGCGGCGGTGTCGACCGACTATCCTGAGAACGACCATGCCCTTGCGCGCGACGTTCGACCGCATCGACCGCCGGATCACGACGTGGATGGCGAAGCACGGCATCCGGCTCACCCGGATCGCGCTCGGGATCGTGTTCCTGTGGTTCGGCGCGATCAAGTTCGTGCCCGGCTGGAGTCCCGCGGCCGACCTCGCGACACGGACGATCGACCTGCTCACGCTGGGTCTCGTGCCACCGCACGTGGCGCTTCCGCTACTGGCCGGCTGGGAATCGCTCATCGGGTTGGGACTTCTGACCGGGCGCGCACTGCGCTTCACGCTGCTGCTGCTGTTCGTGCAGATGCCCGGCACCATGCTGCCGCTGTGGTTCTTCCCGCACGAGACGTTCAACCTGTTCCCGTTCTCGCCGACCCTCGAGGGGCAGTACATCATCAAGAACATCGTGCTCATCGGAGCGGCGCTGGTTGTCGGCTCCACGGTGCGAGGTGCGCGGATCGAGCTCCGAGGCAGGTGACGGCGACCTCGCACGCTTCTGCGCAATACGCCGACGATCCGCACATGCACGACGCGTCGAGAGGCTGATGTGCGGCCCCACCCACGACCCTGATGCGACGCTGGTGACCCTGCACGACCTCCAACGACTTCGTGTTCGTGCAATTCGCAGTCGAATCAGCCGTGCCGCTCGTGCCCGCGAGTGCGCGACGTTCCGCTGTATCGCAGTGCGAAATTGTCGGATACGACGAGTCTGCGAATCTGACCGCCGAGATGTCATGTGAAGGTTTGACAACGTCATGTGACCTTCGCTTCCGCAGCGGGTGACTGTTCGGAAGCCGCGACCCGATTGGCGTCTCGGTAAGGAGGGATTCGAGATGATGAAGATCGAACGTAGCTCACTGCCACAGGGTGGATCCTGGATCGGCGTCGGAGCGTTGCTGTTGCTCTGCGTCACCGCGCCTGCGCTCCAAGCCCAGACGGAGCAGGCGACGATCCCCTCGACCACGGCCCACTACTTCTCGTCACGACCGATGATCTCGGGCACCGTGGTGACGATCAACGACCACCGGCTGGTCGTGGACACCGAGCAGGGCGAACGCATCACGCTCGAGGTGGACTCCAGGACGATGACGCCCAGCGACCTTGCGCCCGGAATGAGGGTGCGTACGGAGTTCGCCGCGCTCGAGAACTGTCAGTTCCATGCCGACCGGGTCATTCCCGTCCGCCGCGGCATGGCCTACCAGAGGCTTCAGGCCTACTCGATCCCGAGCGAGGCGCAAGAGCACCTGGCATCCAACGCCTCGGCGAACCGCTATGCCGCCAACGAGACGCGGCGCACGGCCAAGGCCTCCAACGGGATCAGCCCGGAGGTGCTGCCTGGCACCGTGGAGCACCTCTACTCGACCCGCCCCTTCATCTCGGGAACGGTGCTGGCCGTGAACGATCACCGGGTGCTCGTGAGGACCGACCAGGGCCGCAAGGTCGCCATGGTCATGGACTCGCGGACCATGGTGCCGCGGGAGTTGGCGCGTGGCAGCCGCATGCGTGCGGAGTTCAAGCAGATGCAGGACGGGCGCTACTACGCGGAACGCATCCACTTGATCCGCCCGGGTGACGAGCAACGAGTACAGGCGTACGCGAACACGATGGACAACGACGTCGAGAGTGCGGGCATCATCGGGGACTGCGAGAGTGTGGTCCCGACTCCGGGGAACTCGGCCACCGCCGCGGTCGCGGCGTACCAGCCGAGTCGGTACGGCGATCGCTCGGCGAATCACACCGCTTCGTTGGACCACAACGGGGCATCGGGTCGCAATGGCTCGTCCGCTTCGAATGACGACCAACTCGCAGGCTACGACGAGCCCGGCCGCACAGGGACGCTCCCGCAGACGGCGAGCGGGCGGCCGATGGTGCTGCTGCTCGGCTTGCTGGCACTCGGCTCGGCGGGAGTCATCACGTTCGTTCGCACGCGCACGGGCTGAAGACAAGACGCATGGCCTGGCGCCGTCCACTGCGCTGGTTCGAGAGAGGAGCCCTGATCATCGGGCTCCTCTGTCTCGGCCTGTGGTCCTTCGCGCACCTGCGCTCCCAGGCGTTCCAGTCGGCGGAGTCGAGGAAGCTGGAGGCCGGGCCGCGTGCGGCCGCTCCCCCGTTCCCCGTTCCGCCGGGACCGACCGCCTCGCGAAAGCCACGCCCGGCGGCGAAGTCCAAGGCGGTGAAGGCGCGGGTCGCAACGCTCGGACAGATCGAGATCCCGCGGCTCGGGATCCGCGCCATCGTCGCCGAGGGCACGGATGCGCGGACCCTCGATCTGGCCGTGGGCCACATCGCCTCGACCGCATCTCCGGGAGGCCCCGGCAACTGCGGGCTCGCCGGGCACCGAGACACGTTCTTCAGCGGTCTCGGGAGCGTACGCGAGGGTGACCTCGTGCGCTTCACCTCGCCCGAGCGGACGACCCTCTACGAGGTGGAATGGTGCAAGGTGGTGGAGCCCGATCGAATCGACACGCTGGACCCCACACCCGTTCCGTCGCTCACGCTCGTCACCTGCTACCCGTTCACGTACGTGGGGCGAGCCCCTCAGCGCTTCGTTGTCCGGGCTCGGCAGGTGAAGGCTCCGGAAGCCCCCGTGGTGGCGCACGCCCGCTCGCGGCAGGTTCCGCCCACGCTGCTGGCCGAGGGCCGCTGACGGCGCACGGATGGGCCTCTCGGCCGCGAGCGCCCGGCGCTACCGGTGGAGGAAGACGGGTAGTCCCACCTCGAGCCGGCCGGTGTGCGTGACGGTGCAGTAGACGCCCGCGTGGTTCTGGTTGGTACGAACCACGGCCTTCATCACCTCCGGGGCGGAGCTCGCATCGTCGGGATCGAGGTTCACCATCACGCAGCGCAGGTCGCGCATCGTGATGGCCACGGCGGGAGCCTCGTCACCTTCGCCGAATGAGAGCCGGCCTCCCACCCACTCGTCCTCCTCGTACGGGACGGCGCGCGGAGTGCGAAGTACGACATTCGGGCGGAATCGTCGGACGTCCGCACGCGTCCCGGCGAGCCGGCAGATCTCGCCGACCGTCCCGGAGGCGATCACCGAGATCGGTGTTTCGTCGAAGATGCCCCGATCCAGGTGCATCATCTGCACGGGCGCACCGAGGCGGCGGCTGACCTCGGCGCTCAGTTCCTCGCCGAATAACGGGAACTCCGCCCCCTCCGGCGTGCGGACGTGGGTCGGCAGCGATCTGCCCTCGCCGGCGCCTCCCTGCCGCAACGGCGTGAATGCGATGAGGCTCGCGAGCTTGCTCGCGGAGAGCCACGGGAACCCGCTGCGATCCTCCAGCCGACGGAGTGCGAGTCGCCGGTCGCCATCCAAGCCATGCCAGCCCAGCGGGGCGGACTCGAGCGGCTCGCCGCGCATGGATTTCACGGGATAGCGGAACAGCGCTTCGATGCGCCCGATCTCGATCACCCTCTCACCCTCCGACGGTCGACCTCGGCCACGCACGGTGCCTGGGCCCGCAAACCGACCGAGTCTAGCCGAGTCGGCCGCCACGCGATGGTCGTCCGGTTCCGTACGGTCCCGAACGGGAGCGGACGAAACTCGCGGGAGCTCACGGCGTAACTGTCACGTTCACAACGATTCCGAATGGCACCGACCTTGCCCTATGAAGGGGCATGGACCGACCGATCCCCGCACGTGAACTGCTGCTCCAGACTCGCCGCCGATTCCTGGGCTGGATCCTCGCCGCAGGAGCACTGGCCGCGCTCGGCCTGCTCCTGCCGGGCTGGGTGACGCCCTCGATCCCCCGTGCCCAGCTCCGCACCGCGGTGGTCGAGCGCGGCGCGATCGACGCCACGCTCACCGCCTCGGGGTTGGTGCTCCCCGAGCACGAGTACGTGGTCACCAGTCCGGGGCCGTCGCGTGTGCTGCAGACGCTTCACCAGCCCGGCGACACCGTGGCCGCCGGCGAACCCATCCTGAGCCTCGACCAGGGCGAAGCACGGCTCCAGGTCGAGCGGCTCGAACGCCAGGCCGCGCTCAAGGACAACGAGCGCGCCCAGGCTCGCGTGGACCTCGAGAACCGCTTGAGCGACCTGAACGGCCAGGCGGCGATCAAGAAGCTCGAACTGGAGTCGCGAACGTTCGAGGCCGAACGCAATCGCAAGCTGGCGGTGACGGGTGTGATCAGCGGCGACGACGCGAGGAAGAGCGATTCCGACCTCGAGCGTTGCCGCATCGAGCTCGAACTGCTCACCGTGGCGATCCAGAACGCGCAACGCGGGCTGGAGGTGCGCTTGCGGGCCTTGGCACTCGAACACGACATCCTGGTTCGCGAGCGGCGCGACGCCGAGCGCGCGCTCAAACAAGGCTCGGCGGCGAGTGTGCGCGGCGGCGTGCTCACCTGGGTGATCTCGGGCGAAGGGGTCTCGGTCGCGCGCGGCGACGAGCTGGCGAGAGTCGCGGACCTGTCCACGTTCAAGGTGGAAGCCACCATCTCGGATGTCCATGCCGCGCGGATCCGCGCCGGGCAACCGGTGATGGTCCGCATCGGAGAGTCGTCGCTCGCGGGAACGGTGTCCAAGGTCCACCCCAAGGTGGAGAACGGCATCGTGCGGCTGGAGGTGGCGCTCCAGCAGCCTGCCCATCCGCTGCTGCGGCCGAACCTCCGGGTGGATGTCCACATCATCAGCGAGCGGCGAGAGCACACGCTCACCGTGCGGCGCGGAAGTGTCCTCGCCATGGACGGCGGACACGCGCTGTTCCGCGTGCGCGGCCACGAGGCCTCGCGGCAGAGCGTCACGCTCGGCATCACCAACTTCGAACGCACCGAGATCCTGGAAGGCCTCGAAGAAGGCGACGAGGTCATCCTGTCCGACATGAGTGATTACGCCAACCGGAAGGAGATCCGCATCCGATGAACACCATGAGCCAGGACCACGGCACCGCGGTGGTCGACCCGCCTCGCCAGAACGGCCGCGCCGCCATTCGACTCCAGGGCGTGGAGAAGATCCACCGCACCGACCGGATCGAGACGGTCGCGCTGAACCAGGTCCACCTCGAGGTCCAGGATGGCGAGTTCCTGAGCGTCATGGGACCGTCGGGCTCGGGCAAGAGCACGCTCCTGAACGTCATCGGCCTGCTCGACCGGCCCACCAAGGGCAAGGTGGAGCTCGGGGGCCAGAACGTGGGCTCCCTCTCCGACCGCGAACTCGCGATCAAGCGCAATCGTGAGATCGGGTTCGTGTTCCAGACCTTCCACCTGATCCAGGACCTGAACGTGGTGGACAACGTGGAGATCCCGCTTCTCTACCGCCAGCTTCCCGCGGGGAAGCGGCGCGGCATGGCGCAGGAAGCCCTCGAGCGCGTCGGGCTGTCGGCGCGCACGTCGCACTTCCCTTCGCAGCTCTCGGGCGGGCAGCGCCAGCGCGTCGCCATCGCTCGCGCCATCGTCGGCCGACCCGACATCCTGCTCGCCGACGAGCCCACCGGGAACCTCGACAGCCAGATGGGCGACGAGATCATCGCCATCCTCGAGGACTTGAACCGCTCCGGGACCACCGTCGTCATGGTGACGCACGACCAGCGCCTGGCGTCGAAGACCGCTCGCATCGTCCGGCTGTTCGACGGCCGTCAGGTCGAGTGAGGCGGGAATGATCACCAACTACCTCAAGCTCGCGTACAAGGTCCTGCTGCGCCGCAAGTTCTTCACGTTCGTGAACCTGTTCGGGACCAGCGTCACACTGCTGGTGCTGGTCATCGCCTCGGCGATGCTCGACCACACGTTCTCGCCCATGGCGCCCGAGGTGAAGCTCGATCGGACGCTGCACGTGACCTACATGGCCATGCGCGGCGAGGGGAACGAGTGGAGCGGGAGTCCGGGCTATGGCTTCCTCGACCGCTACTGCCGGGACATCCCCCACGTCGAGCGCATGTCCCTCTACACCGGGGCACACGCCGCGGCCAGCTTCGTGGGCGGGGAAAAGGTCATCTCCCAGATGCGCCGCACCGATGCCGAGTACTGGACGATCCTCGACTTCGCCTTCGTCGCGGGTCAGCCCTTTGGAGCGCCCGAGGTGGCCGACGGCGCCCGCGTGGCCGTGGTCACCGAGTCCACCGCGCGCAGGCTGTTCGGCGATCGCACCGCGATCGGCCAGACGTTCGAGACGCAGGGCCAGACGTTCACCGTGAACGGTGTGGTGCGGGACGTCCCACGCGTCCGGGACGCTGCGTTCGCCGACATCTGGGTGCCGGTCACGACCCTGCCGACCGACCTGTGGAAGACGAGCCTGATGGGCGACTTCAACGCCATGATGCTGGCCGACTCGCCGCGCAGCTTCCGCGCGATCCGCACCGAGTTCGCCGCCCGGTTACCGCACGTGCAGATGACCGAACCCGACCGTTACAAGACCATGTCCGGCTCGCCGCGGACCCGGCTCGAGGACGTCGCCGCCGAGGCCGTGGGCACCACGGAGGACATGCCGCGGACCGGCCTGTTCATCGGGGTCCTCGCGCTGCTGGCCCTGCTGTTCATGCTGCTGCCGGCGATCAACCTGGTGAACCTCAACATCAGCCGCATCTTCGAGCGAGTCTCCGAGATCGGCGTGCGCAAGGCGTTCGGTGCGTCGACCGGCGACCTGGTGGGCCAGTTCATCGTCGAGAACATCGTGCTCGCGCTGCTCGGCGGCGCGATCGGGCTCGTACTGTCGCTGTGGGCGCTCCAGCTGATCAACGTCAGCGGCGTGGTCCCGAATGCGGACTTTCACATGAACCCGCGCATCTTCCTCTATGGGCTGGGGCTGTCCGTGTTCTTCGGCGTGCTCTCGGGCGCCTACCCCGCGTGGCGCATGGCACGGCTCGACCCCGTCGAAGCCCTGAGAGGAGGTCATCGGTGATCGCGCACTACTTGAAGCTGGTGTGGAACCGCAGGCGGTTGAACGGGCTGATCCTGGTGGAGATCCTGGTCAGCTTCCTCGTCCTGTGCGCCATCTTCGCCGTCGCGGCCTACTACGCGACGAACTGGCGCCGCCCGCTCGGGTTCGACTATCGCAATGTCTGGTCGCTCGACGTGACCCTTCCGCAGGCCGAGCTGGACGATCGCGAGACGACCGCGCGTGACCAGGCCACTTCCCAGCGCCTGCTTGCGGCACTGAACGCCGACCCGAACGTCGAATCGGCGGCACCGATGCCCAACACGCCCTACTCGGGGAGCATGAGCCGCACCGGGCTCCGGCTTGCCGACGGGACGCTGATCCAATTCCTCGCCTCCCCCACCACTTCCGCTGCGCTCGATGTGCTCAGGCTGGAGCTGGTCGCGGGGCGGTGGCTCGAGCCCGGCGATGAGGCGCTCGACTACACGCCGCACGTCATCACGCAGGACCTGGCGCGGCGGTTCTTCGGGCGCGAGAACCCGATCGGCCGCACGCTCGAGGGCTACGATAAGGACGGGAAGCTCGAAACACACCGGGCCAGCTGGCAGACCCGCCGCGTCGTGGGCGTGGTCCGCAGCTATCGCAAGGCGGGCGAGTTCGCCCAGATGCCGTACGCGGCATTCACGCCCCAATCCTTCACCGATCCCGACCGCGGCTGGGCCCCGTGGAGCTACGTGATCCGCGTGCGCCCCGGCACGCCGGCCGTCTTCGAAGAGTCGCTGCTCAAGGCGCTGCACGCGGAAGCACCCGAGTGGACGTTCACGCTGCACTCGGTGGAGCAGCAGCGCCAGCAGCACATCCGCAGCCGGCTCCTGCCCCTGGCATTCGGCGGCACGCTGGCCGGATTCCTCATCCTCATGGTGGGAATGGGCCTTCTGGGCGTCCTCTGGCAGAATGTGACGCGCCGGACCCAGGAGCTGGGCCTGCGTCGCGCACTCGGCGCCACCGCAAGCGCCGTGCGCAACCAGATCATCGGCGAGATCCTCGTCCTCACCGCCATCGCCCTGCTCATCGGAACGGTGCTGTTCCTTCAACTGCCGCTGCTCGGCGTGCTCTCGTTCGTCGGGGTCAGTGTGTTCGTTTCAGCCATCGTGGCGTCGAGTCTGGTGATCGTCCCGTACGTGATCGTCTGCGGACTCTATCCGGGCTGGCTCGCCACCCAGGTGGAGCCATCGCGGGCGCTCCAATACGAGTAGCGGATGATCCTGATCGTCGACGACGACTATTCGGTGACGGCGTCGCTCGGACTGTTGCTCAAGCAGAAGGGTTTCGCCTCGGTCACGGCGACCACGCCTGAATCGGCGCTGGCCGAAGTGGCGCGCCCGGGTGTGGACCTGGTGCTGCAGGACATGAACTTTTCGCGCGAGACCTCGGGCGCCGAGGGGCTGGAGCTGCTGCGTCGCATCCGCGCCGCACGGCCCGGCCTGCCGGTGATCCTGATCACCGCCTGGGGCTCGATCCAGCTCGCGGTCGAAGGCATGAAGGCGGGGGCGGCCGACTTCATCACCAAGCCGTGGAGCAACGAGCAGGTGCACCAGGCGGTCCGCACCGCGCTGGGCCTGGCGGCCTCGCGAGGGCCCGGCGCCCCCACCGGGCGCTCGGCGCTCGACGCGGCGTACGATCTCGAAGGGGTCATCGGCCAGCATCCGGGGTTCGTCGAGACGCTCGAACTGCTGATGCGCGTGGCGTCCACCGACGCCTCGATCCTGATTTCCGGCGACACCGGCACGGGCAAGGAGGTGCTGGCGGCCGCGGTGCACCGGAACAGCCCGCGCCGGCGCGAGCCGTTCATCAAGGTCAATCTCGCCGCGCTTCCGGTCGGGCTGTTCGACAGCGAGCTCTTCGGGCACGTGCGCGGTGCGTTCACCGACGCGCGGGCGGACCGCCCCGGCCGGTTCGCCGCCGCACAGGGCGGCACCATCCTGCTCGACGAGATCGGCGACCTCGATGCGAGCTGCCAGATCAAGCTGTTGCGCGTGCTGCAGGAGCGCAGCTTCGAGGTGCTGGGCGCGAACCGACCCCAGCCCTTCGACGTGCGGGTGATCGCGGCCACGAACATCGACCTCGAGCAGGCCATCCGCGAAGGCTCGTTCCGCGAGGACCTGTACTACCGCATCAACCTGATCCGGGTGCGCGTGCCCTCGCTGGCCGAGCGTGCGAGCGACGTGCCCCTGCTGGCGGAGCACTTCCTCCGCCGCGCGACCGTGCTCCACGGCAGGCGCGACGTGACCTTCGAAGCCCAGGCCCTGGACTGGCTCGCCGCGCAGCCCTGGCCCGGCAACATCCGCCAGCTCGAACACGTGGTCGAGCGAGCGCTCCTGACCGGTGCGACCAGCCGCCTCGGCGTGGAGGACCTGCGCCGAACGCTCGCCATGGACGTGGGGCCCGGTCGGGACTCGTCGCTGCCGTCCATCGGCAGCATGACGCTGCCCGAGATCGAGCGCGCCATGATCTTGAAGGCCCTCAAGCACCACGACGGGAACCTCACCCGGACCGCGGAATCGCTCGGCATGAGCCGCCCCGCCCTCTACCGGCGACTCGAGAAGTACGGAATCGAAGCGTGAGTCTCCGGGCGAGGTTCCTCCTCTACCTCGCGCTGGTCCATCTGGTCTTCGTGGCGGTCGCGTGGATCGTGCTTCGCCAGCAGCGACTGTGGCTGATCCTGGTCGAGGTGTTCTTCGCGCTCTCGTTCGGGTTCGGCTGGTGGCTGACGCGCCGGCTGAGTGAGCCCGCGGACATCCTGCGCACCGGCGTCGAGCTGCTCTCGTCGGGCGACCTGATGTCGCGCTTCCGCGAAACGCCCCAGCCCGAGGTGAATCGCCTGATCCGGCTCTACAACCGGATGGTGGATCACCTCCGCGACGAGCGGGCGGCGAACCAGGAACAGGATTCCCTGCTCAGGCGCTTGATCGCGCTGTCCCCCTCGGGAGTCGTGCAGCTCGACTTCGACGGCCGGATCCAGTCCATGAACCCCGGTGCCTGCGAGATCCTCGGCGTGACCGAGGCGTCCGCTCGCGGCCAGGGCCTGGAATGGTTCGGAGGCGCATTGGCGCGCGAGATCGAGGGCCTGGGCGAGGGCGAGGCGCGACTGGTGACGATCCGCGGCAGGCGCAAGGTGCGCTGCCGCCGGCTGTCGTTCATGGATCGGGGATTCTCCCGCACCTGCCTGATGCTCGAGGAACTCACGAAGGAGCTGCACGCGAGCGAGAAGGCGGCCTACGAGAAACTCATCCGCACCATGTCGCACGAGGTCAACAATACGAGCGGTGCCGTGATCTCGCTGCTCGAGAGCTGCCTCGCCTATGGCCGGCAGATCGGGACCAGCGACCGTGCGGACTTCGAGAGCGGTCTCGGCGTGGCGGTGGCACGCACCCGGCACATGAACGAGTTCATGAAGAGCTTCGCGGACGTCGTTCGCCTGCCCGCGCCCGTGCTCAGGCCCGTCGCGCTCGAGGATCTGCTGCGAGACGTCGCCCGGCTCTTCTCCCCCGAGTGCGAGCAGCGCCGCATCGCCTGGCACTCGAGGATCGAGGCCGGGCTGCGTCCGGTGCGTGTGGATCGGGGGCAGATGGAGCAGGCACTGGTCAACATCGTGCGCAACGCCATCGAGGCCATCCGCGAGGACGGCGAGATCGTGGTGTCGCTCGGGATGGACCAGGGCGTGCTCACGCTGCGGGTCGAGGACAGCGGTGGCGGAATCTCGCCCGAGGTCGCAGCCCGGTTGTTCACGTCATTCTTCAGTTCCAAGCCGAACGGCCAGGGCATCGGGCTGACCCTCGTCCAGGAGATCCTCATCGCCCACGGCCTGGACTACAGCCTCGAGACCGTGGCTCCCGGCCGGGCGGGCTTCCGCATCCGCTTCGTGGAAACCACGCCGGGCAGCCGCTCGGCGGGCCCGGCCTGACTCACCCACGGCGCCGGTAAGTCCTCAGCGGCCGAGACGCTCGAAGCGGTACGCGAGCTCCGGTCCGCCGTCCACCTCGTACGCCAACTGCGCGATCAGCAGCGTGAACGGCTCGGTGTAACGCGAGATGCGCAGGGGGCCCGCATCCACCGGATCGAACCCCACGTCGCGGATCAACCCGGCCGTGAGCTGCTTGGCGTCGGCGTCGTCGCCGCAGTAGACCAGTGACGGGCGCGACTTCCTGCGCCGCGCTTCGAAGACGTCGAACAGCACCTCGCTCGGGACCGTGCCGAACGCCGAGACGACCTTGGAGCGCGGCAGCTTCACCGCAAGCGCTTCAGCCCCCGAGGAGGTGTGCGCCACGACGAGGCCGGAGTCGTCCGCGCTCATCGGCAGCGAGCAGGTGACGACGACCTTGCCCGGGAGGTCACCGGCTTGCTCCAGGACGTCGTCCACACGCGTCCAGTGGACCGCCAGAAGCAAGGCGTCAGCGTCCATCGCCGCCTCGGCGGGCGAGCCGTGGCGAGCCCTCGGGGCTTCGCGCGCGAGTGACTCGAGCTTCTGTTCGCTGCGCGCATAGCTGAAGACCACGTCATGTCCGGCCCGGGCGAACAGCGTGCCCAGCTTCCCGCCCATGAGCCCGGAACCCAGGATGCCGATGCGCATGCGGTTCCTCCCCATCAGCCGCGGACCTGCTCGTCGCTCACCGGTTCCGGCCGCTCGACGGTCTTCACCTCGAGGTGTTCCTGGATGGCGAGGTGCGACATGTCCTCAACGATCCACTTGCGCCATCGCCTTCTCACCATAGCGCGGCCCTGAGATGTTCTCCGGTCGCAGCGCCGCGTCGAGCACCGCCATCTCGTCGCGGCCGAGCGAGACGGCCGCCGAAGCCACGTTCTCCTCGAGGAAGCGCCGCCGCTTGGTACCCGGGATGGGCACGATGTCCGGGCCCTTGTGCAGCAGCCACGCCAGGGCCACCTGCGCCGGAGTCACACCCCGGCGCGTGGCCAGCTCGCGCACGGCGGATGCGGCCCGCATGTTGGCGTCGAAGTTCGCACCCTGGTAGCGCGGGTCATTGCGGCGGTAGTCGGTCTCGGGGTACTCCTCGGCTCGCTTCACCGCACCCGCGAGGAAGCCGCGCCCGAGCGGCGCGAACGGGACGAGCCCGATGCCGAGCTCCCGCAGGAGCGGGAGGATCCGCGGTTCGAGGTTGCGCTCCCACAGCGAGTACTCGCTCTGCAGCGCCGCAATGGGATGCACCGCGTGCGCGCGGCGAAGCGTGCGCTCCCCGGCTTCGGAGAGTCCCAGGTAACGCACCTTGCCCTCGCGCACGAGCGCCGACATGGCCCCCACGACCTCTTCGATCGGCACGGCGGGATCCACTCGATGCTGGTAGAGCAGGTCGATGCGGTCCGTCTTCAGCCGGCGGAGAGAACCCTCCACCGCCTCCCGGATGTGCTCCGGCCGACTGTCCAGGCCCGCGATCGCGCCCTTCTCGTCGAACCGGAAGCCGAACTTGGTCGCCAGGACGACGCGGTCGCGCCGGCCGTCGAGCGCGCGGGCCAGGAGTTCCTCGTTCGCGTGGTGACCGTACGCCTCCGCGGTGTCCAGGAACGTCACCCCGAGTTCGAGTGCCCGGTGGATGGTGGCGATGGACTCCCGTTCGTCGCGTTCCTCCGGCGTCCCGTAGTACTGCGACATGCCCATGCAGCCGAGCCCGATGGCGGAGACTTCGAGTCCGCTCCTGCCCAAGCCGCGCTTCTGCATCGCGTCTCCTCCCCTGCGTTCGCTCGTCGTGTTCGCGGGCGCTGCCGGCCGCCCCGTGGGCGAGGCTGCGTTCACGCGGCTCGCCTCACGCTGGCGAGAGCGCTCCACCATGACGTACGTGACCGTGTCCCAGGCGTTGTGGATCCCGATGAACACCAGCAGCAGCGTCGCGCCGCCGACGACGTATTCCGCGGTCTCCGAGCCGGCCGTGAGCTGGACACCGGAGAGCACCAAAGCACCGTAGGCCAACAGGGGCAGGATCGCATGCCAGATCCAGTCCTCGAGGACCGGCTGGTAGTCGCGTTGTCGGCGAGCGCGCCGCAGCACCGCGATGGAGTACACGAGGCCACCGGCGCCCGCGATCGCGACCGCGACACCCGGCGGGCCCATCCCGTGCCACGGCGCGCTGATGACGGCCGAGACCAGCAGAGCGGAGCAGAAGTGGACCACATTCGGGCTTCCGAACGCGGCCAAGGTCTCGCCACTGCCGCGGACCATGCCGGCCTCGGCGATCAACGTCAGCACCACGAACTGGAGCCCGATCAGCGCTCCCGCCGAGGATCCGACGATGACGTAGAAGCTCTCCCACGCCCGGGTCGTGAACGGAGCCAGTTCCTCCATCGTCATGAACCTCCCGGACTGTCCTGGTCCAGCGTCATCTCGAGCATCGTCGGCCGGAATCCGAGCGCGGTGAACAGGTGCTGCGCATGCTCGTTGCGCGTCTTGGTCATGAGCACCACCTGCATCCGGCCCTTCGAGCGGAACCACTCGAGCGCCGCGCGCATGAGCTGCCGGCCGGCGCCCATGCGGCGAGCCGCTTCGTCCACATAGAGGTCCTGGACCACGCCGCACGGTCCGCGCAGCTCCATCCAGTTGGTGTCCTCGAGGTCGGCGAACACGTACCCGATGACCGCGCCCGCGTGTTCGGCGACCAGCACGAGGGAGTCCGGCTTGGAAAGCTGCGAGACCAGGAACCGACCGTAGCCGGCCTCGGGGTGTTCGACGTGGAGGAACCGCAGCGAGTCCGAGGCGTGGTGCTGGCGCATGAGCGCGCCCCCGAAGCGGCCGAGGACGTCCTGGTCGGATGGGGCCGCCGGGCGGATCGTGGGCATGTCGGCAGGGTAGCGCACGGGTGACGCGCCGCGCATCACCCCCACGCGAATGCGCTTCCTGTGGCCCTCGAGGCGGATGCGGCGTTGTCCTCCCGCCGTCTCCACGGCGCCCTGGCTCGCCCCGGACTACCGCTTCAATGCCGCTCGGATCCGCGCCAGGTGATGCCAGCTGTGGCGCACGGGGTGGTCCTCGACGAAGAACTGGCAGGTCAGCAGTGCATGGCCGTAGAGGGAGTTCGGCGCCACCAGGTCGAGCGAGTCGTCGCTCAGCGCCCGGAGCGCCGCGGCCGCGGCCGCCGCATTGGTGCGCAGCAGGGCCAGCGCCTCCTCCTTCGTGGCCAAGGCGTTCCTCTTGGCATGCGCGGCGTTGACCGCGTGCACGTCATCCCAGCTCAGTTCGGTGAGCGCCCCGCCGGACGCGAGCTTCTGCGACAGCTCGATCTCGAGCGGATAGATGTCGGCCACGTGGTGGACGACGACGCCAATCTTCCGGCCGTCCCGGAGCAGCGGCGTCTCCCACTCGGCGTCGGTGATGGTGCGGGCGAAATCGGCGAGCGCGGCAGCACCCTTCTCGAGGGACGCGGCGAGCGCCTGGGCACGAGGATTCACGAGGGTGTCTTCCTTTCCATGGGGGTCAGCGGCGGACCGTCACCTTGAGGAACGTCGCGGGGATGGTGGTGGTGTTCCGGTTCCCGCTCTGGTTCTTGGCGTTGAACAATGCATCCAGTTCCCTGTGCAGGTCGTCCACGCGGCCGGTCGATTCGGCGGCGGCGTAGGCGTTCATCGTCGGGCCATAATAGTCGCGGAACCAGGTCAGGTACTCCGAGGGCGCGACGGAACAGGAGAACACGAACGTGTCGCGCTCCATGGACACCCGGTCGGCCGGGATGCCCGCGGCCGCGAAGCGCTCGATCACCTTGTCCTCCATCCCCCACGTCATCGGGCTCACGAAGCCCTCGGGCGGCGGCGGCGAGTAGGCCGAACTGATCTTGAGGATCTGCGCGACCAGGGTGGGATCACCCGGGATCCAGTTGCCCATGACGATGCGGCCTCCGGGCCGGGTGACGCGCACCATCTCCTTCGCGACATCGAACGGCTTGGGGGCGAACATCGCGCCGAAGATGCTGACGACCAGGTCGAAGCTCGCGTCGGCCAGTCCGGTGAGCTCGGAAGCGTCGCCCTCCTCGAAGCGGAGGTTGCTGAGGCCTGCCTCCTTCGCGCGGCGATTCCCCGCCGCGACGAGGTTGCTCGCGATGTCCACGCCGAGCACGTCGGCGCCGAGCCGCGCGGCCGGCAACGCCGTGGTGCCGTCCCCACAGCCCAGGTCCAGGACCTTCATCCCCTTCGAGATGCCGAGCTTCGCGACCAGCGCTTCACCGCTCTCGCGCATGCTCGACGCGATCCGCGTGAAGTCACCCTTCTCCCACAATGCCTTGTTCGGGTTCATGAACCATCTCTCCGTGATCGGGACGACGCGAGCACTCGACACCCTTGCGGCAGACTAGGGCAGATGCGCGCGGCCCTCAACGCGGGGACGCGTGCAAGTCAGCCGCCGGACCCGCCGAGTTGACGAGCAGAAGGAATCACTTCCCCGCGCGGAGCCTCGCGACCACGCCGTAATGGTCCGACGCCCACACGCTGTCGGCGCCGACGGTGCGGAAGATCACCTCGCACGCGACCGGGGTGAGCCGCGAGGCCGCCTTGCGCTCGACGAAGATGTGGTCAATGGCACCCGGATCCACGCCGAAGCGGGAGTTGAACGTCACGGCTTCGGCCCGGCTCGCCTTCGCGTGGACGGCGCGGAACGCGTCCAGGTACTTCACGGTGACCGCTTCCATCTCGGTCGTGCCCAGCTCGGCGTTGAAATCTCCCGCGACCACCAGGGGCCCGGCTCCGCGCGTCGAGTCCACGTAGCCCAGGAGATGCCGGATCTGCGTCGCGCGGATCGCACCCCCCTCGGGCGTGTGGTGCAGGTGCGTCGAGTAGGCATCCACTTCGCGGCCGCGCCAGGCGAATCGCACGTGCGCGACGGCCCGGTAGTCGTCGGCCGGCTCGAGGTTGCGTTCCCCGCTGGCCAGCACCCGGTGCGGCGTGAGGACGGCGTTGCCGTACCGCTTGGGGCGCTCGGGCCCGTCCACCGACGCGAACTGCATGAGACAGCCGAGGCTGTCGGCGAGTGTCGCCGCCTGGTTGCGGAGTTCGGGATGCTGCAGCACCTCCTGGAGGCACAGCACGTCGGGCCGGATCCGGCGCAGCTCGGCCACGATCACGTTCAGCCGTTTGGGCCAATCGTGTGAATCGTGCCAGAGGTTGAGCGTGACGACGGTGAGCGTGTCGCTGCTCGCCGCCGACGCCGTCGCGGGCAGCGAACCGAGTGCGAGCGCGACCGCGAACGCGCGTCGCACGCCGCGCCAGGCCTCCCGGCCGGAACGCCGGCTCACATCACCCCCCGGATCCAGCCGCCGTCCACGGCGATGGATTGTCCGGTGATGTAGGCCGCCCGGTCCGAGGCGAGGAACACAGCCAGTGAGGCCAGCTCGCTGGGTTCCCCGATCCGCCGCGTGGGGATCTGCGCGAGCACTCGCCGTTCGACGTCCGGAACCGAGATGCCCTCTCGCTTGGCGATGGCCTCGTTGAGCTCCACGACACGCTCGGTGTTCATGAACCCGGGCAGGATCGTGTTCACGGTGATCCCCTCGGACGCGACCTCGTTGGCGAGCGTGCGCGAGAAGCCCGTCACCGCCGCGCGGACCGACGTCGAGAGCATGAGGCCGTCGATCGGCTGCTTCACGGCGAGCGACGTCACGTGGATCACCCGGCCCCAGTGGCGTTCGCGCATGCCGGGCAACACGGCACGGGTCATCTCGACCGCGCTGCGCAGGGTGAGCTCGACCGCACGCTGCCAGGTGGCCCAGTCGTGCGTCTCGAACGGGCCGACGGGCGGACCACCCGCGTTCGTCACCAGCACGTCCACCCGGCCGAAGCGGTCCAGCGTCGAACGCACGATGCGCTGGATGTCCTCGAGGCGCGAGACGTCGCCGGCCACGGCGTGCACCGGCGCGGTCGTCGCGCGAGCGATGGCGTCACGCGTCGCCGAGAGCGCGCCTTCCCCACGAGCGCAGATCGCGAGGGATGCGCCCTCGGCGGCGAGCGCTTCGGCGATGGCGCGGCCGAGCCCCTTGCTCGCGGCCGAGACCAGCGCCACCTTGCCCGAGAGTCCCAGCTCCATCGGGCTCAGCGCCTCAGGTAGGCGTCGTCCTTGGCCAGCCAGTCGGCGCGGATCGGGCTGAACGAGTCGGACACCACGGAGTCCTCGAGCGCTTCCGCGGCATGAGGCAGCCACGACGGGATCATCAGCACCTCGCCACCGCGCACATCCACCACCTCGGTGCCGTCGGCGCCGAGCCGGAAGCGCAGGCATCCCTGCAGCACCAACGAGAACTGCTCGCTCTCGTGGTCGTGCTTGGGCACGAGGCAACCCTTGGCGAGGTACATCTGGGCGAGAGTCATGTGCTTGCCGGTCACGTAGCGGCGCTCGAGTTTGTCATTGAGCCGCTCACGGGGCATCTCGTCCCAGCGGACGTGCGTGGTCTTGATCGCGGTCATCGGGGATCCTTTCGCGGCGGCCGTTCAGGCGAGTCGGGGCGCAGGGTTCAGGTCGGGCGGGACCGCGCGCTCCCGGGAGCCCGAGGTGGCACCCGGAGCCCGAGGTCCCGCTGGAATCTACCCTACGCGCTTCCACGCGCGTGAGTCGCCCAAGCCCGCTGCTCATGCGCGCCGGGATCACTCCAACCAGCCGCTGACGGCAAGTCCGACGAAGCCTTCGGGGCTCCCATAGGTCTCATCGATCTGCGTTCCCGTCGCGACCTGATGACGCGTCCACAGCCACCCGGCGGAGAGCTTGAGGAGTCCTCGCGAGATCGCGAAGCCCAAGCCGATCGCGCGCACTTCGTCGGAGGGGTTGATCGTCACCTCGGCCAGCCAGAGGGAGCAACCGGCATTCAGCTCGTGCAGCGGTTCGGGTGTGAGCGCCAGCGATAGCCCGTAGGTCACGCGAGAGTCGAAGCTGCCGGTGGGTACCGGCACGGGCGTGGCACCGCTCCGGTCCATCTCGTACGTGGTGAACTCCGAACCCGGCGACACCAGCAAGCCGAGTCCCACATTCGGCTGGAGGAACCAGCGCGGCGCGACGCGGACGTTCGCGGTGTACGCGGGCCGGCCTGCAAGCCCAGCCTGCAGGCTCCCCTTGCGGGGCGTGACGGTGAGCGAGATCGCACGTGTCTTGGTCGCGGCGACGCTGCCGAGCGTGTCGCTCCAGGTGCGCTTGGCGGAGCGGACCGCGGCGACCAGCGACTCGACGTCACGCAGGTAGACCAGTATCGATTCCGTCCGGGCCAACAGGTCGGCGGCCGGCTTGCGCCGCTCGACATCGGGGTCGTCACGAGTCGCCAGCGCCAGGTCGTCGAGCGCTTTCACCAGCTTCCTGCCCACGACCAGTCGCTGGGCGTCGGATTCCAACTCGGGGGTCATGCGGTCCCGGAACGCCAGCCGCACGGCTTCGAACCGCGCGGTATCCGCCTGCGCATCCAGCGCCGAGAGTGCTGCGAGTGTGATCGCGTGCAACGAGTCCAGCGCCTTGTAGACGTCGGTGAGTTCCTTGGAGGGTTTGGGCCTCTGCGCATCCATGAGGCCCTGCGAGGGAAGTGACCGACTCAGCAGGTCCGCCGCGTACGGTTGGAACACGCCCAGGTACTGCTTGAGCGCGACCGCTTCAGGCGCCGCCTCCTCGGTGGCGGAGGTGGAGCATTGGTAGAGCGCGGTGTTCGTGTTGGTCACCGCCAGCACCACCTGCGTTCCGGGTGGCACCTTGAGCGTGCCGCCGGGCGGGATCGCGACGGGTTGCCTGTCGCGCATCGCCGTAAGGGTGCCGAGTAGCTGGTCGTACGTGACCGTGAGCGTGCTCGCTTCGGACGACTTGCACACGAACGAAAGCAGCGTACTGATCAGCAGGCCGCCCAGCAGCCTGGCTCGAACGTGCATACGGCCCCTCACTTCCGCATTGGCCAACGCCGGGGAACGGCAACGTTGCTCCGGGCAGCATCGAAGCTGAACAGGTCGCCCGCGTCCTTCGAGCGTGAACATAGGAAACCCGTGCGACGGACGTCACGGAAACGTTTGCGCTTACCGCAGCACATTGCGGCGACGTCGTTTAGGCTCGTAAGTTCGAGTTCGGTGATATCCCGACGCGCGACCTCGGTCGAAGAGGACCGATGCGCGAGCGAGCCCCGAAGCTCACGTCCTCGGTGCGATCGGTTCGAAGCGATGCGTCGGCAGGGTGCATAGTCGCGCCATGACCGGCACGTGGCGCTCCGTCTTGCGACGTCCGCTGATCAGCGGCGCGACCAGCGGGTTGGGCTATGGACTCATGGCCCGATTCCTCGCCGACGACAACCGCTGGATGCCGGTCTTCGGCGTCATGACGCTCGCGTTCATCGTCGCCGTCCCACTCGTACTCGGTTTCCTCGCCGTCCGCCCGCATCCCCAGCCCTCGTGGCTCTACCGGCTCTTCGCTCCCTGGCTGCCCACCGCGACGATGGTGCTGGTGTGCTGGATGGTGGGCTGGGAAGGTTCGATCTGCGTACTGATGGGACTGCCGATCCTGCTCGTGATGTCCACGTTGGGCGGGATCCTGGGTGGATGGTCGCGGCTGCGCGGCGGTCGCGCTTCCCTCGCCACGGCGCTGTTGCCGTTCGTGATCGCGCCGCTCGAGCACGAGTTACCGTCGCCGACTCAAGTGCACCGGCTCGAGACGACGATCCCGGTCCACGCCTCTCCCGCCGAGGTGTGGGCGCAGGTGGTCGAAGTGCCGACCATCCAACCCGAGGAGATGCGCCCGGCGCTGTTCACTTCGCTCGGCTTCCCGCGCCCGCTCAACGCCACGCTCGACCACCATGGCGTCGGCGGGCGGCGCTACGCGCGCTTCGAGCGCGGCGTGCTGTTCCTGGAGACCGTCACGCACTGGGAGGCCGAGCGGCGACTGCGGTTCACGATCGCAGCGCAGACCGACTCGATCCCGCCCGGCACGCTCGATCGCCACGTCACGATCGGCGGCCCCTACTTCGACGTCCTGAGCGGGGAATACACGCTCGAACCTCGGCCCGACGGCAGCGTGCTGCTTCACCTGGCGAGCGAGCTGCGTCTCAGCACCCGCTTCAATCCCTACGCTCAGCCGTGGGTGGACGCGATCATGCGCAGCATCCAGGTCAACATCCTCGAAGTGCTGCGATCACGCGCGGAGCGCGGCGGTCGCCGGCTGGCCGCCAAGGCCGCTCAATAACTGGCTTCGACGACCAGGATCCCGGCGGCGACTCCCGCGCTCATGCCGCCCAGTGCCTGCAGCCAGGCTCTGCCAGAGGGACGCGGCGCCCGGCGCCCGCTCGGCGTGGCATAGAGGTGCACCATGGGCACCAGCACGCCGCTCGCCATGCCGATCGCGCCCCCGGCCAGGACATCGGACGGGAAGTGCTTCCCGGCGCTGACGCGGAGCGTGGAGGTCATGCTCGCCAGCAGGCCGCCGGTGAACGCCACGCCCACTCGCTCGACCCAGCCTGCGTGGGGCCGCGTGATGAGGTGGTCCGTCATCGCGAATGCCGCTCCGCAGAAGGACGAGCTGGCGTGACTGGAGGGCATGGACTCGAAGGCCTCGCTCTCGGTCACGTCGTACGTCGCCAGGTCCGGCCGTTCGGCGTCGGAGACGTACGTGTACGGGCGAGGGCGGTCGGCGGAGTTCTTGATCAGCTTGGAGGTTCCCGTCGCCAGCAGGTAGGCCTCGAGGTAGACGACCGACCGACGCAATGTCCCGCGGGCTCGCTCCCCCGACGGCTGGCTGGCGAACGCGAGGATCATCGGGTAGGCGACGGAAGTCGCGCTCGCGATGTCGCTGGCATCGAGCGCGTCCGTGTTCAGCTTCCCGATCTGGTCTCGATCGAACCCCCACGGGATGTCGGCGGGATCCAATCCGCCGGGCGGGACGAACCGGATCGACACATCCAGCAGTTGCGCTGCCGCGATCAGGCCGACTCCTCCGGCCACGTGCCAACCGTCCTTGCCCCAACGAACCTCGGGGTGCACGGGGCGCAGGGCCGAGTCCGCGCCCGCGGGTGTCGCGCCGGTCGCGGTGGACGCCGAGAGGAGCGCGATGAGGCACGCCAGTACCGTGCAGTGTGTCACGCGATTCCGGGATGACGGCGTCCCCGAGCAGAAGGACGCCCGTACCGTGGCGACCATGTGTCCTCGTGGGGTTCGTGCCGCGGCAGATCGACCGCTCGCACCTCGAGCACGGGGCACTATGTCACAGACGGGACGCCGCGCTAGTGGAGACTTCCGGCGTCCAACACGGGCGTGAGCCCTCAGTCCACCTTCTTGCCGTCGTCCAGCGCGCGCACCATCTCGGGATCGATGTCGAAGATCCGCATCTGGACCAGCTTGTCCACCGGGACCTTCTTGTACCCGGCCGCCTCGACGCGCCGGATGAACTCGGGTGTGACGCCGTGGATGCGCATCGTCACCAGCTGGTCCGCGGGTAGGCGCGTGTAGCCCAGCTGGCGCAGCTGCTGGACGAATTCGGGCGTCACCCCGTGGATGCGGAACTGCACCAGCATGTCGTGGTCGAGCTTCGCGTAGCCGGCCTTCTCCATCTCGGCGGCGAATTGCGGCGTGACCTGGAAGATGCGCGACTGGATGTACTCGTCGAGCGTGAGATCGTTCCCAGCGGCTCGCATCTCGCGGATGTACTCCGGCGTGGCGCCATGGATCCGGGTCTCCACCAGCTTCTCGGCGGGCAGCTTGGTGTAGCCGACAGCGGCCATCCCGCGAACGTAGTCGGGATCCACTTCGAAGATGCGGAACTGCACGTACATGTCGAGCGACTCGTCATAGCCGATCTTCTGCATCGAGCGCACGAACTCCGTCGAGACGTCGAAGATCGCGAGCGAGAACAGCTCCTCCTCGTCCTGGCTCGATGAGGCGTCCACGCCGAGCGAGCGGAGCTTGGAGATGTAATCGCGATCGGAGACGAACGTGAACTGGCCGGCGCCGTGCCCGTTGCGGAACGTGCCCTCGAACGAGACGGTCCCGGCCTCGCGCTTGAGCACGAACTCCACCGGGACTCGCGTGGAGGAGGCGATCTGCGCGGCCGTCAGGCCGACGAACTCCGACTTCTTGTACTGCGAGCCGGTGTGGTCGCTGTGGCTATAGCGCAGCGAGAGCTGGAGCCGGTCCGGGTGCTTCTCGGAGAGCGTGGCGATCCAGTCGCCGCTCAGGTCACGGGACTGCGCGGGAACGACAAGCGCGCCAGAGAGCGCGGCCAAGAGCGCGCACGAAGCGAAGAGCCTGCGGATCATGACGGCTCCTTTCAGGTCGGACGTGAGCCCTGCGGGGATCGTCGTGGATCACCGCGAGCGGTACTGGGACATCTCCTTGATGAAGTCGCCGGTGACTCCGGCCGCGGCGAGGCGACTGAGCTGGCTGACGGTCAGGTTCGGATAACCGGCATCCGCCAGCTTGCGAACGAACGCCGGGGTGACGCCCTGCGCGGCCAGCGACTGCACATCATTCGCACTGTCGAGCTTCACGCCGGCCTCGCGCATGCCGCGCACATACGAGGGCGTCACGCCCACCGCCATGAGGCCCTGGGCCTCGCTCGCGGACTTCAAAGGAAAGCCCGCCTCGCGCATCGCCCGCACGTACTCCGGGGTCACGCCCACGGCGCGAAGCCCCTGGGCTTCATCCGCTGACTTGAGCGCGAAGCCCGCCTCGCGCATGGCGCGCACGTAGTTCGGGGTCACACCCACGGCCACCAGGCCCTGGGCCTCATCCGCAGAGGCGATCTCGAGCCCCATCTGCCGCATGCCTCGCACATAGTCGGGGGTCACCCCCACCGCGCGCATGCTGGCGATCTCCATGAGCTCCACGTCCGGGAACAGCGTCCGCATCTCACGGACCATCTCCGGCGTGACGTTCTGGGTGCGGAGCGCGATGAGCTCTTCCAACGTCGGGCGCGTGTCCTCCCCGCTCGGCGGCGCGTCCGGCTTGGCCGCCGGCTTCGTCGCGGGCTTGGGCGCGGACTTGGGCGCCGGTTTGGTGTTGGCCGCGATCGGGGCGTCTGACGACGTCGGCTCCAGCTTCGCCATGACGCCGAACGAAGTCGTGAGGGCGCTCAGTCCCTCCATCATGCGCGGCTGCTCCGCATCCGACCTGCGCGCACCGATGCCGGCGAACGACTGCGCGGCGAACGCGAGCACGAGGCACGAGAGCACGGCGAGCGCCGAGGCCCCGCGCACGGCGGGACCATTCGGCCGGGCCGACCCATCCACCAACCGCCTCACGCGCTCGAACAGCGAGCCCCCCGCGGCCGACACGGCGAGCGGCAGGCGGTGCGGGCGGAGTTCCTCCAGTCGTGCGAGCGCGCGGGCGTAGTGCACCGGGTTCCCGCACAGCGCGACGGCGATGTCGTCACAGCAGTTCTCGCGCTCGATCCGGACCTGGCGCGAGACCCACCACACGGCCGGGTGGTAGAAGAGCAGTGTCTCAACCGTGGACTGCAGCAGGTTGACGAGGAAGTCATGACGGCGGATGTGGGCCAGCTCGTGCGCGAGGATCATCTCGAGCTGCGCCGGTGTGAGGCCGGCGAGCGTGCTCGCCGGAAGCAGGATCGCCGGCCGGACGAGCCCGATCACCGAGGGCACCTCGATCGCCGCCGACTCCAGCAGTCGCACGACATGGCGCACGCCGAGTGCCGAAGCCAGCCGGCTGGCCACCGACTGGAGGTCCGCTCGCGCGGGGGTCGTGCTCCGGCTCACCAGGCGCCGGGCACGCTGCCACTCGACGATGAGCCGAGTGGACAAGAAGGCCACGCCCACGAGCCAGATGAAGACGATGCCGGGCAGGGACTCGTTCGCCGTGCGCACGACCCGGCGAACCTGGCCCGGCGTGGTGTGCAGGACGGCCATGAGCACGAGCGACGGCGGCGGGGCCGCCGACACGACCGGCGTCACGGCCGATGGCGCCACGGATACCTGCACGAAAGGCGACGAGGTGACGGCCGGCCCGGGCGACGTGCCCGAGTAGGACTTGAACGCCGTGGCCACGCCAAGGACCACCATCAGCGCCAGCGCCGAGCACGAGACGGCATAGCGCAGGTTCGCGCTGTGGCCCGCGAGTCGCGGCAACAGCAGCGCGAGGAAGCCGGCGACGAGTGCGCCCTGCCACAGCAGATGGAGCAGGGCCCAGCCGATGGCCTGGGCCAGCGGACCGTCCAGGAGAGCCAGGTTCATTTCGCTCCTCCCTTCTCGAGCTGGTCGAGCAGCGCGCGGATATCCTGAAGTTCCTGGTTCGTGGCGCGCCGGCCCGCGAGGGCCTGCAGCACGAGCTTGGCGGGCGAGCCGCGGAACGCCCGATCCACGAGGTCGGTGAGGAGCTGACGCTGGGTGAGGTGCTCGCCCAGTCGCGAGGCGTACACATGCGCACGCTGCGATTCGTCGCGGACGACGAGCCCCTTGTCCGTCATGATCTGTAACAGTTTGAGCACCGTCGTGTAGCCGGTGTCCTGCGTGGCGCTCAGCGCCTCGTGCACCTCGCGCACCGTGCTGGGGCCGCGGTCCCAGAGCACGCGCAGGATGGCGAGCTCGGCGTCGGTCGGCCGCGGCTGGAACACGTCCTTCCTGTTCTGGGACATCTCGTCTGCCTCCTCGGTCACGGGCCTGGGTGGACTATCTACGAAGGTATTCGTAGAGTCAACGAGAATCTTCGTAGGCGTGGCGAACGAAGTAAGCCCAAGTCCCGCTGGCACTAGCGGGTGGTCCGCCGGTGGCGGTATGTTCCCGCGCTGATTCGCAGGAGCGTCAAGGCGCCAGCCGGCCGCGGCTCGGCGCGCGACGTCCACTTCGGGAGGGCCGCTCATGCTTCGCAAGATCCTGCTCGGATTGTTCAGCTTGTTGGTGCTGGTCGTCGGCTCGGTCGCCGTCTACGTGGCCTCCCGCCAGAACCTCAAGTTCGACGTCCCCTACCCCGACGTCACGGCGAGCACCGACTCGGCCATCGTCGCGCGCGGGCAGTACATCGTGCGTCGCGTCGCGAACTGCTACCAGTGCCACGGCGACACCACGCAGATGGAGGCGGCGTTCGCCGGCGGCGACGTGCCGTTGAGTGGCGGCTACACGTGGAGCATCCCGCCCGGTGTGATCCGCGCCCGGAACATCACCGCCGATCGCGAGACGGGCATCGGCTCGTTCACCGATGGCGCGATCGCCCGCGCGTTGCGGAACGGCGTGGGCTCCGACGGACGGGCCTTGCTGCCGTTCATGGAGATGCAGGGGCTCTCGGACGAGGACCTGGTCGCGGTGGTGTCGTACCTGCGGACGCAGGCGCCGGTCCACAACATGGTCCCGGCCCATGACTACTCGCTGCTCGGCATGGTCGTGAAAGCCACCGTCCTCGCCAACCCGGTGGGCCCGAGCAGCACGCCGCCCAAGCGGACCCCGCGCGGAGCGACGATCGAGAACGGGCGCTACCTGGCCGAGTCCGTGGCACTCTGCTGGGCGTGCCACACCCAGCGCAGCGAGCAGACCGGTGAGCTGATCGGCCCGCGATACGGCGGCGCGACCGGGTTCACGGAGCCCACGAGTCCCGGCCAGGTCTGGGCCCCGCCCAACATCACGAGCGATCCCACCACCGGCCGCCTCGGGCAGTGGAGCGAGGCCGACTTCGTCGAGCGCTTCCGGGCCGGCCGGCTCATCCCCCACTCCCCGATGCCCTGGCAGGGGTTCTCGCGCATGGACGAGGACGACCTGCGCGCGATCTATCTCTACTTGAAGAGCCTGCCGCCGGTGTCACGCGACGTGGGACCCGCAGTGACGGACGCGAAGAAGTAGGCCGGCGTCAGGCGGCCAGCGACTGCGAGGGCGACGCTCCGGTCTTCCAGCGTTCGAAGCGCTGGAAGTGCGCCTCGGGCATGCTCGCGGACAATTGCACGTCGCCCAGCCGCACTTCGACCTTGATGGAGCGGCCGAGCGCGGTCGTGCCGCGCGGTTCGATCCAGATGTCCGTGCGCCGCTCGAGCCGCACCACCTGGTGTTCGAGTAACGCCACCGCACCCTCGGCGTAGAGGCCGACCCTGCTGCGGTGGGGGTGCACCACGTGCGTGCCGAACTCGACGACGTTCTCGTCGGTCTTCGCATCGCGCTTCGAGAGCTCGCGCACGATCGTCTCGGGCCGGGCGATCGCTTCGGGATCATTCACCACCCGCCGCGCTGTTCGGTAGTGCACGAGATGCCGGATGCCCATCACGATCTGCATCAAGCCCGGGATCACCGCTTTCCCCGCGTTCGTCGAGGACATCCCTCCGTACCACCACCCCGCGAAACACGTGAAGGCACCCGAGAGGATGAGCGTGCAGCCCTGTACGACGAGTCCGGCGACCGAGGTACGGGCGAGGTTCCACGTGCAGGCCGCCATCACCGCCAGGCCGATCGCCACCAGCGGCACGGATCTGACGCCGATCCCGCAACCGAGCGCGATCGCGCCCACCACGAGGGCGCTCCTGGCGAACGCACGCACGGCGCGTTTCACCGAGACGCGATACGCGGCGATGTCGAGCCGGCTCCAATCCACGACTTCGTACAGTGGGAGCTCCAGTGACGGCCGAGCCCGGGGAGGGCACGGGAGGCATCGTCACGAAGCAGGGCGGGCTTGAGCTTCCGGGCCGCGATCTCAGGGCCGCGCGGCAAGCCACGCCGGGCGCACGCCTCTCCCGGCCCGTTCAGCGACCGTGTCCTGCGGCCCCCTGCTCGAGTGCCCGACGCAGGATCTGCTCCGAGGCCCACCAGCACGGAACCAGCAAGCTGATGGTCAGGAACGAGAGCGAGTCGGGTGTCGCGGATTTCGAGAGCATCAGGGCGATGCCCAGCATCACGGCCGCCCACAGGATCGCGTGGGCCATGAGCGGCGCGCGGAACGCACGCCTCAGGTCGCGGCGTTCGGCTCGCGCCAGCGCCACGCACGCGGTGGCCAGCACGGAGCGGTCCTTCGCGGCTTCCGCCGCCAGGGCCGTCGTCTCACCGAGCGTCGCCACCGCCGATTGGAACGCCTGCTCGGCGGAGTGTCCCTCGGCGCGCAGCCGCTCGATCTCGCAGTAGAGGTGGTCCTTCAACTCCGCCACGCGGGCATCCGAGACACAACGGTCGGCGAACACCGACTCGGTCCACGTCGCGACCGCTCGATCTAGGTCGAACACAGTTCCCCTCCCTCCAGCCGGTGCAGCATGCCGTGCAGCTTGTCCCAGTGCGCCCGAAGTTCGGCCAGCTCCTCCACGCCCGAGCGGTGGAGCCGGTAGTACTTCCGCTTGCGGCCCGTGTCCGCCGTGCCCCAGTAGGACTTCACCAGCCGGCGACGTTCCAGCCGATGCAGGATCGGGTACAGCATGCCGTCCGCCCATTCCATCTCGCCGCCGGAGAGCTCGCGCACCTGCTGGATGATGGCGTACCCGTAACTGTCCCCGCTCTTCAGGATCGACAGGATCAGCGGGATCGCCGAGGCGGCCACCATGTCCTTGGAAGGGGGCATGTCACACTCCGCGCGAGGGGTGGCTTACATAGAGTCCCTAGGGATGGCCATCATACCTCGTGCTGCTAGGGATGCAAGTCCTACTTGAACTGGCCCCTGCGCCTCGGCACCGCTTAGGCTCCCGGGCGAGATGCGACCCCTCCCCCCCGTGCTCCCGGCGCTCGCGCTGGTCTTGGGCCTGCTCCCGCCGCCGCCGACGGCGCGCGCCGAGGGAATCGCCCTTTCCGGCGCGGTGAGTCTCGTCGAGAAGGGCCGGCCCGTCCCCGAAGCTGCCGATGTGGTGGTGTGGTTCGTGCCCGCGGGTGGTGCGCCGAAGCCCTCGCCCGCGCGCGCCGAGATCCAAACGCGGGAGCGGCGATTCACGCCACGCATCACCGTCGTGCCCACCGGAAGCGAGGTGTGGTTCCCGAACGGCGATCCCATCCTGCACAACGTGTTCTCGGTCTCGCCCGGCAATCGCTTCGACCTCGGGCTCTACCGCAAGGGACCGGGCAAGGCGGCACGGATCGAGCAGACCGGATTGGTGCGCGTCTACTGCAACGTGCACCACTCCATGTCGGCCTACGTGCTCGCACTCGACACGCCGTTCGTGGCGCGCCCGGACGCCGGGGGACACTTCACGCTCGAGGGTCTCCCGCCGGGTCCGGGTACACTCCACGTCTGGCACGAGCGCGCGAGCCTGACGAGCCGCGAGGTCACCCTGCCGGTGCAACAACCGCTCACGCTCACGCTCGAGCTGCGAGCCGCGGGCGCCATCGAGCACCTGGACAAGAACGGCAAGCCCTATCGCGAGACCAAGAGCGATGACGAGTACCGATAAGACCGTTTCGGCGACGACGCAGCCGATGGGCCCGGCGCCGGCCTTGCCGGAGAGCGGGATCGTGCCCGATACGCCGGCGGTCCCATCCCCCATCCCGTCCGACGGCGTCGGGATCGAGCGCGGACCTTCGCTGCCGCTCGCCACGCGCTTCCTGCTGCTCGCCGCCGCGCTCATCGTCGTGCCCCTCGCGGTGGCGATCGGCGTGACCGCGTGGCGCGCCGAGCAGGTGGCCTCGCAATCGGTCCACGACGCACTGGAGGCCGCGCAGGTGACGCGCGTCCAATTCGACCGGCTGCGCTCACGCCAGCTGGAGCTCATCGCCCGACTCGTGGGCAGCGACCCGGCGTTCGTGGCCTATGTGGCCGAGGGTGACGCCCGCTCCACCGCCGACCTGCTGGGCGAGCGGCGTCAGAGCCTCGGCTGCGACTTCGCGATCGTGCTCGATCGTTCGGCCCGGCTGATCGCCCACACCGACCGGCCAGGAGGCGCAGGCACCGACTACAGCGCGAATCCGCTCGTGGCCGAAGCGCTGGATAAAGGGGCGTCGTCGGGGACGTGGCGGGACGGAGACCGGCTATTCGCTTCGGCAGCGGCGCCGTTGCTCGCAGGCGGTCAGTCGATCGAGGGCGTGTTCGTCGCGGGCTTCGAGATGAACGACGCGGTCGCGCTCGAGCTCAAGCGCATGACCGGAACCGAGGTCGCGTTCGTGACCGGGGAACCGGGACGGATGCAGCTGGTCGCTTCGACGTTCGGTGCCGAGGAGACCGCGCTGCTCACCGCGTCGGGGCTCGCGCTCTCGAAGGCGCTGGCCGGCGAGCGCACCATGCTCGCCTACGTATGGCTCGGGCGCCGGGGGTGGGGCGCGCGCATCGAACCGCTCCGAGACGCCGCGGGCACACCCGTGGGCGCGGTGGTGACGCTCGCCTCGCTCGATTCTGCACTGGCGCCGTTCCGTCGCATCCAGGGCATGCTCGTGGTGGTCGGCCTGCTCGCGCTCACGGCCGCGCTGTTCGCGTCGT
>Ga0315912_10001065_pt1 | contig 36818 bp, 30 predicted proteins | sample VfabasoilMG_FD_204469 | JGI IMG/M metagenome (GOLD analysis project Ga0315912, IMG submission 204469) | Garden soil microbial communities collected in Santa Monica, California, United States - V. faba soil | ecosystem: Environmental > Terrestrial > Soil > Garden | place: USA: California... | reverse complement strand
CGCGTCGTGAGGACCATGACAGGAAGTGCTCGATACTGGCTGTGCGATCGTAAAAATTTCAAAACGTCCAGCCCATGCATATCGGGCATGTTCAGATCGAGCACGACCATTCGTACTGGGTGCATGGCCAAAGTCTCGATCGCCTGAAGTCCCGAGCCTGCTTCGATAAACCCGACATCCTGCAATCCGCCGAGCGCAGCGCGCACCATCTTTCGAATCGTCGGCGAATCGTCCACAACGAGAATTGTGTCCATGACCACTTGAAAAAAAGGCTGAGAGCGCCCGGATTAATGGCGCGCGCGCTGAGCGGACTGCAGAAGAGGTGCCAGATCGACGCGCGGTCGTCAGGCTGCGTGAGATGTCGTGCGGCGTTCGGTCAGGTGGTAGAGAGCGCGGGCTGCCTCACGCCAATGCGGGTAGTTGAAGATGAACCCGCGCTCGAGCAGCCGGCCCGGCACGACGCGTCGGCTCTTGAGAATCAGCTCCGGCTCGGTCTGCATGAGGATGGCGCCGACTTCGAGCATCCATCGCGCCGTGGGGAGACCGACTCTCGTGTGCGACACCTCGCGGAGAATCTTCATGAAATCGGCGTTGGGCAATGGGTTCGGCGCCGCGATATTGACGACCCCGTCGATCTCGTCGTGCTCGATCAGCCAATTGATCGCGCGCACGAAGTCTTCGAAGTGGACCCAGGACATGAACTGACGCCCGTCCCCCACCTTTCCCCCAAGGCCATGCCTGACCAACCCGAGAAGGGTGTCGAAAATGCCGCCCACCTCCGGGCTCATTGTCATCGCGGAACGAAGCGCGATTTTTCGGGTCCGTGGCGTTAGCGCAGCATCGAACGTGCGCTCCCACGTGCGAGCCACCTCGATGCTGAACGACCACTCGCTCGGTGCGTCCGATTCGTGACCGCCAATGACGCCGCTGGCTTCGTCATTGGGAGCGTCGAAGCGATGCGCGTAGATCGTGGCGGTGCTGGCTTGCAGCCAGAGCTGCGGCGGACGGTGGGCCCGCGCAATGACCTCCCCCAACAGACGGGTGGGAACCACGCGTGACTCCATGATCTCGCGTCTATTCGCAGGCGTGTAGCGGCAGTTCACGCTGCGACCGGCCAGATTGATCAGCACGTCGCTGCCTTCGAGCTCGTTGACCCACTCCCCTGCGGTCGCGCCGTCCCACACCGCTACACGCCACGGACAGACCGCAGGCCGGCGACTGAGAACCACAACCTCGTGACCGTCGGCGTGCATGGCCTGGGCGAGGACGGTGCCGACGTGACCCGATCCACCCGGAATGATGATTTTCATGATTTAATAGTAAACGTGTTTACTGAAAATAACAAACCGTTGAAAAGAGGCCGTCCCGCAGGCCGAACCGCCGAAGGAGAGGCCACCCGCCTGCGCCTTTACAAAACAGCCATCGGGCTGATCGGTGAGCGCGGATATGAGGCGGCAACGCTGCGAGACGTCGCGGCAAAGGCCAGGGTCAGCCCGGCGCTGCTCTACAAGTACTTCCCCAACAAGCGCGCGGTGGTGCTCGCCTTGTACGACGAGCTCTCGGAGGAGTTCGCTCGCCAGGCCGTCGCGATCCCTCGAGGCAAATGGCGAGACCGGTTCATCGCCGGTGTCGAGACGGCGTTGCTCGTACTCGGTCCGCACCGGGTCACGCTCCGGGCGCTCGCACCGATCATGGTGGGTGACGTTGAAGAGGGCGTCTTCGCAAGAAGCACGGCGTTCTCGCGAGTCAGAGTGCAGGCGGTGTTCGAGGATGCCGTCGTTGGGTCAACCGATGCGCCGCAGCGCCGCCTCGCCGAAGCCCTGGGACGACTACTCTACCTAGTGCATCTCGGCATCATTCTCTGGTGGCTGCTCGACCGAAGCCCTGATCAGCGTGCGACGACTGCCCTCGTCGCCCTGCTGCGCAGAATGCTGCCCTCTGCGTCGCTGACGCTTCGACTCTCGCCCGTTCGCAGCTTCGTCCAGACGGCAGACGCGCTATTCACGGATGCTTTGCTGGAGGAGAGAAACGCGTCGGTTTAGCTGCCGGTGATACGGAGGTTTCTGATCGGTTGCGGGACGGCCGCGCCAGGCGGGTAGAGGAACAGAATGCCAGCGATGTCGTCAGCATCGAGCGAACGATTGTTCGCGTTGCACGACGAGGTTGACGGATACATCGTCGCTCCTTGAACCGCCGAATGCCCCATGCCGAGCGCATGTCCGAACTCGTGTGCGGCGATGTCTTCGATGTAGAACCCACCCGAGCAACCGGTGGTGCCCGAGAAGAACCGGAACGCAGCATCCCAGAACACGATGTCCGCGTCGATCAAACGATTCCCGCTCGACCAGTAATAGGTCGTCGCGATCGCCGAACCACTCGACGCATTGCGGAACACCACCAGATTCAATCCGTCGTACCCGGTGGTCGTCTGAGCGCTGCGACCTGTGTATGACAAGCTCACTGCCGCGGACGACTGCGTCGCCCAGGTGGCGGCGCCAGCAACAACGGCAGGCTCCACCGCAGACTCCGGCAGGTCCAGGTTGGTCGTGTTGATCGAATATGGCACCGGAAGCGTGGCCCACGTCGCGCCGTTTGTCGCATAGGCTCTCGTGTCCGTAGACAGCACGAGGCCGATCCCGGGAATCAGCGCTAACAGCGCGAGGCTCGTCGTCTTCTTCACGATGTGATCCCTATCTGACTCGCGCCGCCTCGCGACGGATATCTGCCAACGTGACGTTGCTGCCGCGCACGCGTTCGGCTCGATCGAGCTTCAACAGTCCCTGGCCACGCAAATGAGGGACAAGCGAGCCTCGCGACCCACGCTTCAGATAGAAGACGCCTCTATCACCCGGGGTGAATGTCTCGAGATCGGAAACGTGCAGCGTCAGCTCGCCGATGGTCCCACCCTCGACCTCAACATCCACCGCTTGCTGCGCCGGTCCACGGAGCGTTTCATCCACGGCGACGCTCACGATCGACACGATCAGGCGATCGCCGAACTCATTCGTCTGCCATACGGGATTGACCGCCGTCACTCGACCGACGACCACGCGCTCCGATCCGCGTGCGCGATCGACGAGAGGCACAGGCGCGTCCTGCGCGAGGACGTGCCCCGACGCGAGGACGATGAAGAAGCAGGCGGCCGTAAGGAAAGCGGCTGGAAGCGTTCGGCGCACGCTTCCGCTCTGTCAAGAACAGGGCCAGACGTTCGCTCGAGCGAAGGGGCCGCAACGCGGCCTTTTTCTAATGTTTCCCGCGCTCGGCCCGGGCTGCGTGGTTATCCCGACGTCAATGTTGAAATCGGACTTTCGGATTCGCGCTTACTCAGGCTCCTCGACTTCCTCGAAGAAGAGCAACTCCAGCGCCATCCGCCGCAGTTCCCAGTCCGAGTACATCGCTTCACCGACCACGAAGCGGCACATTCCGGACGTATCAATAGTGACGATGGCCGTGAAGTCCACGTCGATGTCTTCGCCGGATACGTGAATGCGCCGGCCCACACGCTCGAACTGCACGACCGCGGCAACTTTGTCGTTGCCGACGAGGCGAGATACTTCGAACACATCCTCGTCGTCTTCCGCGTAGAACTCGAATTTCCAGCCGTCCGGCCTGCCGAGCAGCCCGTTGCGCCGTCGCACGTCCTCTTCGACGTGAGTCTGCAGGCGCTCGAACATCAATGCCGCGCTGCACTTTGCCTGCGCGCCAACCCAATCGAAGTCGTCGGACACATGTTCCTGCGCCATCACCACTCCCCTTCGCACTCACGATTGCACGATCGGGCGATTCGGCCAAGCAGGATTTCCACCGACGCGCTAACGCTTCGTCGAGGTGGCGTACCAGGTGCGCCACGCAGTCGCGTCCCGTGGAAGCGACTGGCCGGTGATGTCGCGCAGCGCCTGGTACACCCAGCTCCGCGTCTGCTCGTCCAGCGTCCCATCGTCCGCGAAGTCCAGGAGCGTTGGCACTGCCGTGCGTCGCTGCGAGGCGCTGAACATGCCCGACTGCGCAAGCCCGCAGGCGGCGCGCTCGCGAACTGCCGCAGACGGATCGTTGTGGAACATGTCGAGCAGCGGATCGATCGACGCGTCGATCGCCAGAAACACCAGCCCTTCGACCGCCCAGTAACGGATCTGCTCGTTCTCGTCGTGCAGCGACGTCATCAGGATCTCGAAGATGCGCGCCTGTTCGATGCCGCGATTGCCGATGAGGCCAAGACCCCACAAGGCCTGCACCCGCGCGCCCTGCTCACCGGATTTCGACGCGGGCTCGAGCTCATCGATCGTCGCGGACGTCTTCGTGAGATTCCGTGCGGCGATGTCGACTTCGATCCCCGCGACACGCACGGTGAGATCGTCGGAGTTGATGGCGGTCGTGAACAGGTTGCTGAGGCGCGGCGTCAGCTCGATGCGTCCGCGCCATCTGTCAACGCGCGCAGCGATCTGTTCGTTCGCGCCGCGATAGTGATTGATCGATCGCTCGAGCAGCAGCTCGGCCTGGCCCTGGGGCGACATCTCGTCGAGCGCTTCAGCCTCGTGCTCAGAGAGCACATTCGCCGATGCCGGCGTCCGTTGCGCTTCGAGACCGATCACGCGCGCGATCGGGTCCCACGCTGCCCGCAGCGTGCCGGAGCCTGCCGCGATCGTGCCCAGCAGGAACGCCGCGACTCCGACCGTGACGCCTCGCCAGTTCGATGCACTCATGATTCTCTTGCCGACGCTTTCGCAAACCCGATGCCCGGGCCATCCGGTGCAGCCGAGCGCAGGATTGGTGACCGTCGTGCGCTTTACTGGACCGGTTTCTGAACGAGACAGACTTGTTATAGTGGTCGTTTCACATGCCGACGTCTTTCACTGCGGCCGCAACGCGCACAGCGACGGCGGGGCGCAGAGGCAATCGCACGGACCTGCTGCCGGCAGCGCACGTCATCACGAGCCCCGAGACTCGACTCAGTTATCAGATCGAAGGAATGCTCGGTCAGGGCGGGTTCGGTCAGGTCTACCTGGCCCGGCGGCTCGGACGATCGACAACGGTGCCAGAGGTGCTGTGCATCAAGGTTAGCACACGCATCGACGGATGGCTGCGCGAGGCGTACTTCGGCCAACTGCTCGACGACCATCCGCGTGCGATTCGCGTCTTCGATGCGTTTCCGGTGACGTCGTCGGGGCGCTCGATCCTGTATTGCCTGGCGCTCGAGTACGCACAATTCGGAGATCTCAGCGCGTTTCTCGAGCGCAACGATCGCCCATGGGCGGAGTCGGTCGCGCGGCGCGAAATCGCCGGCGTCCTCGAAGTGCTCGGGAAACTGCACCGCGGGCAGATGCTCCACCGCGATCTGACGCCGATGAATGTCTTCGTCTGCGACAGCCGGCGGCTCAAGCTCGGTGATTTCGGCATTGTCCGGCAGCAAAGCGATCGACGCGGGATCACGGCGAGAACCATGAACGCACTCACCGCGCCGAGCGAGTTCCTTGCGGCCTCTGCACCCAAGTGGCAAGCGCGCGATGACGTGTATCAGGTAGGCCAGCTGCTCGCGATGCTCATCAAAGGCGATGCGAGGATGCGCATTCGAACCTCGGATGTCCGCGTGCTCACGTGCAGCGATCAGTTGAAGGAGATCATCTACCGGTGCATCGGCGAGCGGCGCAAGCGATACGAGAGCGCAAACGAAATGATCGACGCGCTGCGCACGCCGCCGGCATCACTGAAGGTGGGCGTGCTTCGATCGCTGAAGGGAGTGCACATCACCTTCACAGGTATTCTGAGCAAGCGGCGCAGCGAGGCCGCGCTCGCTGCGCGGAAGGCCGGTGCAATCGTGCACAGCGGACCGTCGGCCCAGACGACGGTGGTCGTGCGTGGACGGCCAAACCCGTTGCAGGCGGCCGGGCGTGACGGCGGCCTCAAGCTGATGGACATCAAACGTCTGCGCGCGAAGGGACAGAAGATCACGCTGCTCAACGAGACGCAGTTCTGGCGTCTCGCAGCCGCGAAATAGCTCCACACCTATTGGTACTGGTGCGTGTCCACGGCCGGAAGATGAGCCGGAAGCCCGAATAGCGGGAACAGATGCTCCGTGTCGAGGAACGAGTTCCACGCCGCGATGCCGTCGCGATCGAGCTCGAGGACGATCAGCGCCCAGGGCTTATGACCTCCACCCGGCGCCGGCCGATATTGCGCGAAGGCCGGACCGCCGGACGCATGCGTCCGCACCAGCCGCGAGCCGCGGCAACCGATTCCCCGGCCAAGAAGCCACGACTTGATGGTGCCGTGCCCGCGCAGCCACAGCGTGTACGGCGGCATGGACAGCGTCGCGTCTTCGCGCAGCAGCGCGACGAGCGCGTCTACGTCGTAGTTGTGAAACGCCTCGACGTACCGGTCGAGCAGAGTGGACTGCTCGTCCGAGAGCGGCTCGTTCGGTGTCGTACCCTGACGGGCCGCAACCGTTGCGCGGGCCCGCTGCAATGCGCTGTTGACCGCAGCCACCGTCATGTCCAGGCACTCGGCGACTTCCGCGGCGGACCACCCGAGGACCTCGCTCAAAAGAAGCGCCGCACGCTGACGCGGCGGAAGATGTTGAAGCGCCGAGACAAAGGCGAGGCGAATGCTCTGACGAAGAGACGCCAACTCGAAGGGGCTCGCGTCGGACGGGAGCACGTAGGCATCAGGAACGGGCTCGAGCCAATGCCGCTGGTCGCGAACCTCGAGGTGGTCTTCCGCCTTGCCCTGCGGCCCTTCTTCCATGGGACGGGCCCGCCGGGACCGGTCCGACAGCGCGTCAAGACAGACGTTGGTCGCGATCCGGTATAACCACGTACGTAGAGACGCGCGCCCTTCGAAACGATTGAGGGCCTGCCAGGCACGGACCATCGTTTCCTGCACCGCGTCCTCGGCATCGAACGCCGACCCCAGCATGCGGTAACAGTGGCCCCTCAACGGAACGCGATGGGCCTCGAGCTGCGTGGCATCGACCTGCATGTCGATCTTCATACCATGGGCTTGCTTTGGGAGAAATCTCGGCTACTCTATGCAGGCTTCCAACAACAAGGGACCGCGGCTCAGTTGCCGCGGCTGGAGGAATGATGAAGCGATTCGGAGCATTACTCTTCGGCCTGAGCCTGCTCGGAGCCGCCGGCTGTGGTGACGATTCGACAAACCCGTCCAATCTACCAATCGTGATGACGGCAAGTCTGTCGCCCGCCAACGAAGTACCCGCGATCGCCAACGCCGAGAACACCGGCAATGGCGCTGTTCAAATCACCTTCAACGTGACCAGAGACGCAACGGGCGCCATTACCAGCGGAACAGCCGAGTTCCACTTCCAGCTGGCTGGCTTCCCGTCGAGCACGAGCATCCAGGCCGCGCACATCCATCCCGGAGCAGCTGGCGTCAATGGCGGCGTCATCGTCAACACCGGCATCGTGGCCGCGACTCCCGTGGGGCAGACGAACGGAGTGATCTCATTCACGTCCGCAGCCGTGTCGGTACCAGCCGCCACGCTCCAGAGCATCGTGAACAATCCGGCTGGCTTCTACTTCAACGTGCACTCGCCGACGAACCCGGGCGGCGTGGCGCGTGGACAACTCAGTCGCGCGCAATAGCGCAGGCTTGTAGCGGCGGGCCTTGAGGCCCGCCGTGAGGCGCGTCTGAAGACGCGCCTCTACACCGACACACCCACCTGAAACGTCGCGGCGTATCCACCGCTCACGCTCCCGCTCGGCGTGACGATCTCGGATGAAAGACTGTCCGAAAAGATCCCGTCGGAGAGATTCGACATCGGGTTCGTCCCGCGCGACGCATACACGCCGCTCGCATGCACGCTGTTGTTGATTGATTCTGGGAACGCGATCTGCGTCACCTTCACCGATCGCCCGGCAATCGTCACCTCGACGTGAATGTGCGTGGCGCGCCCCTGATACCACCCGGGATAGATCGTGGTGAACGTGACGTCACCATTACTGTTCGTCGTCTGAATGCCGCGCAGGAACGTCTGCGTCGTCTGCGTGCCGTACTGCGAGTAATCACCGGCCGCATCCACATGCCAGATCTCGACGTTGGCATTTGGTACGGCGGCGCAGCCACTGTTGGCGTTGACGACATGAATGGTGAGGTTCAGGATCGTCCCGTTCTTGCCTTCCCTGATGTCGCTGCGGAACAAGTCAACGAGCGACGGATAGGGACCGATCGTTTCCGTGGGTGTCACCGCGCATGTGGCGTTCGTGGACGTGGTAGTCGTCGTGGTTGCCGCCGACGATGGGCTGGTGGGTGAATCGCCACATCCAAACGCGAGCGCTGCGCCCGCCGCGCCGACGGCGCCGAGTGCCTCGCGGCGCGTCAGCAATCTTGAGCCTTTCATTCTTCTCGCCTCCGCCAACAGTCTGAATGTTCAGATGTCACAGAACTGTGGCAGAGGCGTGCAGAGATCGTGACCGCTACCAGCCGGGCATCAGGTTGAACCCGAAGATCCATCCGTGACCGGGGCGCTGAAACGCATGGGCGACATCGAACTCGCCTACTGCGAAACCCATCAGGTTCACGCGAAATGCCACGCCCGCGGAGGTGACGGCGCTCCGAGAGCCTCCATTGAATGACGGGGTCTCTCCCTGATTCCACGCGGTGCCGGCGTCGGCAAAGAGTGCCACTTCAACCGGCAGCGGACCGTACATGTTGCTTGTTACGCCGAACGGACGAAGCAGCGGGAAGCGCAGTTCGACATTGGCCACCAGCATTCGGCTGCCGAGTAGTCGATCGATCAACTGACAACTGCCGGCCGGCGTCGGAATGCACTCGCTCGAGTCGATGCTGTTCACGTCGTAGCCGCGCACCAGCCAGGGATATCCGACATACAGCGGTGAGATGCGTGTGTCCTGCGAGCCGCTGCCATATCGGCCGTAGTGCATGCCGCGGAAGGCCAGTGTGTAGAACGGCGCGGGCATGAAGTAGCGGCGATAGTCGGCAAGGAGCCCGGTGAAATTGATCGTGCCGAATGTGGGCGATGCCTCGAGTCGATACCGCTGCCCCTGCACGGGGCTCGTGGCACCGAAGACGGACGAATCGACCACGTAGGCCGCCGAACTGGTGCCAAGGTTCAACGTCTCGGCGAGCGGTATGGTCTCGGCCGTGTCTGAGAGCACGCGACCGGTATTGAGAGAAAACGTCGTCGTCTGCACGGTCTGGTCGAACGAGATGTTGCTCATCCCACCCTGGAACTCCAGCCGCTTGGCTCGATCAATTGGATAGGAGACGACACCGGAGACATTGCGCTCCGTTTGCCGGAACACGAAGAGTTGATCGGACTGGACGACATCGCCGTTCGGCAATCGAGCGGCAGTGCTCTGGAAGCCGCTAGTGAGATATGGGATCTGTCCGCCGACCAGACCCCAGTTCCATCGCCGTGACATGTTCAAGTAGGCGACCTGCGCGCCGATGTCCTTCGCGCTGAAGCTTCCGCCGATTCCCGTGTTGGCCTGGATGGCGGTGGCGAGCATGTGATTACCCAGCTGATCGCCGAAGGTGAACGCGATGCCTCCGCCGAACGAGGTGCCAAACCGGCTGACACCAACGCCGACAACCGGCTGCGAGACGCCTGTGAGCGACAGCTTGGTTTTGTACGGCTCGACAGGGTACGTCGTCGGCTCCGGCAAGCCGATCTCTGGTGCCGCTAGAAGCGCGGCAACGTCGCTCGTCTTCCTCGTGAGCGGGGGCAGCGTCGCTGCCGCCACCGATGCCTCGGGCAATGGTGTGCCCTGCGTCGCCGCGCTCGTCGTGCGAATGTCGTACTTGCTGTCCTGATACACGCTGAACGCAACCGTGCCGACCTTCGATGCCACGCTCATCGCCGGGCTCAGGCCCGTGATGCCGCTGATCCCGGTCGTGACGTGCGTGATCTGCGTAGTCTCAGGGCGGGCCTGAAGGCCCGCCCCTACAGGAGAAGCGCTCGATTTGCCGATCGCGGTTCGATAGATGTTGGGGATGCCGTCGCGATCCGAGATGAAGTAGATCGACTCGCTATCCGGCGCCCACTGCGGGTTGATGTGCTTCCCTTCCGCCGTCGTCGAGATCTGCTGAACGGCACCGCTCTCCGGATCGATCGTTGCCAGCGCGTACGGGCCGAACGCGAGCGTCTTCAGGTCGCTCGAGAATCGATCGGTCGAGAACGCGATGCGCCGGCCATCCGGCGACCACGCAGGCTGGAGATCAGCGTACGCATCGTCGGTGATCTGACGCAGACGATTGGCCTGCAGATCGTAGACGAAGAGATCCGTAATGCCCTGGTGCATCCCGGAAAAACCAATCGCGTGGCCATCGGGTGCCCACGTCGGATGCATGATCTCGTCTACGTCGGGAATCTGGATCTCGCGCGTGACGCCGCCATTCAGCGCGTCGAAGATCGCGAGCGCGGCGCGGCCTGACGTGACGGTTGCGACCGCAATCTTCTGACTGGCGCTGTCCCATGCGCCGGTTGACTGAATGAACTGCACACTCGAGAAGTGCGGGTTGGTCGCCTGGCTGGTGAGTTTCCGGACGATCTTTCCTGTGGCGGCGTCGGCGACGTACAGGTCCACGGAGAAGAAGCTGCGCGTCGAGAGGAACGCAATCCATCGACCATCGGGGCTGATCGCGGGGCCGACATTGAGATCGGCGCCCAGTTCCTTGCCCTCGATTACCAGCTTGCCCGTCTCGCCGGAGCCCGCCTTGAGAATCGGTTCGTACGCGGTTCGAATCGCGTTCTGCCAGTCTCCGGACACCTGCTTCGTCGAGACACCCAGCACGTCCTGGAACGCCTCCTCGATGCCATGCCTCGCGGCGATCGTCAGCATCTGGCCGATCACTTCGTCGCCCCATCGCCCACCGATGTACGCCCACAGCGCCTGCCCCCATCGATAGGGGAAGTACCTCGGGTTATCGAGGTCCTTGATCGACGGCAGCGTTTCACCTCGCGCGGCATCACGAAGCCACATGGCGGTGTTGGGATCGACCGGTCCGATGGACAGATACTCCGCCATCCCCTCGATGAACCAGAGCGGCAGCCGCTCCGCGCCGTTCTCACCGGGCGCGCTGTCTGGCCGCTTCGTCATGTCGAACTGATACGCATGCACCAACTCGTGACCGATCACGTGATCGGTGTCGGCGAGCGGCCCTGCGAGCGGAAGCACGATCCGCCGCCGCAGTCCTTCGGTGACACCACCGGTGCCTTCCCCGATCTCGCCTCCGATGACGTTGGTCTGTTCGAACTCGACGTGCGAGCCATAAAGGATCAGCGGCTGGCGGCCGCTCAACTCGTGTTGAAGCAAGCGCTCGAGGCGCGCATGCCAACGCTCGGCGATACGCGCAGCCACATCGACCCCCGACCTCTCGCTCGGATAGAAGTAGATATCGAAGTGTTCGGTTTTCAGGATCTGGAAATCGAAGGTCCGGTACTGAACCTTGTTGCCGCCGAAGTATTGCGCCGAGGCAGTTGCGCCAAGGCCGCAGATCGCACAAAACGCAAGAGCTGCTACGGCTCTGCGGAGTGTGTGTGTTCGAACCATCCAACACCCCCGAGGCACGGTGAGCAAGAGACGCACCATGACAGGAGTGCTTCGTGACTGTTGTTTTCTCAGCTGAAATCGCCAGCCGGAGGAGAGTCTGGGAGACGATGCGATCGAAAGGGGACGGCCGGCTCAGCGCCAACCGAGACGGATTACCTCGAAGTCTCCAGCACTGAGACTCGCGAACGCAGGGTTCAGCTCGCCATTGTTCCAGCGCGAGTCCATCGCCCCGGTGACGTACATGTCGCTGCCGTTGTCGGCGACGATCAGGCCGTGCGTCTGCATCGCGCGAAAGATGTTCTGGATGTGAGCGGGATAGCCAGACAAGCTCTTCGAGCCCTTCAAGCGGAGGCGCGCACCCATGGGGAGTGCACCAGCGTTGCTGCCGGCGCGATGCGATGCCGGCCAGACGTACCCGTTGGTCCGCCGCACGGTCACGCGATACGCGTGACGAACGGGACCGCGCATCGCCTCATCGAAGCGAACGAGACCGGGCAGGATGGCAAGCCCCGCGGCATCTGCTGACGTCCATCCTTCAGGCCGCCGTGTGCTCGAGGAGAGATCGTACACGGCACCCGAGCCCGCCTCCCATCGCTGCGAGCCGGCATTCCATCTCGTACCGAACAACTCGAAGAGCACCCACTTGTCGCGATCGACGATCAGCATGTGGCGATCGCCGCTCGACCCGCCACCGGGTGCCCCACCTTCGATGAAGTTCGGTTGCGTCTTCGCCACGTCAGGAATCGGGTAGCCGGCTTCACCGCGGAACCCGCTGTCGCTCTCGCTACCGTAATCAACGAACGTCACCGGCCGGCGAGGCTCGCTCCCCCCAACGGAGACATACGGGATGCCGTACGGTGGAGGACCAAAGTCTGGATGCGATGTGCGGGTTCGTCCGATGGAGTCGATGTAGGCGTCGGATTGCGGATCGACCGGCGCGCTCGAGATGTCCTGGTTCCACCAGTTGTCGGATGGAAAGAGCGCGCGGCCACCAAGATCGTCAGTGAGTTGGACACCCGTGGACGTCCCGCCAGTTGCGCCGCCGCCGGAGCTCTGACCTCCTGAAGGGCTCGACGGCGCCGTCACCGTATCTCCGCCAGAGCAGGCAAGTGCCCCAACAGCGAGCCACGCCGCCGCGATCAGGGAGAGATGTGCCTCGCATCTGCGCATTGCCAGATCCGTAAGGGCAAGAACCGAACCACGACTCAATCTGCGGACCGCGCGTGCAATGTCAGGCACATGCGACGTTCGCCCGCAACGATTCTAGGCAGACCGTGACGAATTTGACGTCCCGAGAAATCTTCTCGATTTGAAACACGGCTCTGATCCGATCTGGCACACGCGCGATCGTGCACACCTGAAGGATTGAGAGATTTGTTCCGATTTTTTGTGGCAGTGGACTTGCTCAGTTAACGACTTGCAGGTGACGTGTGTCTTTGTTGCGGGTGACTAATCTCTCGGTCAGCTTCCCAGAACGGCCACCGGTTGTCGATGGCGTGAGCCTGTCGATCGACGCCGGCGAGATCGTTGGTCTGTCGGGCCCTTCGGGGTGCGGCAAGACCACGCTCGCGTTGTCGTTGATAGGGCTGCTGCCCGCTGACACACAGGTGTCTGGCTCGATCTCCTTCGACGGCCGTGAACTGCGCGGGTTGCAAGAAGCAGATCTCGAGTCGATCCGCGGCGCGCGCATCGGGCTCGTCTTCCAGGAATCAGCGCTTGCCCTGAGCCCGGTGTTGACCATCGGCGCGCAGATCGTCGAAGTCGTCAAGGCACACGCGCAATGCAGTCACGAGGAGGCCGTCGCACGCGCTCGTCAGGCTCTCGTCGATGTGGGCTTCGGCGAAGAACGCGAACGGATCTTCAACGCGTATCCACACGAGCTCAGTGGCGGTCAACGACAGCGGGTTCTGATCGCGCAAGCGATCGTGTGCCGCCCGGCGCTCGTCATCGCAGACGAACCGGTCGCGTCCCTCGACTACGACAGCCGCGCCGACGTCCTCGCGCTGATCCGCTCGCTCAACGAGCAATCCGGAACCTCGTTCCTCCTCATCAGCCACAGCGCGGAAGTGCTCGATAGCACCGCGGACCGCGTGATCGAAATGCGCGCGGGAGCAGTCACCGAAGCGACGCGACAACCGACCGTGTCCTTTCCTCTCGCATCGCGCGCATCGAAAGTCGATCGCGCGTTCGGCTCGCGGGACGTGCTCGTCGAAGTCACCGGTCTCACGAAGACCTACCAGCGCCGTCGCCTCTTCGGAAAGGGCGAACCGGCAGTCGAGGCCCTCAAGGGTGCCGACCTCTCGATCGCGCGCGGCTCGATCCTCGGCCTGGCCGGCCGATCGGGCTGCGGCAAATCCACACTCGCACGCTGCATCGCCAGCCTGGAGAGTGCCGACGCCGGGACGATTGCCATCGAAGGGACAGACATCGCGCAACTGCGCGGTCGCGCGCTGCTCCCCTATCGCAACGACATCCAGGTGATCTTCCAGGACTCTGCGGCCGCGCTCAACCCGCGCTTCACCGCTCTCGACGTCGTCAGCGAGGCGATGGTCATCCAGAACATCGGCACCCCCGCCGAACAGCGCGACGTGTCAGCGGCGCTGATGACACTCGTCGGTCTTTCGCCGGATCGACTTGGCTCGCGACCGATCGAGTTCAGCGGCGGTGAGCGGCAGCGTCTTGCGATCGCCCGCGCGCTCGTGTCCAGCCCGCGGCTGCTGATTCTCGACGAAGCGTTCTCTGGTCTCGACCTCGCGACGCGCGAACGCATCATGCACCTGCTGATCGAGCTGAAGACGACGCAGGGACTGACGTATGTGTGCATCTCGCACGACACAGACCTGCTGACATCGTTCGCCACCCACATCGCGGTGATGGACGACGGCCGCGTCGAGAAGCCGCATCCGGTGTTGGTGCCTCAGGGAGCGGTGGCATGACCGTGGTCGCCCGCCGTATCGCGTCGAGCATCGTGATGCTGTTCGCGGTGTCGGTGTTGTCGTTTGGCGTGCTGGAGTTGGCACCCGGCGACTTCTTCATCGAGATGCAGATCGACGCGCATGTTGGTTCGCAGACCGTGGAGGGCCTGCGCACCCAGTACGGCCTGACGCAGTCTCCGGTCGTTCGCTACGTTCAGTGGCTGCGCTCGTTCGTGCAGGGCGACCTCGGTTTCTCACTGGCCCATCGCGCGCCGGTCTCGACGGTCATCTGGACGCGCGCGGCAAACACACTGCTGCTCACGGTTCCGGCGATGCTCGTCACGTGGTGTCTGGCGCTGCCGCTCGGCATCTGGATCGCGAGGCACCGCAATCGATGGGTTGACCGTATCTGCGGCGGCGTCACGTCTACGCTCGTCGCCCTGCCCGATCTGCTGGTCGCGCTGCTGTTGCTTCTCCTCGCTCTGCGGACGGGGCTCTTCCCAACCGGCGGAATGTTTTCGCCGGACGCCAATGAACTGAGCGTCGGGTCGCGACTGCTGGACCTGGGCAGACACGCGTTCCTCCCGCTCTGCGCACTCATTGCGACGACACTGCCTGCAGTGGTCAGACACGTGCGCGCAAGCGTGATCGAGGCCGCTGAAGCGCCAGCCGTGCAGGCCGCGCGCGCTTATGGCATCGCGCGCACGAGGATCACCTCGCGTTACGTGCTACCGCTGGCGGCAAACCCGCTCGTGTCGCTTGCGGGGCTGTCGATCGCGACGTTGCTCAGCACCTCGCTCCTCATCGAAGTCGTCATGAGCTGGCCGGGCCTCGGGCCGTTGCTCGTCGAGGCATTACTCGCCAAAGACGTGCACGTCGTTCTCAGCGCCTCGATGCTGGCAAGCGCGCTTCTCGTGATTGGCAACCTCGCCGCAGACCTCGCGCTCTACGCGGTGGACCCGAGGATTCGCGTATGAAGCGCCTCGGTCTCATTGCGTCCGTGCTCGCCAGCTTGCATCTCCTCGTGCTGCTGGCAGGGTTCGTCGCGCCGTACGACCCGGTCGAACAGACGCGTACGCTGCCGTTTGCACCACCAGCGCACCTGCATTTTGTTGACAGTCGCGGTCAGTTCCATCTCCGACCGTTCGTCTACGCGCTCGTGCCCGATTCGGAGAACTTCGAGAGCTACGTCGAGGACACGACGCAGCGCTTCCCGGTGCAGTTCATGGTTTCCGGGTCCGCTTACAACGTGCTGCCTGGCCTCGAGAGCCGGCTTCACTTGTTTGGCGTTCACGCGCCGGCGCGGGTCTCACTGCTCGGAACCGACGGACTCGGCCGTGATGTCCTGTCGCGACTGCTGCACGGCGGACGAATGTCGATTGGCGCGGGACTCATCGCGACCCTGTGTGCACTGCTCGTCGGCATGGGGCTCGGAACGCTGGCCGGCTTCTTTGGAGGTCGCGTCGATGCGGCGGTCATGAGACTCGCCGACCTCTTCATGGCCGTTCCCTGGCTCTACCTGCTGTTTGCTGTGAGAGCGGCGTTGCCGCTGCACCTCGACACGCGCGCAACCTTCCTGCTGCTGGTCGCGGTGCTTGGCATCGTGGGCTGGGCGCGACCAGCCCGGATGATTCGCGGCATCGTGCTGAGCGCTCGGGAGCGCACGTTCGTCACCGCGGCGCGCGGCTTCGGCGCACGGGCACCGTATCTGCTGAAACGCCACATCGTGCCGCAGACCCTCGGCGTCGTGCTCACGCAGGCGGGCCTGCTCGTCCCGCAGTACATCCTCGCGGAGGTCACGCTTTCCTTCCTCGGGCTCGGCGTCGGCGAGCCAACTCCGAGTTGGGGCGCGATGCTCGGCAGCCTTCAGCAGTATTCGGTGCTGACGTCGTACTGGTGGATGTTCACGCCGGCCATCGCGCTTGTCGCCGTGGCGATCTCGTACTACGCGCTCACGTCGATGGTGCACGAGCGCATGCGTCTCGCTGCGAGCTAGGGAACCTTGAACATGCGACTCATTGGATCGGCTCTCCTCGTCGCCCTCTTGTCCGGGCTCTCCGTCAATGCCGCGGCGCCATCGGCAATTGCCGCCGGCGAAGAAGTGCTGGTCGAGCGCGCGACGTCGGGGACGCCTGGCGGACGACTCGTGGTGGCGCTGCGCGCGGAGCCACGAACGCTGAATCCGGCTGCTGCCGCTGACGCTCCGTCGCGTGAAGTGATCGGCCGCATGAGTGGCGATCTCATTCACATCGATCGTGCGACGCAATCGACTGAATCGGCACTCGCCAGCCAATGGAAGCGTTCGACCGACGGACGCGAATACACGCTCTCGCTTCGCAAGGGCATCCGATTCTCCGACGGCCATGCCTTTGATGCCGACGATGTGGTGTTTACGTTCAGGGTGCTGCTGGACGAACGCACGGGCGCGCCGCAGCGAGACCTGCTCATCGTCGGCGGCCAGCCAATTCGCGTGACGAAGATCGACGAGTACACCGTCAAGGTGGCGTTGTCGCAGCCGTACGCCGCTGCCGAACGGCTGTTCGACAGCATTGCCATCCTGCCGCAGCACCTGCTCAACGACGCCTACGAGAAGGGCGCGATGGGCCAGATCTGGAGCGTCGCAACGCCTGCGACGTCGATCGCCGGGCTGGGCCCGTATCGGCTCAAGGAGTACGTCGCGGGCCAGCGGCTCGTGCTCGAGCGCAATCCGTATTACTGGAAGATCGACTCGACGAAGCGGCGGCTGCCCTACATCGACGAGCTCGTGTTCCTGTTCACGGGCAACGAGGACGCACAGGTCATCAGGTTCCAGAGCGGCGACAGCGACGTGCTCAGCCGCGCGAGTGCAGACAACTTCGCCGTGCTCGCCCGCGACCAGGCCGCACAGCGCTATCAGCTCAAGGACCTTGGCCCGAGCCTCGAGTACAACTTTCTGTTCTTCAACCAGAACGATCTGAGCGGCAAGACCCTGCCGCAGGTCGCCATGAAGCAGCAGTGGTTCGGCGATCTCGGGTTCCGCCGCGCGGTCTCGCGCGCGATTGATCGCGAGGGCATCGCGCGGCTCGTGTATCGCGGGCGCGCGGTTCCGCTGTGGGGAAACGTCAGCCCAGGCAATCGCCTGTGGATCAACACGGCGCTCCCGCGGTTGCCGCGATCCGTCAGCGAGGCACGCGCGATCCTCACGTCGTCCGGCTTCTCATGGCGGCCCGACGGGCAACTGCTCGATCGGCAGGGGCGGCCGGTCTCTTTCACGATCGTCACCAGCTCGACGAGCGCGCAGCGCACCGAGATGGCGACGTTGATCCAGGCCGACCTCAAAGAGCTCGGCATGGACGTGCAGGTGGTGCCGCTCGAGTTCCGCGCACTGGTCGATCGCGTCTTCCAGAGCTTCGACTACGACGCATCGATCCTCGGCCTCGGCGGCGGCGATGCCGATCCGAACGGCGAGATGAACGTGTGGCTCTCGACGGGGAGCAATCACCTCTGGCGGCTCGGACAGCAGAAGCCTGCGACGCCATGGGAGGCGGAAGTCGATCGCCTCATGCAGAAGCAGCTCGTCACGCTCGACTACCGCGAACGCAAGCAGCTGTTCGACCGCGTGCAGACGATCGTCGCGGAGCAGCTTCCCTTCATCTTTCTCGCGGCGCCTCACATCCTGGTCGGCGCACGCGCCGACATCGGCAATTTTCAGCCGTCGGTGCTCGATCACTACACGCTCTGGAACGTCGAGCGCATGTTCTTTCGCCCCGAGTTGAGGACTCGCCGCTGATGGGTGCTCTCGCGCGGGCGCTGGACATCGAGTCGGGACCACGCTCGGACGCCGAGCTGGTGTCGGCGTGTCTCTCGGGACATGAAGAGGCATGGAGCGAGCTGATCGATCGCTACAGCCGATTAATCTTCTCGATTCCTCTGCGGCAGGGCCTCACGCGCGAGGAAGCGGCGGATGTGTATCAGGCCGTCTGCCTCGATCTCGTGGCCGAACTGCCGAAGCTGCGCGATCCGCAGGCGCTTCCCGCCTGGCTCATTCGCACGACGTCGCGCAAGGTCGGCAAATGGCGTCGCCGTAACGAGCGCTACGTGCCCGACGAGGGAGACATCGCGGAGTCCGCACCGGACCAGGACGAGCTCCCCGACTCGGTGATGGAGCACCTCCAGCGCACGCAGGCGCTTCGCAATGGGATCGACGCGCTGCCCGATCGCTGCCGCGCGATGGTGCGCATGCTGTTCTTCGAAACACCCGCGCGCCCCTACAAGGAAGTGGCGCAGGCACTGGGTGTCGCCACCGGGTCGATCGGGTTCCTGCGGATGAAGTGTCTCGACAAGCTGCGCTCGGTCGTCGAAAGGCTCGGCCTGTGAGCGTTGCCGTCGCCGCGCGTGTGACGCCAGACGCGCAATTGGCGCAGTCGCTGCTCGAGCAGTCGCGCGAGCAGCTCCGCGTCGATTTCAATCGCTCGCTTGCGCTCGCACAGAGTGCACTGCAGGTCGCCGAAGGAGTCAGCGACGAGCGACTTCGTGCGCTGGCGCTTCGTGCCGCAGCCAATGCGCTCTCTGTCAGCGGCAAGAACCAGAGCTCGATCGAGCATCACACCGAGGCGATCGCCGCATTCGAGCGTGTGGGCGACAAAGCCGAGCTCGCACGAACGTTGAGCGCGTGCATGCAGCCGCTGCTCCTGCTCGGCCGCTACGACGAAGCACTCGAGGCTGCCGACAGGGCTCGCGTCCTCTTCACGGAACAGGGAGACGAGCTTCGGCTCGCCCGCCTCGATAACACCGTCGGCAACCTGTTCCATCGCCAGGATCGCTTCGCTGAAGCGATGGCGTGCTACGAGCGCGCCCACCAGGCACTCGAACTGCTCGGTGATGCCGACGGCGTGCTGCACGTCATCCACAACGAAGCGGTCACGCTCACCTCGCTCAATGACTTCCGCAAAGCGCGCGCGGCTTACGAGCAAGCGCGCGAGCTGGCGGCGGCGCGCGGCCTCGATCAAGCCGTTGCCCAGGCCGACTACAACATCGCGTGGCTCCACTACCTGAGAGGCGAATACAGCCGCGCGATAGAGATCCTGCACACCGCGGCCGCGGCGGCGAAGCGAACGGGCGACGCCTACCACGCCGCGCTGTCGTTGCTCGATCTCTCAGAGATCTACCTCGAGCTGAACCTGAGCGTGGATGCACGCGAGATGGCCGAGCAGGCGCATGCGCGGTTCAACGAGCTCGGCATGGGGTACGAAGCGGCCAAGGCGCTGGCCAACGCCGCAACCTCGCACGGCCAGGAAGGCAAGGCCTTCAAGGCACTCGAGATCTTTGCGGCCGCTCGCGGGCGCATGGTCAGCGAACAGAACCATGTGTGGCCATCGCTGATCGATCTCTATCAGGCCGTTCTTCTCGTTGACGAAGGCCGCCTGTTTGAAGCGCGCCGTCTGTGCACGGCGGCACTCGCGGTCTTCGAGAAGTCGGACCTCGCCTCACGCGCCGCCATGTGTCACCTGCTCCTCGCGCGCATCGCACTGCGCCTCGACGATGCGGCAGATGGCAGAAGGCGGTGCGACAACGCGCTGGCACACCTGGCGAAAACGGAGAGCCCGATCCTCACGTATCACGCGCGGCTGCTTCAGGGGCACGCCCTGACCCGTGCCGGCGATCGCAGCGGCGCATATGCGTCGTATCAGGCCGCTCGCGAAGCGCTCGAGACGCTGCGCAGCCGGCTCAATGGCGAGGATCTGAAGATCGCCTTCGTCAAGAACAAGGGCGAAGTCTACGAGCGCCTCGTGGATCTCTGCCTGAGCGGAGAGGCCGCGGCCGGCGGGGTTGAAGAGGCGTTCTCACATATCGAGCAGGCGAAGTCGCGGACGCTGTTCGATCTCATGTTCCAGCCGGTGCACGCGCTGGCTCGCGAGGAAGGCTCTGAAAGCCAGCTCGCGCACTCCATCCGCGAGCTGCGCGAAGAGTTGAACTGGTACTACCACCTGGTCGAGCTCGAGCAGCTCAGGCCGGGCGACCACACCAGCCAACGACTCGCGACGTTTCAACGCGAGATCGGTTCTCGTGAGAAGGACATGGCGCGTGCGCTGCGCGAGCTGAAGCGGACCGACTCGTCTCAGTCCGACCTGCACGCGCCGTCGGTGTGCTCGCTCGACGCCATTCGTGCGTCGCTCCCCAAAGACGCCACCCTGGTCGAGTACTTCCAGGTGGACGACCGCATCGTCCTCTGCCTGCTCGACGCCGATCGACTCGAGATCGCGCCGATCTCGGTGATGCCACGCGTCGCCGAGCACGTGCGGATGCTGCAGTTCCAGTTCTCGAAGTTCAGGCTCGGCACCGAGTACGTGAACACATTCCACGAGGCGCTGCTCAAGTCCACGCAGGCGCACCTGCACGAGTTGTTCAATGAACTGATCGCGCCCGTGTGGTCGAGACTGAAGGGCCGCCGTCTTGTCGTCGTCCCGCACGGCATCCTGCACTATGTCCCGTTCCATGCGCTCTACACCGGCACGGAGTACGTGACCGACTCGTGCGCGGTGTCGTACGCACCGAGCGCCAGCATCTATGCCACGTGTCAGGAGCAGCCGGACGGCGGCGGGCAGGGCTCGCTCGTCCTCGGCGTCGCCGACGAAAACGCGCCGCTGATCGAAACGGAAGCGAGAGCGGTGGCCGGTGCACTCCCCGATGCGCATCTCTTCGTCGGTGCAGATGCCACTGAGCAGGTGCTGCGCACGCGAGGCCGCGACTGCCGCTTCCTGCACATCGCCTCGCATGGCTATTTCCGCCCGGAGAACCCGATGTTCTCCGGCATTCGACTGGGCGACGCGTACCTGAACGTCTACGACCTCTATCGCCTCCGGATGCGCGCCGACCTGGTCACGTTGAGCGGTTGCGCGACGGGCGCCAACGTCGCCGCGGCGGGAGACGAGTTGCTCGGGATTACACGCGGCCTGTTCTGCGCCGGCGCCAAGACGCTGCTCCTCAGTCTGTGGAACGTCCACGACGAGAGCACCGGGCGCTTGATGACGCTGCTATATCAGCGGCTCGCCGCCGGCGAGGCGCCGGTTCGCGCGCTGCGCGACACGATGCTCGACCTCCGTGCCGAGTATCCGCACCCGTATCACTGGGCGCCGTTTGTCGTCACGGGCAAATCCGGGCATGCATAGTTTTTTTATGAGCCCCTCTATTTTTCGAACCGGTCGCTGCCCCTATCTGTATGAGCGCCTTTCCGCACACGCGGTGCGGGTCGTGCGCCAGGGATGTTTCAGGTGAGGGAACACTTCACATCGCCACAGTGGGTTGACCTTGTGAGAGGCCAACTGCCTGAGGAGGTCGCGACCGAAATGGATCGGCACCTGCGAGCGGGTTGTACAGAGTGCGTGGCCGCGTTCGATGCGTGGCAGGGGCTGGCGGTCTTCGCGCGTGAGGAGCGCGAGGTCACGCCGCCAGAGAACGTCGTGCGTGTCGCCAAGTCGTACCTCGCGCAGCGCCGGCTCTCCGATCCCGTGCCTGGCGCGCGCCCGATTGTGGCATGGGCGTCCGCAACACTGGCCACGCTCGTCTTCGACAGCAGGCTCTCCGCGCCGGCAGGTGTGCGTGCGAGTGCCACGGCGTTCTCGAGGCATCTGGTCTTCGGCGCCGGGTCGCTCGTCGTGGACGTGCACATCGACAGCGCGTCGCGTGCGGGCTGGTTCCTGCTCGCGGGACAGATCGCCGATCGCAACGCTCCGGACAAGCCGATCGAGAACGTGTGGCTCTCGCTCGTCGATGACCGGCAGGAAATCACGACGTTCAAGACCAACGAGCTTGGCGAGTTCCGCTGCACGTTCGATTTCCGTCGCACGCTGAAGCTGATGGTGTATGCGGGTCGCGATGTCATCGCGATTCCGATGGAAACCCTGTTCGACCCGTCGTCTGACCCTAACCCTACTCATTGAACCGAAGGACTGACATGATCCGCCGCCGATATACACGAACGCTCGCTTCGCTCCTCGTCCTCGCCGTGCTTGCCCTCGCGCCAGCACAGGCTGCTGCCGGGGAACGCTTGATCGTCCGCACATCGGGACTCCTCGATCTGCCAATCCTGAAATCCGTCTGCAAGCTGGTTGGCTGCAACGTGATCTACGGTCTTGACGGCACGCTGGGCAAGCTCGTGCTCGTCACGATCCCGGACGGCCTCAGCGTGCCGCTCGTGATCAACGTGCTCGAGACGGTTCCCGGCGTCTCGGTGGAGATCGACCAGATCGTCCACACGCAGCAGAACCATGCGACGGCGACCCACGCACCGCTCGCGCTCTACGACAGGGAGCCGGTCAACTACTACGGCACCATGGTTCGCGGCGGCTATGTTCGACAGCCGGCAATGGACATCCTGGACGTTCTCGACGCGCATCGCACCTACGGGGTCACGGGACGCGACGTCACGGTGGCGATCATTGATACCGGCGTCGACCCGCATCCGGCTTTCCAGTCCGTGCTGCTCCCCGGCTACGACTTCACCCGCAATCGCGAGGGCGCCTCGGAGAAGAGCGACGTCAATCAGTCGACGATGGCCATCCTGGATGGCAACCCTGGATTCGTGAACCAGTCGACGATGGCGATTCTCGACCAGTCGACAATGGCGATTCTGGATGGGCCCGACTACGCAGCATTCGGCCACGGCACGATCGTCGCGGGCGTGGTTCACCTGACGGCGCCGCGCGCACGGATCCTGCCGCTCAAGGCGTTCAAGGCTGACGGATCGGGTTACGCGTCCGATGTGCTTCGCGCCATCTACACGGCCGTCAACCAGAACGCGAACGTGCTGAATATGAGCTTCAGCTTCGCGACTCGCTCGCGTGAGCTGGAATACGCGCTCAACTACGCGACAGGACGCGGCATCATCGCGGTTGCCTCGACCGGCAACAACGGGCAGCGCGTCAACGTCTATCCGGCGGCACTGACCAACGTCATCGGCGTCGCGTCGAGCACGGACTGGGATACGCTGTCCAACTTCTCGAACTACGGGCCAAGCGTCGCGTGGATCGCCGCACCTGGCGAGGCGATCGTCAGCACGTATCCCTTCGGCAGCTACGCCGCCGCATGGGGCACGTCGTTCAGCACGCCGTTCGCGTCGGGCACGGCGGCGCTCCTCATCGAGTTGAACGGGCGCATCACGCCGACGCAGGCCGCCGATGCCGAAGGCGCAGGTGTCCGCTTCACCGATGAAGTCCGCAAGGGCCGCCTGCACGTCCCGAGCGCGCTCCGCGCCGGACGTCCAACGCTGCTGCCGCTGAAGCTGTGGTAAGCGCACTCTCACCTTCGTGGGTTCCAGAGAACCTGCGCGTCAAGGAGCTCCAGGGGGAGCTCCTTGCCGTGCGTACGTCGGTGATCTGCGCGCTCAATCAGCTGCTCGATCTCAAGGACCTGAACACCGGCGTGCACTCCACCCGCCTGGCGGAATGGGCGGTGCGCATCGGGCGCGATCTCGGTTTCGACGATGCGACGCTGCGCGACCTCGAGGTTGCGGCAATCCTGCACGACATCGGGAAGATCGGGACTCCTGACCACATCCTCAAGAAGCCGGCCAAGCTGACCGAAGAGGAGTTCGCCGTCATCAAGAAGCATCCGGAGTACGGCTGGGCGGTCCTGCGGGTTGTCCCCGGCTTCGAGCGAGTCAGCCTGTTCGTGCTACATCACCACGAGGCCTTCAACGGCTCTGGCTACCCAGCGGGTTTGCGTGGAGACGAGATCCCTATTGGCTCGCGCATCGTGTCGGTGATGGATGCCTTCGACGCGATGATCTCGTCGCGGCCGTACCGCAAAGGCCTGCCGATGGAAGAAGCCATTCGAAGACTGGAAGCCGGAATCGGAACGCAGTTCGATCCCGTCGTCACGCCGCGCTTCATCGCGATGGCGAGCAACGGAGCCTCCACGGTGTTCGACGCGACCGGCGCCAGTCTCGCCTCGGCGCTCTGATTTCAGCGCTCCTCGAACGTATCCGGCTTGTTCCAGATGAAAGCCAGAATCGCGGCGCCGGCGACCACCGCCGGCAACGGTTCACCAGTCAGCAAGAAGCCGACTGAGCTAAGAACCGTCGCGCTCTCCAGCACGAACCAGACGAGCAACACCGCCTGAGTGGAAGAAGGCGTAGACCAGAACTGCTCGACCGACTGCCCTGTCCCGCGCGTAGGCACGCGCGGCCTCAAGACCAACAACGCCGCCACGATCTGCAGTGTGCAGATCCCGGACAGCACATAAGCCACGAGACTCGCGCTGCCGGCGCCCTGGAGAGGCACGATGCCGCGAAAGTTCAGTAGCAGGAAGACAGCCGCCACTCCAAGCTGCCCCACGAGAAGAACCTGATGGAGCATTGACGGTGCATTGGCCGCGGCCATCAGAACTCTCCTCGCGTCAGTCGTGACGCAGCATGCCCTTCAGAATGTGACCGCAGGGCACGAAGCCTGCGCGCTGTAACGTTCGTCGTGAGGCGACGTTCGTCGGATTGCATCGCGCCGCAGGGACATGCCCGCCCTCATAACAGAGACGCTTCAGCTCCTGCACCAGGAACGAGCCGAGGCCGCGCCGGCGGAACGTCTCTTCCACATCCATGTAGATGTCGCCATACGGACGGTTGTAGTGGAACAGCACGCCACCGCTGGCCGCCACGTGGCCGTCGACCTCGACAACGCGGCGCCATTCGCGCTCCTCGACGTCTGTATCGGGCGCCTCTGCCACCGTCGGCTCACGCAACGTCGCTCCCGGCGCCACGAGCGTCGTCGTCAGCTTGTCGTGAAAGAGAATCGACTCGCTGGTCGCCTGCGGAGCAAACGCATGGAGCATCACCGTTGCGAGCACGTCGTTGCTCTGCACCTCGATGCTCACCGGCGTGCTCGCATCGAGTAGCGCCTTGAACAGCTCAAACAGATGCAGACGCTCGGACGGAACGACGTAGAACTCGTAGAGGGCGTGCTGGTTCGTCCACGGCCCACCGATCGCGACGGAACCGTACCCGACGGGCGCGTCCTCGATCGTCAGCAGGTACTCCTGCGTCCACCCCCGGCGAATATGAATGGAGTCGTGAACGATCTGACACGCCATCTCCAACCGGTACATGTCCCGCCACAGGTGAATCTGCTGGAACGTGGTGGGCGCGGCGGCGATCTTCATGAGGGCGATGCCGTCAGTCCGTCTTGCGAACAACCATCATCAGGCCCGACGCCCATGCCAGCCTGACCGAGACGAACTCAGCGCGGCGCTCGATGTCGTCGATGAGCGCCGGTACTTTCGGGGCATGCCCTTCGGGCCAGTTTGGCTGCGGCAGCAGATCGTCGATGACGTACGTGCCACCCGGCCGCAGCAATGCCAGCGCCTCGTTCAGGTGACTGAACTTTCCGGGCCAGGCATCCGCGTAAATCAGGTCGTATGTACCGCGCGGCGCCTGTCGAATAAACTCTGCGCCGTCGGCAACGTGAAAGGTGACGCGCGAGTCGCTGGCAAGGTGACGCTTCGCGATCGCCACGACGTTCGCATCGGTATCGACTGTGTCGAGCCGTGATGTTGCGTCCATTCCGGACAGGAGCCACGCCGCTCCGTGCCCGGTGCCCGTTCCCAGTTCGAGCACCTTCCCGCCAGGTTTCGACGCTGCGAGGACAGAAAGCAACGCTCCCACCTTCGGCTCCGAGATCATCGTGAAGCCAGAGGTGGCAGTGTCGTGCACGATGGCATCGAATGCCGGCGGTATACGTGTCAGTTCCAGATCGTTCATCGAGGTGTCGCGATTCAACTCGAGCGGCTATCCCACAACTCCAGCGTCACTGCCGCACCAACAGGCTCATCGTCGAACATTGGCTGCGTGCTGGAAGCATTCATCCAGGCGACGCTTCTTCTGACGCCAAACCAGATCAGGCACAGCGCTCCCAGCATCGTCGCATAGGAGCCCGGGTCTTGAAGCACGTCGCGCTCGAACGTGGCGGCTTTCACGACGAGCGGCAGGAGCACGAGTGCCGCGGCGCACACGACAAGATTCACATGCGACTTACCCGGTAGATAGGAGCACGTGCATGGAATCTTCAACGCGCCCGCAAGTGCGACCTCCACGAGAATCATCCCGAGCACGCCCAGCGCCACGAGGTGCACCAGCGCCGCCTGCCACGGCCACAACCACCACAGGGCGGCCGCCCAGATCGCACAGACCGGCACGACAGAGACGATCACGAGCGCCCAGCGGCGCGCGCTGACGAACTGCGCTGCATCGCGGCTGCCGGTGACGCGGAAGATCCAGTTCGACTGCAGATCGCGTGGCATGGCAAACGCGAGTCTTGCAGCCAGCACGGCAAACGCCATCATGACGATGCTCGAGATCACCAGCGGGACGCTTGTCTCGAGCCATGTCTCCGCGCCGGGGACTTCCGCGAGTTGTTGCCCACGCGGGCTCTTGACGAAGACGATGGCAATGGCAAACGCGACGCCCCAATAGAACGCAAGAATCATCCGATGCTGTGCGCTGCGAAATATCGTCCTGACGCTGAACTGGACGACAGCTGTTTGAACCGCGCGACTGAAGGCCGGCAGCGAAACGAGCGGCGGGTTTGTGACGGCCACGTCTGGCTGCTCGGCCACATGGCGAACCGTGCGGACGTACGAGCTCGCGCACACGATCGCCGTAGTGAAGACAACGAACCCGAAACCTATCCAGGCATTCCGCGCCAGCGGCGCAAGCGCCGGTGATCCACTGAGCTCCTGCAACAGGCCGAGGAACCAGAGTGACGGCAACGCGGCCAATGGCCCTCCGCTCTGAGCAGCTTGCAACACGTCAGGCCTGATGACCATCGGCTGAGTGAAGTACGTGCCAACGACAACGCAGAACGTCGTCAACTGTAACCAGGACGACACGCGCACGAAGTGGCGCCGCGGCAGCGCCGCCGCGGCGACGCCCTGCAACGTCATCGCGAGGCCGAGCACGAAGATCGCAGCCGCCACCATCGTGATCCAATAGGCAGCCAGCAACCTGACTCCTGCGATCGCTCCGCCGCCGGGTGGGATGACGACGGCAGCAAGCGAAACAGCAGGCGTGCCGTTGAGCCGAGCGCGCACGTGCTCACCGACCATCTCCGCGGAGATGGCGGTGCCTGGCCCGACATTCGAGAGCACGACGAGGGCGAGGTCCTCCTTCGGACTGAAAGAGGTGTCAGCGGTGAAGCCGAGCAGCGAACCGCCGTGCTCGAAACGGCCCGAGTCCTGATGGAACCACCAGGCAAGGGCGATGTCCATGTTCGCGCTCATCGCCGAATGAACGAGGTGCGAGGACGCGAGGGCGCGTGAAAGCGTCGTGGAGCCAACCGACTCCGGATGGAGATTGGCCTCGAGCCAGGTGAGCATGTCAGGCGCGCTGGACTTCAGTCCGCCGGCACCAGCAAGGGCATCGAAATCCCACGCCGGGACCGGCCGTCGATAGTCGTCGTAACCGCGAATGGAGCGGCGCTGCTGTTCCGGCGACAGCTCCATAGCCGTGTCATTCATCCCGAGCGGCTCGGCGATCGCGCGGTGAAAAAGCGTCGCGTAGTCCACGCCTGCGCGTTGGCTGAGCGCGTGACCGAGCAACCCGAACCCAAGGTTGCTGTAGACGAAGGGCGCATCTGCTCTGCGATCCACGCCGCGGCCGCGCAGGAAGTTGTAAAGCGTAGCAACCTCAAAGTCCGCCACGGGGTTCCCGGGATCCGCTGGCCGGAAGGTCGCGGGCATCGGAGGCAGGCCTGAACGATGCGTGACCAGATCGAGCAACCTGATCTCGTTGCCAACAGGACGAGGAACTCGGGCGGAAGGAATCAGGTCGCGGACCGGGGTCTCGAGCCCCACGATTCCGCGCTCGACCATGTCCGCGAGCAACACGCCCGTGAATGGCTTCGTCGCCGATCCAATCTGAAAGATCGAGTCCGCCGCAGCCGACCCGTAGGAGAGGACTCGCCGAACACCGCGTTGATAGATACCGATCGACACGCCTCCACCGGCACCGGGAGCGAGAGGGCCAGTGCGAATGGCGTCGGCAAGGTCGCGATCCATCACTGCCTGAAGGTCCACCGCGGCAACCGCAGGTATCGCCGCATCGAACGTATGCCGCGGCGTCTGGATGGCCGGTGAGCGCGCCACGCCATTCAACATGAGCGGCCAGATCACTCCAGCCGCGGCGTGCAGGGTGAGAACCGTGAGGCCCATGGCCGTAGCAACGGCGGCCAGTTTGGCGAGCACGATCGCATGCGCACGAATTGGCAATGGTCCCAACACGAGGACGTCGCGCGGGCCCGGAAACATCGCGCCCCAGCTGAGCACGGCAAAAAGGCCGACAACGAGCATGGTGGTGGCGATCAGAAAGTGTTCGACACTCCACGCAAAAGACAATCGCCCGAAGGCGGTGGCATTTGCGCCGCCGATGCTGAACGCCGGAAGACAAAAGCAGACGCTCAGGCAGACGAGCAGCGCCACGATCTGGAGCAGGAGGCGGCTGGCATCTCCCTTCGCATGCGTAGACAGCAGATCCCTGTCCACGATTGAGAAGAGAAAGTCGCGATAGAGCACGCGAAGCTGGCGCTTCGTCATGTCAGGCGTCGATGAGATCAGCGATCTGGCGCGAGACCGTCGCAGTGTCGCGGTCGGATGCGAGCTGCGAGAAGATGTCTTCGAGCGTGGAGGCGGCCATCAGCGCGCGTAATCGCTCGATCGAATCATCCGCGACCACCTTACCGCGATGCAGGATCACGACATGCGCCGAGATGCGCTCAACGGTCTCGAGCTCGTGTGAGCTGAAGAGCACCACCTTTCCTCGAGTGGCGAGCTCCTGAATCAGATCGCGCAACACGAGGGCCGAGCCAACATCGAGCCCCGAGAAGGGCTCGTCAAGAAGCAGCACATCGGGGTTGTGAAGGAGGGCGGCCGCGAGAAGCACCTTCTGGCGCATGCCCTTCGAGTACGCCGAGATCGAGACGTGACGATCGTCGTAGAGCGTCAGCAACCGAAGGAGCCCGTCGATGCGATCCGCAGTCGGCCTGGCCGGCAAGTCTCGCAACTGACCGACCATGACGAGGTATTCGAGACCCGACAAATGCGAGTAGAGGTGTGGCTCCTCGGGCACGTAGCCGACGCGTTGCTTCCAGGCAATGACGTCCCGATCGATCGACCTCCCGTCGAGCTCGATCTCTCCAGATGTCCTTTCGATCAGTCCGACGATCATCTTCATCGTCGTCGATTTCCCGGAGCCGTTCGGCCCGAGATAGCCGGTCACCTCGCCCGGGCGTGCGCGGAAGCTGACGTTATGTACGGCAAGGCTGCCGGCAAATCGTTTGGAGACGTTGCGCAGTTCCAGCATCGAGCACCTGGGTGATTGAGAGCCGAAGGTGTGCTGGACTCTTTGACACCGACGAGACCCGGCGGTTCCGCGGTTGGTTACTCGATCCTTTTGCCCCCCGCGCGCCGTGCGGAGGATCTTGCATCGATGAGGCGTGCCTTGACTGGTTCCAGAACCAGTTGCGACAACACGCGGCCGATCTTTTCTTGATTCACACGCAGAAAGTGCTTGACAGATTTTCAGCGTGCACTGCGACAAGCGACTCGCCTGACGCCACGTGGGGTTCACAGCGCGTTCATCCTGCGTGTGGCGCGCGATCCAGGGGCAGGTCGGCACGCATCGAGATCCAATAGACGATCGCGTGACGACGAGGCGCCCAGAGCCTCGAAAAACTGCGTGTTATACAGGGCCATGCCGATCGTCTCATCCTCCTCTGCAGTTCGTTGACGGTGTGGCGTTCAGCGCGAACTATTGCGTGCTCGGCTCCCTCAATTGCGACCGGCATCAAGATGCGAAGACACACCGGTTCGATGACCATGCGGGTGGGACAACATGACGATGAGTCGAAGAAGTGTCGTGTCGATCGCGCTGAGCATTGGGCTCGGATTACTTGCGGCCACACGGCGCTCCTGAGCGAAGGCACGTCAGGCTTCAATGCCGTCCTCGGTGGCAATCGCTCTGTTGATGGAAAGTACGAACGGCTGGAGGCTCACGGATTTTACTGGACGGCATCCGAAAACGATGCGATCAGCGCACCGTTTTATAACTTCGGCAAGGGCAGTCAAGCGCTTTATCGTCAGCCACAGGGTCAGAAGCGGATGGCGGTTTCCGTGCGTTGCGTCAGAGAGTAACCGCTCAAGGCCAGAACCGACCTGCACGCGCCTCGCTCAGCGACGGGTCTTCGTCGACGGAAGACGCTTACGAGGTCGTGCTTTCTTCCTCACCTCAGCGCCGACAAAGCGCTGCGCCATGCCAAGCAGATCTCGTAGCGCATCACGATGGACGCGAGAGAGCCGCACGACCACTGACGGATAGGGAGCGTAGTGGTCGGTCACGTAGTACACCTCGGGCTCGGCCGCGATGAGCTCGTCGCGCTGTGAGAAGGGAATCTTCACGACCAGACAATTCGGTTCTGCCGACTTGCTGATCGCCTGGCAAGCGATCATCTTGCCGCGCACTTTGAACGAGGTGGCGCCATACGAGGTGCTCGCGTCGACGTCGGGCAACGCTCCCGCGATCTCGGCAACGTCGTCCATGCTCAGAGTCTTTCGGGGCATGGCTTTACGCCCTCGGCGGCAGAATTCTCATCATCTCGTTGCCGCCACGCTGAAACTCGTACGTCACACGCTCGATCGCCACGTCATAGCCTGCATCTCGCATCCGCGCCATGACGCCATCGATGTACGGGGAGCGCTCACCGCCGAGCGCGAGCAACGGAAAGATTCGCACCTCACGAGCCACCCGGCATAGCTCGCGAACCGACTGGTGATGAAACGCCTCATCGAGGTGAAGGCTATAGAGGAATAGGAGGTGTGAGCACAACGCGAGATCGAATGACCCGTCGTCGAACGGAAGCACTGGCAGCTCCGCCGTGACATACCGTCCATCAGTCTTGCCGCGACCGTAGTCGTCGAGGAAATCGTCCATCGCGGCCATCCTTACCGCGCCCAACTCGTCGACCGACGTGATCGAGTCCCATACGAACTCGTGAGCATTACGTCGAGCCTGGTCCAGTACCTGGTCGTAGGTGGCCGCAATGCGCTCTCGGATTTGGGCTGCGTCCCACTGGTAGATCGGATCGAACGAGGTCACGGCGGCACCGCGGCGCGTGGCCTGGACATTGAAGCTGGCCGGGCCGTCACCGCAGCCAAGAATCCGCTTGGCGAGGTCGTCCTCGTTCAACGAGAACATCCGGCAGTACTCGTCGAAGGACCGCCCCCACGGAACCACTTGCTCCAGCGTGAACATCGTATTGAGCGTCATTGCCAGCATACCGCCGCACCGGTTGCGTCTGATGCCCAATTGACAGAACATTAGGGCGAACCGTCGAACGCAGGGAGCGAATCATGACGATGCAGAGCACACGCCGGGGCATCCTGAAGGGCGGATTGGCAGTGGCCGGGCTGAGCGCCTTCGATATACCCGAGTGGGTGTTGCCAGTGATGGCGCAAGGCGAAACGGCGGTGCCATTCACCGACCTCCCCGCGAACACGCCGGCGCCGGCCGCCGATCGCCGGCTACTTGACGTCCGCACGATCGAGGCGCCGCTCACGCCGCGCGACTCGTTCTTCACGACGCAGCACTACGGACACCCGGATGTTGACCCGGCTGCGTTCCGTCTGAAGGTGTCCGGGCTGGTGAGCAAGCCGCTGTCGCTCTCGCTCGACGATCTCAAGAAGATGAAGAGCACGCAGATCACCTTCGGCTTCGAGTGCTCCGGCAATCGTCGTCCGCTTCAGGGGCTCTGCAGCAACGGGCACTGGACGGGCGTGCCGCTGAAGGCGGTGCTCGATCAGGCCGGCGTGAAAGGCGACGCGAAGGAGTTCGTCTTCTTCGGCGCCGACCGCGGCGACGAGGAAGTCGAGTTCCGCACGCAGAAGTTCACGGTCAACCAGCAGTTCGGCCGCAGTCTCTCGCGCGAAAAGGCGTTCTCGGGTGAACCGATCCTCGCGTACTCGATGAACAACGAGCCGCTCACCAAGCACCAGGGCTTCCCGCTCCGGCTGATCGTGCCCGGCTGGTACGGCGTCGCCAACGTGAAGTGGCTGTCCGAGATTCACGTGCAGGAAGATCAATACCTCGGGAAGTATCAGGCCCGCTGGTATCGCACGCTTCGCGGCGAGATGATCGACGGCGAGATGAAGTGGGTGGAGGCTGCGGTCACCAGCATGCAGCTCAAGTCGTTCGTCGCCCGCGTCTCGCGTTCTGGCGACAAGTTCACGGCGCGCGGCGTGATCCTCAACGACGGCACGCCGATCAAGTCGGTCGAAGTGAAAGTGGACGACGGCCCGTGGCAGCAGGCCACGATCGACAAGGCCACCTCCGACAAGTTCTCCTGGAAGCTGTTCTCCTATTCGTGGAACGGCACGGCCCCCGGCGAGCACATCGTCGTGTCGCGCGTGACTGACGTGAATGGACTGGTGCAGCCGACGGAAAAGGATCTGGAGAACAAGAAGACCTTCCTCGAGGACAACTCGCAGTACCCGCGGAAGATCATGGTTGCGTGATCGATTCACGCCGGGTCAATTCACCTTCATCACCACGAACGTCAGGTCGTCGTACTGCTCGGCGTCCTTGATCCACGCCTTCAGCTCGGACGAGATTCGTTCCCGGATCTCGTCCGCAGACAGGTGAGCGACCTCACCAAGCAACGCCTTCAACCTGTCCTCCCCGAACTCATCGCTGGCTGGATTGTGCGCCTCGGTGACACCGTCCGTGTATGCAAGCAGCACGTCACCCGGACACAAATCGACGGTCGCCTCTTCGTAGCTCATTCCCGGCAGCATTCCGACGACCGCGCCGCCGATCGTGAGCTCCTCCAGCCTCCCGTTCTGTTCCGAGCTCTGGGCGCTGGTCCGGGCGCGAACGAGATAGGGCGGATTGTGTCCGGCATTCACGTAACGAAGCTGACGCCGATCGGCATCCACCTGCGCGTAGAAGAACGTCGCGTACTTGTTGCCCGGCGTCGTGCGGTAGAGAAACTCGTTCATACGCTGGGCGAGCCGCGGCAGCGAGATGTCGCCATCAGACGCGATGATCCGCAGCGACGCCTGCACAACGGACATGATGAGCGCCGCCGCCACGCCCTTACCCGACACGTCGGCCAGCGCGATGCCGATCCGCTGATCGCCCACCTGGATGAAATCGTAGTAGTCGCCGCCGATGCTGCGTGCCGGAAGGCTGATGGCCGCGAACTCTGCGATGCTGGCGGACGGCGGTGCTGATGGCAGCAACCGTTTCTGCACTTCTGCCGCGAGCGCCAGATCGCGCCGGAGTGCTTCCTGTCCAACGACGCGATCGGTGAGCCGCGCGTTCTCCATCATCAGTGCAAATTGATCGGCGCAATTTCGCAGCACCTGCCTCTCGGTCGCGCCAAATCCTGCGTCGTGACTCGACGGCCCGAGGAGCAGAATGCCCATGACTTCGGTGCGTGTGCGCAGCGGCACGGCAATGCGAACCTCGCGCTCCGCAAGCGCACGGATTTCGTCGAGACGCTCAGGCCTGTTGACCGCTGCCCATTCACCCAGTGCACCGAACTCCTCGCGCTCGAACGGCAGCGGCATCGGATAGGCCGACAGCCGGCCGGCCAGAAACCCATCGAGCGGTACGTTCCATTCGCCCGACGTGAACGCTCCGATCGCAATCCGCTGGCGATAGCCATCCTCAACTCTCTCGAGCAGGGCGGCCGACGACACGTCGAGTCGCGCGCACAACGTGGCAAGCGCACTGCGCAGCGCTTCGTCGAACGAGTCCGCCGCTCGCGCGGCGGCAACGAACTCCGTCAACAGCGTCGGCGGCATCTGTGCCGTCGATCCAATGGTGACCGCTCCCCTGACGTCATCGATCGCGCGCCGGAACCGGCGACGCATCGACTGCCACGCTGACGATGACTCGTCGCGAATGGCGACCATCGGCGACAGGAGGCTCGCACGCCACGCCGGCACGTACGACGCGGCAACTGAGATGAACGCGACAACGCCAACCGAAAGCGCAAACGGCACCCAGGTCACATCGCGGACATCGAGCACGCGCGCGAGCAACACAACGCTGCCTGCCAACGCTAACGCCCCGACGGCCATGCCGATGGCGGCCATCCTCAGGCCGCTGCCAACGACCATCTTCATCAGATCGCCGCCCACCGCGCCCAGTGCCATGCGCGTGCCCAGTTCGACCGTCCGCTGACGCACGCCGTACGACACCACGCCGTAGATGCCGAGCGTCGCCATGAGGAGCGCCGCCAGCCCGAAGAAGATCATCACGATCGAGCTGACGCGTTCGAGCTGGAGCGAGCCCTGGATGATGTTCACCATCAGCCGCTCGTCGTGAACGGCGAGCGTCCGATCGACGTTCTGCACGGCACGTCGCACGTCCGGAAGAATGCGTTCAGAGGGTACCGACGATCGCACGACGACATTCATCGGGTTCACCGGAATCAGCGAGGCCAGCAGATAGAGCTCCGCTTCCGGCGCCTTGTTCAAGCCGTCGTTGCGAATGTCTCCAACCACACCGACCACCCGAAACGGATTGCCGTCAGCCCGATTCAACCGTCCGGTGACACCAATAGGATTCCGATCCGGCCAGTACCTGTTGACGGCCGCCTGGTTGACGACGGCGAACAAGAGGTCTTCGCTGGTGTCCGCCTCCGTGAGAAAGCGGCCGGCCCGCAACGGAATCCCCATCGCCGGCAGGAAACCGGGAGTCACAAATAGAAAGCTGACGCGGCGGCCTTCGTCCCCGGGTGGCTGTCCCTCGACGTACACGACTCCTCCCATGCAGCAGCCGTCGAGAGGCAACTGATTCACCACTCCCGCACTGGTCACGCCCGGGACCGCTTCGATCGTTTCGATCAACCGCTTTTGAAACGGCACGAGCCCCCCTGATCCGGCGACGCGTCCGGGCGCGCTGAGCTGAAACGTCAGGAGGTTGTTGGGATCGAAGCCAGTGGGGATGCGACCGAGATTGCGGAGATGCACCACGAGGATGACGGACACCGTGAGCAGCGTGAACGCGAGCGCGATCTCCGCCACGACGAGCGCCTGCGACACTTTGCGAACGGGACCACCGGCCGACGCGCGTACACCTTCAACGAGCACAGCATTCGGCGGAGTCCGCAACGCCTGCCAGAGCGGCGCAAGGCTGGCGAGCGCGCTGGCGACGAAGGCCATCGCGATCGCAAATGCGAGGACCGTCACGTCGATCGTCAGTTCATCAGCGAACGGCACGTACTCGGAGCCCGCAACGACAATGAGGCGGACGAGCACGACGCTCAACCCGATGCCTGCCGCTGCGCCGATCAGCGACACGACGGCACCCTCGGCAAGATAGCGAAGTGCCAGGTGCGCGCGGCCGGCTCCGAGCGCCACTCGAATCGCCGTTTCGCGGGCGCGGGCGACCGACCGTGCAAGCAGCAACGTCGCGACATTCGCGCACGCGATCAGGAGGAGCAAGCCCGCACCGCCGAAGAGCAGCCACAAGGTCGATTGCAGATCGGTGAGTGTCTGCCGCCTCAGGTCCATCACCGCTGCCGTGTACATCGGATGCGTTGCAGGTTGGGCACGGGCGATGTCGGAAGCAACGCGCAGAACGTCCGCCTGCGCCTGTTGCAAAGAGACGCCCGGCTTGCGCCTCGCGTTCGCGAAGTAGACGCTCTGCTCTGGACGCTGCCCTTTTCCAGTCGGATCGAGCGCGATCCAGATCTCGAATGGCTGGCGGCCGGTGGTGGTGCCGAACACAGGAAACTGGAATTTCTTCGGCATCACCCCGGTGATGGTGAACTGGCGATCGTCAAGGGTGATCGGCTTCCCCACGATGTTCGGGTCGCTGCCAAGCTGTATCCACAATGAGTCAGAGAGCACCGCCCCCTGCTCGTCGGCGAACCATTGACCCAGGCTCGGTGGTCCAAGGGCCCGCGCGAGCGCGGGTGTCACCTCCGCTCCGGCGAGATACCGCGGCTCGCCCGGTGAGGTCAGATTGAAGTTTCCGAGGCGGAACCAGCCGAACGCGTCGAAGCTGGTGACCCGGGCCTCGTACTCGATGAGATCGGGGAACGAGAGCGAGGAGAAGCGGCCCGGCTCGTTGATGCGGGCGCCGTAGATCGCGACGAAGCGCTCGCTCTCCGGGAACGGCAGCGGCCTGAGCATCACGCCGTTGACCACCGTGAAGATCGCGGTGGCCGACCCGATACCCACGGTAAAGGCGATGATGGCGAGCAGGGCGACGCCCTTGGCGCCTTTCCACGACCGCCACGCGGACAGGATCACAGCCCTTCCTCCGCGCCGATTCTCTCACGACGGAGTAAGCTGAATAGCGATGCCCGATGTGCTCCAGTCGCTGACATCCGAGGCCGCGCGCCCCGGG
>Ga0315912_10001064_pt1 | contig 36831 bp, 26 predicted proteins | sample VfabasoilMG_FD_204469 | JGI IMG/M metagenome (GOLD analysis project Ga0315912, IMG submission 204469) | Garden soil microbial communities collected in Santa Monica, California, United States - V. faba soil | ecosystem: Environmental > Terrestrial > Soil > Garden | place: USA: California... | reverse complement strand
CTGGATGCGCTCGAGGGCTTCCTCGAGCAACGGGTGCCGGCAGCCTGCGGCTTCCAGCAGGCCCGAGAAGTACGCCAGCGTCGGGCCCACACTGCCGAGCGGCGGGTGGAGCCCCAGCGCGGGTGTGCGAGGAGAGCGGCCCGCGAGCGAATCGTAGCGACGGCGCCCGTGCACCTCGGCGCGGCGCAGTTCCTCGAACGTCGCATGCACGCCGAGATCGGCGAGCATCTCGCTCATCCACTCGAGATCCAACCGCACGAGCGTGCCGCCGGCATCGAACACGACGGCTTCGAGCTCGGGTCGCGTGCCCGGCGCGCGCTCGGCGCCACGACTCGGCGCGTCAGCAGGACGCGAGGCCCGCACGAACGACTGCTCATCCATGCGCGGCCTCCGTCTCGGGGAGTATGAGTCCCTCGCCCTCGCCGAAGACGAGCCGGCGGCCGTCCACCCGCCAGCGTTCGGTGAGGAAGCGGCGCACCGAGACCGGGTAGAGCGCATGCTCGGCCTCGTGGATGCGAGTTTCGAGCGAGCCGAGCGTGTCGCCGTCGCGCAGCTCGACCGCGGCCTGCGCCACGATCGGCCCGTTGTCGAGCGCGTCCTCCACCAGGTGCACCGTGCAGCCGGTGACCCGCGCGCCGTGGCGCCACGCCTGGCCGATCGCGTCCAGTCCCGGGAACGCGGGCAGGAGCGACGGGTGGATGTTCAGCATCCGTCCCGCGAAAGGTGCCAACAGCGTGGCGTGCAGTCGTCGCATGAATCCCGCGAGCAGCACGACGTCCACCTGCCGCTCGCGCAGTGCCGAGAGCCAGGGCGCTTCGTCGCCGAGCCGGGACTTGAACGCGCCCGTGGGCGGCGTGAGCGCTTCGATGCCGTGCCGGCGCGCGCGTTCGAGCACCGGCGCACCCGGCTGGTCGCAGAGCAGCGCGACGATGCGGCCCCCGAGTTCGTCGCGCGAAGCGGCAGCCGCGAGCGCTTCGAAGTTCGAGCCCTGTCCGGAGGCGAACACGGCGAGGCGAGCAGGACGACGGGCGAGCACACCGCAATCTACCGTGCGCCGAAGGCTCGGGCAACCTCGCGAGATCGCGCATAGAGCCGCGCCAGGAGCGGCCGCGCGACGCTCAATGAGCCCTTCCTGCTCCGGCACTTCCTGCTGACCGCACACTCCCCGCCTTGCCGCGCAACGGCTCGTTCGTACGCCAGTCCAAGCGCACCATGCCGGAGTCCGACAACTCGTACCAGAGCGTGCCCTCGCGATCGGTGCGATCCACGTGCGCGCCGGAGGCCTCGAGTCGCGCCAGCGCTCCGGCCTGCGGGTGTCCGTACGGATTCCGCGCGCCGCACGAGATGATCGCGCGCGCCGGCTGGAGTCGGCCGAGGAACGTCGCACCGCTCGACGAACCCGAGCCATGGTGTCCGGCTTTGAGAATCGCCGGCTTCGATCTGGTATCGAGGCACGCTTCGGTCAGGCTGTCCGCATCGGCGGTCAGCAGCGCTCGTGCACCATGGCGGCCCAGCTCCAGCACCAGCGAGGCCGCGTTGTCGCCACGCGACGCCACCGCGAGGTCTTGTGGGCCCGTCCGCGGCGGCCACAGCACTCGCGCCCCCGGTGCCAGCGCCAGCGAGTCTCCGCCTGCGAGCGGTGCGAGGCCGAACCTGCCACCCGGCCCCGGCACACCCGGAACCTGCGCGGGCCCGAACCAGACTCGCACCGGTATGCCGCGACGGATCGCATCGAGCCCGCCCGTGTGATCGCCGTCGTCATGCGTCGCACACACCGCCTGCAGCGAGCGCGCACCCGCCCAGCGGAAGAACGGCAGCACCGTGCCCTCCCCCGCATCCCAGCGCGGCGAACGAGGCCCCGCATCCACGAGCCACCAGCCGGAGGACGTGCCGATCGCGATCGCGTCCCCCTGCCCCACATCCAATGCCACGAGCCACCACCGCCCCGCGCTCGGCGAGAGCGCGCGCACGCCGGCCAGAGATACCAGCAACGCCACGCTGAGCGCGCACGCGATCACGCCCGAGAGCACGCGCGCGGCTTCGCCACGGCCCCGCGAGTCGAGCGCACGCGGTCGCTCCAGCGACAGCGCGACGAGCACGGCGGCGGCGATGGCGAGGACCACGAGCCCGCCGCCCGGACCTGTCGCGAGCAGCGCGCCCGGCCATGCCCCGGAGCGAGCGATCAACGCCTGCAGCATCGCCGCGAGGGCTTCGCAAGCCGAGCTCCACACGCGATCGCTGCCCGGCACTATGACTTCGCACAGCGCCGCGAGCGCGGCCGACGCGAGCAGCCCTTCGGAGACGGGGACGGCGACCAGGTTCGCGAGCAGTGTGGTCCAGGGCAACGCGTGGAATCTCGCGAGCAGCCACGGCAGTGCGGCCAGCTGGGCACCCGCGGTGAGCGCCAGCGCGGAGAGGATCGAGCGCACGAGTCGCGGCGGGCGCTCGGCCCGAGTCGAGAGCGGCCCGCCCAGTGCGACCAGGCCGAACGTCGCGGCGCACGAGAGCTGGAAGCCGAGGTCGAACGCCCAGCCCGGTCGTGCGGCGAGCAGGACGAGCGCGGCCAAGCCGAGTGACTGGAGCGGATGCACGGCGCGCTCTCGCGCGGCCGCGAGTGCCGCCACCGCCTCGGCCGCCACGGCGCGGGCCAGCGAAGGGATCGGGCCTGCGACCAGCGCGTAGCCCAGTGCCGCCAGCGCGCCGCCCACGGCGCGTGCGACCGGGCCGCCGCCGGCGATCGCGACCAGTGCTCTCGCCACGCCCGCCAGCCACGTGACGTGCAGCCCCGAAAGCGCCAGCAGGTGCACGAGCCCCGAAGCGCGCAGTGCGGCGTCGGTGTCCGTGGCCATTCCGCTCCGGTCCCCGAGCAGCAGCGGGGTGGCGAGCTCACGGGCCTCGGGCGACAGCGCGCGGCCCAGGGCGCGCTCGAGTGCGCGCCGCACGCGCATCGCCATGCGAATCGGCAGCGATGCCCCGTCGCGGGCCGGGCGTACGAGTGCGGTGAACGCGCGACCCGTACCGGAGCTTCCCGCCGCGGTCGCGGCGAGCGCACCATCGTAGGCGCCGGGCGAGCGCGGCGTGCTCGGCGATTCCAGCCGCGCGAGGCATTCGACCGTGTCGCCCCACTCCGCCTGTGAGCCCGGCGGCAGGCGCAGGCGCAAGCGCGTGTCCCGCACGAGCGGTGGTGAGGCGGCGAGCACGCGCGCGTTCGCCGCCGGCGCGTCGGCCTCACGCAGCGGCGGGGATTCGAGCCGCGCGACGAGCCGCCACACACCGGGTTCGGTCCCGCCCGCAGGAAGACGCGCGGACTCGAGCCGCGCCTGGCCGGCAGCCCCTCGCGCGAGGCCGGCGGCGAACAGCGCCAGCACCAGCGTGGCCGGGCCCGCGCGGCGTCGAGCCAGCAGGACCAGGGAGAGCGTGGCGGCCACGAGCGGAGCACCGCCGGTCGAGGGACCGGCGAGTACCAGCCCCAGCCACAACGCGAGTGCGGCCGGGAACGCGTGACGGGCACCCATGTGCGCGTCGTGCTGCGAACGCCGTGCCGCCCGCCTTCCGCTGCGCACGAGCGAGCCGCGCGGCTCGCCTCTCGCCACCACTCGCGGCACCGACCACTCGGCGATCGCCCCGCCCACGTCGTGGACGGCATCGCGACCGCGGGACGACGCTCAGCGCATCGAGCGTTGCATCTCGGTGTAGAAGTCGTCGCCCTGGTTGGTCGCGGCGCTCATGTACCAGTTCACGCGCGAGCCGGCGTCGCCCACCGCCGTCGGGAAGTACGCCGTGAGCAGTGCGCCGCGCGGGCCCTCTTCCACCGTGACCTGGTAGCGTCGCCACAGGCCCTCGCCGGTGCGCACGTGCAGCCACGCCTCGCGCACGTCCTTCCAGTCGAGGCCGTCGAGCGAGGCCTCGATCACGATCGTCTTCCGGGCCGGGAGCGTGCCGTAGTCGTTCTTGAGCTTGAGCGGCGGCAGGTCGGTGTCGAGACCGAACTGGAACTGCGCGAACCGCTTGTTGCCACCCGGCAGGTCGATCACCTGCACCGGAGCGGCCACGCCGCGATAGACCACCTTGATGCTGTGCGGGCCGCGCGGCAGCTCGAGGGTTTCCGGCGTGCTGCCCTTCAACTCCCCGTCCACGAACAGCGACGCGCCCGAGAGCGGCGCGCTGCCGCCCTCGTCGTTCAAGATCGCCTGCACCTGCAGCACGCCCGTGGCCGGCGACATCATCGGCCGGGCCTTCACCGTCGCGGTGCCGCGGATGGGCACGCTCACGTTCTGCGCCCATGGCTGCATGTTCGGCCCGCTGAATTGCACCTCGTGCAGTCCCGGCGGCAGCTTCTCCACGGTCTGCGGCAGGAAGCCCAGGAGCTGGCCGTCCAGCGACACCTTCACCGGCAGCGACTTGTCGAGTGCGGTCACCTCGAGCGAACCGTGCAGCGCCTCGTTCACCTTGATGGCCTGCCCGCGCGAGCCCTTCACGTCCACGTCCACCTGGCCCAGTTCGGGCATGGCGAGCGTGATCTTGTGCTCGCCCGGCGGCAGTTCGATCGTGGCCGGCGTGCGCCGCCCGACCTCCTTGCCGTCCACGCTGATGATCGCGCCCGGCGGATCCGAATCCACCGTGGCGGTGAATCGCGCGCCGGCCAATCCCACCGCCTTGAGCATGCGCGAGACGGGCGTGGCGTGGATGTCGTTGTCCGCGGTCTGCGAGTGGCCCACGACCCAACCCACACCGAAGAGGACGGCGACGAACGCGCCGATGATCCAAGGATTGCGCCACGCGGGACGGCTGGCGGGCTCGAAGTCCTCCGCCGCCGGCCATTGGCTGCGGCGCGAGCGCACGCTGCTGATCGGTGTGGCGACGAGCATCCCCTCCGGCACATCACCCTCGACGTGCGCGCCTCCGGGCAACGGCAGCTCGCGCAGGATCACCGGCAGCTCGGACTGCGACACCGAGATGGGCGCGTCTTCGCTGGGCGTGATGAGCAAGGGTGGCAACACCGAGCTCGGGGGTAGCTCCAAGGGCGGCAGCGGCGGGATGCTCGACGAGGCGTGCGAAGCCGTCGGTGCCGGAGCGGACGGTGCAGGAGGCACGGGCGGCGTGACGTTCGCCACCGCGCGCATCACGCTCGGCAGCGGCGGCACCGGACGGCGCACTTCGGCAGAGGGCGAGGCCGGCGGCATGTCCTTGATGTCCGCCCCGAGCGAGGCGGCGAACTCGGCGAGGAAGTCCGCCGGCGGCTCGGGCACGACCGGGACCGCGGCCGAACGAGCTGGCGCAGGCGGTGCGCTCGCGGGCGGCGCCGCGGTGCTCGCGGGTGCGGCAGGAGACGGCGGCGATGCGGCGGGCGCCGCGGGCACGCCCGGTGACGGCCTCGCCGGATCCACGCCGGGGCTCGACGGTGTCGCGGGCTTCACGCTGTCGGCCGCGGTCGGCACGGGCACGCGGAACGGCTTCGGTGCATCGCGCGGCGGCAGCTTGGGGATCGCGAACTCGGCCGCCGCGCCCACGGGTTCGCGCTCGATCTGGATCGGTCCGCGCGGACCCGCTGCGGGTTTCGGAGGCGAGACCTGGAGCACCGGGTGCGGCGACGGCGCGGGCGGCGCGGACGGCGTTGCGGGGGCCGCGGCCTCGCGCGGAGTCGGCGGAGGTGCGCTGCGTGTGGCGGGCGGCTCAGCCGCGGGCGCGACCGGCTTGCGGGGTGCGACCGAGGCGAGACCGCCGAGGATGTCGTTGAGACCCACCGCGAGCAGTCCGCTCTTCGCAGGCGGCGTGGCAGGCGGCCGGCTCGAAGGCGGTGCCGATTGTGAAGCGGATGGTGGGACCGTCGGCGCGACGGGCGGCGTGACCGATCTTGCGACCGGTACGGGGACGGCCGGCGTCACGCTCGGCGGGATCGGCGCCGGATTCGTCGCAGCGGTCGGCGTCGGGCTCACGGGTGCGTTCAAAGGCGGTGCGATCGCGGGCGGTGTCACCGGCGGCGAAACGGGCGGCACGACCGGTGTCGGTTGTGCGACCGGCCCCGCGAGTGGTGGCGCTGGAGGCGTGGGGACCACCGGTGCCACGTTCGTTCCGGGAGCCGTGAGCACGGGGACCGCCGGTGCAGACTTCGGTTCGGCCGGCGTCGCACCCGGTACGAACAGCGCCGGTGGCGGCGTCACGGGCGCGCTCGCCGTGACCGGCGGCGGTGTGGGACTCGCCGGTGGCGGGATCGACGGCGTGAGCGTGGGCGGTGTGAGCGTCGGCGGCTTGGAGGTTGCGGCGAGCGAAGGTTCGAGTGTCGGTGGGGTCGCACTGGATGTCGCGGCAAGCGACACCGGAAGCACGGGCGGAGCCGCGGCAGGAAGCGTGGCAGGGATCGTCGGGAACGTGGCACCGCTCGGTCGCGGGCTCGGCGCGCTCGCGAACGATTCGGGTTCCTGCTCCGTCCTGGGTTTCTTCCCGAATCCCATGAGTCGCGTGAGCCAGCGTCCCACCGGGTGACCGGGCTCCTGCTCGCCGGCCGATTCAAGCGACGCGCGCCCGCGCGTGAGATCGGTCTCGGGGCGCGGGACCCCGCGCGAGAGTTCACTGCTCGGCTCTCCCGGCGTCGAGCCCGGCAGCGACGGCATCGAGAATGTCGAAGACGATGCGTGGAACGTGGAGGGCACGGACTGCGTCGCATCGCGCTCATCCAGGGACAGCTGCCGCGTCGGGTCGGGTGCGAGGCCCGGCTGCTGGATCGGCAGCGCGGGTGACGAACCGAGCGGAGCACTCGCGCTCACCGACGGAGCGACAGGCGTCACGGGTGCCGGGGTCGCCGACCCGCTCGCGCCCGGCGTCACGGGCATCGGGCTCGCCACCGGCCGAGGCAGGCCGGCGGAGGACGCGGACGCCCTCGCGGTGTCGCCCGAAGGGGCCGGTTGGTTCGCGAACGACTGCCCCCACTCGGCGTCCGCCGAGGCCGGTGCGTGTTGTCCGCTCTCGCCGTGAGGCCAGTACTCCAATGTCAGCAGCACGTGCGACCGGGGGGGCAACATGGCCGACATGGCCTCTTGCCCCGATTCGTCGCGCACGATGACCCACTGGGGCTCGAACGGCTCGCCGTTGACGAGCAGTACCACGCGCGCTCGTCCGACCCAGCCAAACGCGGTGCCCTGCGGGGTCTCGACGAACACGGCCGCGCAGGGGAGCGCCTGGCCGGTGTGACTCCACAGTTCCGTCTGCGAGAACAGCAGCCCGGTGAGCACGTGATGGAGCAGTTGCGGGATGGGTCGCGAGCGCTCGTCCGTGCGTGACGTCTCCACCGCCACTCCCGCCAGGTCCCGCAGCCAGCTCTGGATCTCGGCCGCGGTGAAACCCTCGGGAATACCGAGCAAAGCCATCTCGATGGAGGGCAGCGACGCGACCGCGCTCTGCACTCCACCCTGGGTGCGGGTGGTGACCGACCAGTGATCGGTGGCCGGGCTGGTTCTCGTCACGGGGCTCCCTCCCCTGGCACATCCCGGGCCGGTGGGAAGCCCGGCCGTGCGCAGAGGGCCAAGCTATCCAACGACTTCGCAAGTGTCAACGCTGTAAGCGCTTGTGGCACGGCTCCTGCAAGTATGCCGGGGGTGCTTCAAGCAGTGGCAGCACTTGGGAGTCCCGAAGGCTGTCCGGTCATTGCAACTTGACAGAGGCCTTCATTGCGCAATGCCGGTCGGGACCTTAGCGTGCCGTCGGGCCAACCCAGGTTCGGTGGTGCTGAACAGGCTCAGGAGACCTTCGTATGACGCTTCGCCACAGCATCCACGCCATCCTGTTGGCCACGGCCCTTCTGGGCCTCGTGCCCGCGGGGACGCTGCATGCCGCCGAAGCCACTCCGACGGATACCGCGGCCTATGCCCCGAAGCTGATCGATCCCACCGCGCCGCCTTCGGATGAGCGGGGCAAGCCGGGCAATACGGCCGCCGCCTCCGCGGCGTCCGAGCCGGCGCCGGCGGCACCCGTTCGCGCCGCCCAGAACGAGGGCGACCCGGCGGTCATGAACCAGCCGGCGGTCGAGGACATCGAGCTGCAGATGAACGCCGACGTCCTGCGCTACATCGCGTTCTTCACCGGCGCGGGCCGCAGCACGTTCGAGCGCTGGCTCAAGCGTTCGGGCCGCTACATGGACCTGTTCCGCAACGTGCTCCAGAAGGAGGGCCTGCCGCCCGACCTGGTGCACCTCGTGTTCGTGGAGAGCGGCTTCAACGTCAACGCGCGCTCGTACGCCGCCGCCGTCGGGCCGTGGCAGTTCATGCGCGCGACATCGCAGCTGTTCGGCCTCAACGTCAACCAGTGGGTGGACGAGCGGAAGGATCCCGAGAAGGCCACCGTGGCCGCTGCGCGCTACTTGAAGCACCTCTACGGCATCTTCGGCGACTGGCCGCTGGCGCTGGCGTCCTACAACGCCGGCGAGGGGACGGTCATGCGCGCCATCAAGCACCAGGGCACGAACAACTACTGGGAGCTGCGCCTGCCCAAGCAGACCGAGGACTACGTGCCGCAGTTCATGGCCGCCCTCGCGATCTCGCGCGATCCGGTGAAGTACGGCTTCGCCGACGTGGAACTGGACGATCCCATGCGCTTCGACGAAGTCGCACTCAAGGGCGCGGTGGACCTGCACTCGGTCGCCAAGCTCGCGGAGTGCTCGTTCGAGGAGCTCAAGGAGCTGAACCCGTCGGCGCGCACGTCCGTCCTGCGTGGCCCCAACGGCATCACGACCGTGCGCGTCCCCGAAGGCAAGAGCGAGATCATCCAGCGCAACCTGGCCGCGGGGGCCGAACTGCCGAGCGTCAACCTGAGCGTGCGTCACCGCGTGCGTCGCGGCGAGACGCTGCGCTCGATCGCCGATCACTATGCCGTGAGCGCCGTGGAGCTGGCGCGCGTGAACGGACTCGGCCGTGGCCGTCCGTTGCGCCGCGGCGCGATGCTGACGGTGCCGTCGAGCATGCGCGCGCCCAAGCCCGAGGTGATCTCGGCGGATTCCGATGACCCGCGCGCGTCCACGGACTACGTGCCCGAGCGCCGCATCGGATTGCCCGGACGCATCGACGGCAACAGCGTGCCGATCGACCGCGTCACGCACACCGTCAAGCGCGGCGAGACGCTGGGTTCCATCGCCGGCAAGTACGGCGTCACCGTGAGCGAGCTGCGCCAGTGGAACCGGCTGCAGGTCGGCACGGTGCGGCTTGGCACGCGCCTGCGCATCCGCTCGAGCGCGGACGAGCCGCGCGCGGCCAAGGCCGACACCGACGCCACGTCGGCCAAGGCGACCGCCGCGGCCGAGCCGGCGCCTGCTCCCGCGCGCGCGAAGCCGCGCCTGCACACGGTGGTGCGCGGCGAGACGCTGGCGTCCGTCGCCGGCAAGTACGACGTCACCATCACCGAGCTGCGGAAGTGGAATAACCTCGACAAGGAAGATGCGCTCGAGGCCGGCCGCGTGCTCGAGGTGTCCGCCAACGCCGTCGCCGACGCCGGCACGCTCGACGCGCCCGCGGGCGTGAAGAAGGCCACCGCTTCGGCCGGCAAGGCCAAGGCGGTGCGCATGCACACCGTGCGCTCGGGCGAGACCATCACCGAGATCGCCGGCCGCTACGACGTCAGCGTAGAAGCCCTGCGCAAGACGAACAAGCTGCGCACGACCAAGCTGCTCGTCGGACAGAAGCTGAAGCTGCCCGCGTAGTCACCGCTGCAAACGACAGCGGGCCGGTCCCCACTCAGGGACCGGCCCGCTCGCTTTCTGGGGCCCTCGCGCCTTCGGCGCTAATGCATGCTCTCCGGGCCGTCCACGACACCGCCGGCGGGAACCGGGGCGGTGAAGTCCTCCTCGGACACACTGGCGCCGATGCGCGCGTTGCGCCCCACCGTGAGGCCCTCGGGCAGCCGGGCGCGCTTGCCCACCACGACCAGGCCGCTCGAGAGGTGTTCCGGGCAGGCTCGGTTGGGCGCCATGTCGTCCCCCTGCCCCACGCGCGCCTCGCGCCCGATGCGCACCTCCTTGTCCACGATCGCCCGGTCCAGCACCGCACCTGCGGCCACGACCGTGTCGTGCATCACGATGCTGTCGCGCACCTCGGCGCCGCGCTCCACCACGACACCCGGGAACAGGATCGAGTTCACGACCCGGCCGAGCACCGAGCAGCCGTTCGCGAGCAGGCTGCGTTCCACGCGCGCGCCGCTCTCGACGCGCACCGGCGGCCGGTCGGCGGTCTGCGTGTGCAGCACCCACTCGGGATCGTGCAGGTCCAGCGGCGGCTCGGCCTGAACGAACTCGAGGTTCGCACGGTAATAGGAGTCCAGCGTACCCACGTCCTGCCAGTAGCCGGGGAACCGGTACGCATAGACGGGCTCGCCGCGCGCGACCAGCCGCGGCAACAGGTCCTTGCCGAAGTCATGGGACGATCCCGGCATCGCCGCGTCTTCCACGAGCCAGCGGATCAGCGCTTCGCGGTCGAACAGGTACACGCCCATGGAGGCGAGCCGGCCCTGCACCTCCCCTTTGGGCTTCTCCTTGAACGCGGTCACACGGCCCTGCGGCTCGGTCTCGAGGATGCCGAACTGGCTCACCTCGGCCTCGGGCACCTCGGTGACGGCCACGGTGAGGCTGGCGCGATTGCGGCGGTGGAACGCGTAGAGCACGTTGTAGTCCATCTGATAGACGTGGTCACCCGACAGGATCAGCACCTCGTCGTTCCGGCGCCGCTTCAGGTGCACGATGTTCTGGTAGATGGCGTCGGCGGTGCCCTGGTACCAGTCGCTCGCCGAGAGCCCCGGGGCCGGCTGCAACAGCTGGATGCCGCCGCGCGTGCGGTCCAGGTCCCAGGGCCGGCCGGTGCCGATGTGCTGGTTGAGCGAGGTCGGCCGGTACTGCGTGAGCACACCCACGTCGAAGATGCCGGAGTTCACGCAGTTGCTGAGCGTGAAGTCGATGATCCGGTACTTGCCGCCGAACGGCACGGCCGGCTTCGCACGCCGCTCCGAGAGCAGGCACAGCCTGCTGCCCACGCCGCCGGCGAGGATGAACGCGTAGCGGTTGGTCACGGCAGCTCCTCGAACCAGCGGCGGTTGGGCACCAGGTGCCCGGCCGCGAGACGGCCGCCCGGCAGGTCCTCGTAGCGCCCGCCGATCCCGATCGAACTGGGGCGCTCGACCAGCCCGCCGTCGGGGATCCACGTGTCCTTGCCCACCAACGCGAGTCCGGCGAGCCAGTCCATGTTCTCGACCGGCCCCCTGCCGGTGGCACCGATGTGCGCGCCCTCGCCCACACGCACGTACTTGTCGAGGATCGCGTGCTCGACGCGCGCACCGCGCGCGAGATGCGTGTCGGCCATGATCACCGAGTCCGCGATCACCGCATCCGGCCCCACGCGCACGCCCGGGAATAGGATCGAGCGCGCCACACGCCCCTCGATCCGGCAACCGTTCGCGACCAGGCTGTCCTCGATCCAGGCGTGGTCCCCCGTCCACACCGGCGGGCGCTCCTCGTCGCGCGTCAGGATCGGCCAGCGCGCATCGTGCAACGCGAGTCGCGGCTGCGCTCGCACCAGCTCGAGGTTTGCCCGGTAGTAGGACGCCACCGTGCCCACGTCCTCCCAGTAGCCTTCGTACTCGTGCGCATAGACGCGATGGCCGGCGGCGACCTGGGGCCGCAGCACGTCCAGCACGATGTCCACCGGGCGCGCGCGCAGCATCTCGGCCAGCCGCTCGGTCTCGAACAGGTAGATCCCCATGTTGGCGAGCGCGGAGTCGGTGCGCTCGGGCTTCTCCTCGAGGCTGCGGATGCGCCCCGAGTCCTCCGCGTGCACCATGCCGAAGCGGTGCGCCTCGTGCGCCGGGACCTGCGTGACCGCGACGGTCACGGCGGCCTCGCGCTCGAGATGGGCGGCGACCAGCGGCCGGTAGTCCATGCGCACGATGTGATCGCCCGAGAGCACCAGCACGCGCTCGGGGCGGTGCTCCTCGATCCAGTCCCAGTTCTGGGCGATGGCGTCGGCGGTGCCGCGATACCAGCCCGCGTGGCTGCGCGTCTGGTAGGGCTGCAGGATCACCACACCGCCGTTACGGCGATCCAGGTCCCAGACGCGGCCGGCGCCGAGGTGGTCGTTCAACGACGCGGGCGCATGCTGGGCCAGCACGCCGACGCGGCCCACGCCCGAATGCGCGCAGTTGCTCAGCACGAAGTCGATGACGCGGTACTTGCCGCCGAACGGCAGCGCGCTCACCGCCCGCTCCGCGCACAGCACCCCGAGGCGCTCCCCTCCACCGCCGGAGAGGATGAGGGCCAGCACATCGCGCATGGGGGGCTCCCGGGGTCATGAGATCGCGGAGGGACGGCGCGACGGTAGGGACACTCGCGCCACGCGGTCAAGCGCTTGCAGTACGTCGCGCGTGAGGCACGCCGCGTGCACGTGTTGCACACGTGAGTCAGCGGGCGTGGCGGCGGTAGGCCCGCTCAGGCGGGCAGGACGCGGACGACGGGCGCGAGTAGCGCTACCAGGAGAACGAAGCGGACAGCTGGTGCGTCGTCTCGAGGTTGTGGTCGTCCGGGAACGCGGGGTCGTCCTTGGCGAAGAAGCGGTTCAATGCCGCCGCGTAGTCCACACCGAAGTGCTTGTAGCGAATACCCGTGCCGAACGCGAGGTCCTTGCCATTGACGCCGCTGCGCAATGCGAGCGTGTGGCGGTACCAGTACTCGAGTCCGGTGCGCACGTCGGCGTTGATCGGCCCCATCTTCAACTGGCTGTCGAGGTCGCGTCCCTCGAAGTCCCACGCGAGGTCCAAGCCCCACGTGAGCGCGTGCTCCTCGGCGGGCTTGAACTGGAACGACGAGCCCGTGACCAGGTTCGGCGCCACGTTCTCGCGCGGGCCGTTGCTCCATGTGATGTACGTGGTGGTGAGGTCGTGCACGACCGCGCTCAGCGTGATGGCGTCGTTGGGCATGTAGATCGCCGACGCATCCAGGCCGGCGCCGAACGACGTGACGTGCTCGCCCGGGATGGTGTCGGGCAGGCTCTGGCGCACGAACTTGACCAGCGCGCCCCAGGCGAAGTGGCGGCTGCGCTGGCGCGCGTAGGAGACCGTCAGCGCGATGTCGCTGCTGCTCGCCATGAACAGGTCGTCGGCAGTGATGAGCAGCCGCTCGCCCGGATCCCAGACGCCGTTGCCCTGGCCGTTGCCGGGCGTCGTGGGGTCGTTGTCGGTGCCGTAGTCGTACCAGTCGCCGGGCTGGAGCCCGCCCGGCCGGGGCGTGATCGGGATGTCGTCCACGCCCACCCACGTCAGCGTCGCACCCAGCGCGGAGCGGCGGTCCTCGCCGCCGGCGATCGGCCACACCACGCTGGCGAAGTTGTGGTTCACCAGGTTGCCGAACTGCTCCGCGTGCTGGAGGAACGCCTCCTTGTACGGCAGGTAGACCATGCCGGAGGGATTCCAGAACGGTGCCGTCGCGTCATCCGCGATCGCCGAGAACGCCCCGCCCATGCCGACCGCGCGCGCGCCCACCGGGATCTTGAGGAACTCGGCAGCGTACTTGTCGGCCCGGGCGGACCCGGCCACGGACAACGCGAGCACGGCGGCCAGCAGGACTCGGATCGGCTTGTGGCTCATTCGGCTCCTCGGGATGCGCACCCGTCTGGCGCGGACGGGGAAGCGTAGGAGCCGCTTCGATCAACTGTCAACCGGTCGGTCCATGGGACGCCACTCGGGCATGCTCGCCTCGCCGATCGGCTTCGCGATCCGCCATTCACCACGCTGGCGCACGAGCTCGTTGCCGAACCGGAACATGCGCTCCTCACCCGTCCACGAGTCCCGATAATGCACCTCATAGGAGACCATGACGCGATCCGCCGACACCGACAGCGACCGGTAGGCCGTGAGCCACAGGTCATCTGTTTCCGGGAGGAACCACACCGAACCCGGCATCGGCACATCGTGCCGTCCGTCGGTGAAGCACGCCCAGGCCCCGTCCGCATCGCCCGCACGCAAGGCATCCCAGTAAGCCTGAAGCGTCGTGCTCGGCAGCCGGAACCGGCGGTCCACGGTGGAATGCTCACCCTGCCCGAGCAGCGACAGCGCGACGAGCCCCACCGCGATCCAGCCACGAACACCGAGCCGACGGCCCTCACGCGGGCGCGCGGCACCGAGTTCGATTACCCCGAGTGAGGCGTCCGGGGTCCCGAGGCTTCGATACGGGATCGGCTGGAGGAGTTCGAGGCGCAAGTTCCGGCGAATGGGGTTCGCCGGCCGGGACCGTCATGGGCCAGACCAACGGAGAGCGCGGGAAGGGCCATCGAGTGGCCCCTCGGGGGGAGAGAGTGGAGAGGGGGCGCCAGTCTGGCGCGGGAGAGCGCGCCGACTTGGCGTGGTGCACGTCCCATACCGCATTCCGCACGGCACGCAGCGCCGCGTTGAGGAAGCGGTTCAGGCTGACACGATAAGTCTATGCTCAGCCACGACGTCCGCGTGAAGGATTTCTTCCGCCCGTGCTCCTCGCAGGTGTTCGGCGCGCTGCAGGTCGCCCGGCGGGCGCCGGCCGACCTCCGCGCGCTGGGCGCGCCGGCCCACGGCCGGCGCGTGGCGGGGTGCGCTCCCCCATCCTCCCGGCCGGTCGGCGGTCGAACCGATCGCCGCCGCGCGTTGGACGCGGTGCTCCCCTGCCGCTTCCCCCGCGAGGGGCAGGACCTCGCTCTGCCTGCCCTCGCTCGAACCGCTCACCGCCTCGCGGCGCGCGCGAGCCCTTCCGGCTTTCGGCCGCCCGACCGGGCGGACGACGTTCGAACCTCTCGAACGGCCTGCCTGCGTCCGCCGTGCGACGACTGGGCCTGCCGCGTGCGCCGGTCTTGCGCCCGGTGGCCCGGCCCGCTCCGCGGTCCGGACGCGGGCCGCCTCGACCTTCGGACGCGCGACGCGCCGGGCGGCGTTCGAAGCGCCCACCGCTTGAGGACAGCGCCTCGCCACGTGCCGCGCCGCGCCGCTGCGCGGGTCCGCGCTCGAAGCGCCCGCCTCCGGCTCGCGGTGCATCGCTGCGCTCGAACCGGCCGCCTGCGCTGCGGGGTGCACCTGGTGCGAAGCGGCCCACCGTCGGTCGAGCCGCGGGTCGGCGCTCGAACCGGCCGCCCGGGGCTCGCGGCGAAGCGCCGCGCTCGAACCGACCGCCCGCTCCACGAGCAGCGGCAGGCGTGGAGCGCCCCCGCTCGGGCCGCCCCGCCGTGGAACGCTCGGTGCGCCCGCCGGCTCGCGACGGCTTCGCCCCCGTTCGCCGCGCGGGGCCACGATCGCGATCGCGGGGTTCACCGGGAATGGATCGCTCGCGTCGAGCCGGAGGAGCCTGGGACTCTCGCTCGGCCTGCCAGTCGGCATCGCCTCGCTTACCACCGGCGCGTGCCGGCCACACCGGTTCGTCCTCGGGCTCGGGAAGGGCCTCCTCGATCGGACGCAGGATCCCGCCGCCGGGGATGAACGTCTCCTCCTGCTCTTCGTACTCGTGCTCGAACTCCTCCTCCTCCTCGGGAGCCTGCGCGCGCTTGGCTTCGGCGGCAGCCACAGGCTTGGTGTCGCGCGCTGGCCGCAGTCGCTCGAAGCGAGGCCCGCCCGGGCGCGACGCCGCCGCGCGCAGCAGCCCGACTTCCTCCTCGGAGAGTTCGCGGAACATGCCGCGGGCCAGCGGGCCCAGGCGGATCGGGCCGTAGCCCACGCGGTGCAGTCCGGTCACGGCCAGCCCCACGGCCTCGCACATGCGGCGCACCTGGCGGAAGCGGCCCTCGTGGATGATGAGCTCGATCATGATCGCGTCGAAGCCCGGGTCGATGCGGCGCACGCGCGCCGGGCCCGAGACCAGGTTCTTGTCGAACCGCACGCCCTGCGCCAGGCGGCGCAACTGGTCGGCGCGCGGCTCCTCGGCGAGGCGCACGCGATAGACCTTCTGCACGCCGTAACGCGGGTGCATGAGCTTGTGCGCGAGCGCCCCGTCGTTCGTGAGCAGCAGCAGGCCGCTGGTGTCCGCGTCCAGCCGGCCCACGGGATAGACGCGCGCGCCGCGGGGCAGGTACTCGGCCACACTGCGCCGGCCGTGCGGGTCGTCGAGCGTGGTGATCACGCCGACCGGCTTGTTCAAGACGTAGTAGACATGTTGAGCCTTGCCGCCAACCGGTCGGCCATCCACGCTCACACGGTCGCGGCCTTCTTCGACCTTGCTGCCCAGGTCACTCACGACACGGCCGTTGACCGACACACGCCCTTGCGAGATCAGCTCATCGCATTTGCGCCGCGCGGCCACGCCGCGGTCAGCCAGGTACTTGTTGAGTCGCACGGCCATCAGACGTCCCCCTGTCCACGTGTGAAGCGCAGCACGAGTTCGCGCTGCGCGGGATGCTCGGCGAGCAGCTCGTCGCGCTCGGCCAGTTCGAAGTCCTCGTACTCGAATCCCGGCGCGGTGCCGCAGCCCACCAGTGCGAACTCGGCACCCGGCTCGGGCTCGGCGGCGAACCAGCGACCGTGCGGCACCACGGCCTGCGGCGAACCCGGCCCGACCACGAGCCGGAGCGCGGTCGCGCCACCCAGCACGTGCAGGTGCATCGCACCACCGGCGTGGTGCCACCACGTCTCGTCGGAGCGCAGCCGGTGGAAGTGGGAGCGCTCCCCCGCCGCGAGCAGGTAGAGGATGCTGGTGGCCAGCCGGCGCTCGCCGTTGTACCGCGGGGGCAGCGCGCTCGCCGGCACGCGCTCGGCACTGCGGAACGTCTCGCGGAACCAGCCGCCTTCCGGGTGCGGAACGAGTGCGAGCGCGCGGACCCGCTGTTCCGCGCGCTCGTTCATGACCACGCTCGCGCCGGGCTCAGCGCCCGTCGCGCTTGGAGAGCGTCGCGGAGGGACGGTCGGACTTCTCGTCGTCCTCGTCCTCCTCGTCGTCCTCGTCGTACTCGTCCTCATCCTCGTCGTCGTCGTCGAACTCGTCTTCGTCCGCGTCCTCTTCGTCCTCGTCTTCATCGTCATCCGCGTCCGAGGCGGTGGCGAGATCGGTGCCGACGTGTCGAGACGGCGAGGGTTCCTCGTCGAGCGTCGCGGTGCCCGCGCCGGCGCCCTGTGCCGCGGCCCCCTGCGAAAGCAGCGACAGCGGCAGTCCCTCGCCATCCAGCTCGATCATCTCCAGCTGCTCGGGCTCGCGGGCGGCGACCAGCGCGCGCAGCTCCTCGGGACGCGGCAGCTCGGCGAGATCCTTGAGGCCGAAGTAGTTCAGGAAGTCGGGCGTGGAGCCATAGAGCAGCGGCCGGCCCACGACGGTGGAGCGACCCTTGATGGTGACGAGTGAGCGCTCCAGCAGCGTGGCCAGCGTGCCGCTCGAGTCCACGCCGCGGATGGCCTCGACCTCGCTCTTCGTGACCGGCTGCTTGTAGGCGATGATCGCCAGCGTCTCGAGCGCGGCGCGCGACAACCGCATCTTGCGCTTGCCGCGCAGCATGCGGGCGACCCACTCGTGCTGCTCGCGGGTGGACGTCACCATCCAGCCGCCGGCGATCTCGCGCAGCTCCACACCCGCCTCGCGTGCACGGTACTCCGCGCCGAGCGCGGCCAGGGCTTCACTCACCGCCGGAGCGGGAGCGTCGAGGGCGTCGGCGAGCAGCGCCAGGGACAGCGGCTGGTCGGACGAGAACAGCAGCGCTTCAACTGCCGAGCGCAGGTTCAGCGGAGGCATCTTCGGGCCTTCCTTCCGTGAGTCGGGGCAGGATGAGGATGTCGTCGAAGTTGGCGTTCTGCACGCACAACACCGTGCCCATCTTGATGAGCTCGAGCAGGGCCATGAACGACACGATGATCTCCATGCGGGCGGTGGCACGCGCCATCACTTGCGAGAAGAGCAGCTGGCCCTCCTCCGCGACCGTGCGCGCGATGAGCGACATCTTGTCCTCGATGTCGAACGCCTCGGTCTGCACCGTGTAGACCGACTGCTCGGGCCGGCGCGCCATGACGCGCTGGAGCGCGCCGAGCAGGTCGAACAGCGTGGCCGGGGCGAGCGGCAGCGGGCCGGCGTCGTCCTCGGTGGGCACCTGTCCGCGCTCGTGCCAGGTGCGGCGCAGCGCTTCGCGCTCCTGCATGCCGCCGGCCGCCTCCTTGTAGAGGCGGTACTCGATCAGGCGCTGCACGAGTTCCTCTCGCGGGTCGCCCTCGTCCTCGTCGTCGTTCGAGGACGGCAGCGGCAGCAGCATCTTGGCCTTGATGCGCATGAGTGTGGCGGCCATGACCAGGAACTCGCCGGCGACATCGAGGTCGAGCATGCGCATCAACTCGATGTAGTCCAGGTACTGCTTGGTGATGTGTGCGATCGGGATGTCGTGGATCTCGATCTCGTCGCGCTTGAGCAGGTGGAGCAGCAGGTCGAGCGGTCCCTCGAAGCGCGGCAGCTTGAACGTCACGCCGGGTGTGCGCGGGCGCACGAGCGGACCGCCGTCACGGTCCCGCGCCGCCGGGCTCTCGACCGAGAGGTCGGGCGAGCCGTTGGGCGACACCGAATCCCCGGGGGCGGCAGACCCGGCAGGGGCGTTCGTGACGTCGTCGCGTTCGTCGCTCATTCCGGCTCCACGATGGACTTGACCCCCATGGCCGTACGGACGAGGTCCATGGTCTCGCGCGCCCGTTCGCGCGCGCGCTGTGTGCCGTCACGGAGCACGTCGCGAACCGCGTCCGGGTCGCGCTCCCACTTCTGCCGCCGCTCGCGGATGGGCGCGAGCGACGCACTCATGACCTCGGCGAGCCGCTTCTTGTCCGCCACGCAGCCCAGCTGTCCGGCGCGGCACAGCGTCGCGATAGCGTCCGCCTCGCCGACATTGAACTTGCGGTGATACTCCCACACGACGCACCCGGGGTGTCCATCGGATTCGTCCGCTTCGGGCCGGCCCGGATCGTCCTTCCGGACCTTCTTGGGGTCGGTATACGACTGCTTGACCTTCTGCTCGATCTCGGATGGCTCGTCGGCGAGCAGGATGGTGTTGCCGAGGCTCTTCGACATGCGCCGGCCATCCAGTCCGCGCAGGCGGCTGAACGCGGTCAGTTGCGCCTCGGGCTCGGGGAACACGGGTGCGCGGTCGGCGCAGTACGTGTGGTTGAAGCGGCGCGCCAGTTCGCGCGTGAGTTCCACGTGCGGCACCTGGTCCTCGCCCACCGGCACATGCGTCGGCCGGTAGAGCAGGATGTCCGCGGCCTGGAGCACGCTGTAGCCGAGATGCCCGTACGAGATGGTGGCCTCGTCGAGCCCCAGGTCCTTCACCTGCTCCTTCAATGTCGGGATGCGCTCGAGCCGGGCCTTGGACACCAGCATGGAGAGCAGCAGGTGCAGCTCGGCATGCTCCTTCACGGCCGATTGCACGAAGATCACCGTCTTCGCCGGATCGATGCCCGCACCCAGCCAGTCGAGCACCATGTCCCAGGTGTGCTGCTGGAGCCGCGAGGTGTCCTCATGGCCGGTGGTCAGCATGTGCCAGTCGGCGACCATGTGGAAGTTGGTCCAGCCGGCATCTTGCAGGCGGACCCAGTTCTCCAGCGCGCCCACGTAGTTGCCGAGATGCAGCCGACCGGTGGGTCGCATGCCGGAGAGGATGCGGCCGGTCGCACTTGGCACGGGCGTTCCCTCGCGGTGAAAGTGAGCGGGCAGACTATCGGACGTGATGGTGCGGGTCAAGGCTCTTGCCCTTCAAGTAGCACTTGAAGTGCATGTGTTCCCGCAGCGACTGGAGCGGGCGGACTCCGCGTCGTGCCGGCCTCAGTCGGGGCGGGCGAGCTTCTTGACCACGAGCAGCGTGAGGTCGTCGTTCGGCCCGCGCTCCCCCGCCCAGTCCAGCACCGCCGCGACGATGTCCTGGGTGAGCTCGCGCGCGTTGTGCCCGGGATTGGCGCGCACGATCTCCTCGATGCGCTCGGGCCCGAACTGGTCGTTGTGCTCGTTCTCGGCTTCGGACACACCGTCGGTGTAGAGGACCAGGATGTCGCCGTGGCCGAGGGCGACCGGGCGCTCCTCGTAGCGCGCGTCCTCGAGCACGCCCAGGGCCACACCGCCCTCGATGAGCGACTCGGTGGTGCCGTCCGCACGCAGCAGCAGCGGCGGGTTGTGCCCGGCATTGGCGAACGTGAGCACGCCGTTGCGCCAGTCGAGCAGTCCGTAGAAAGCCGTGACGAAACGGTCGCGCTCGGTGCTCTCGTGCAGCAGCAGGTTCACCTTGCGCATGACGGCCCGGATCGCGAACTCGTTGCGGATCTCGGCGAGCAGGCTCATCCGGAAACCCGCCATGAGCAGCGCGGCGGGGATCCCCTTGCCGCTCACGTCGGCGATGGCCAGCCCCACCTTCGTGTCGGAGACCGCGATGAAGTCGTAGTAGTCGCCACCCACCTGGTCGTGCGAGATGGAGGTGCCGGCGAGGTCGAAGCCGGGTATGCGCGGGGCCTGCGACGGCAGGAACGATCGCTGGATGTCGCGCGCGATCGCCAGCTCCTTCTCGAGCCGGCGGCGCTCGACGCGGTCTCGCGCCGTGCGCGCACGCTCCACCGCCAGCGCCGCCTGAGCCGCGAACGCCACCAGCAGCTCGAGGTGGCCCTCGTGGTAGGCGTCCTCGTGGTCGCTCTCGAGGTTGAACACACCCACGACGCGGCCCTCGACCTGGAGCGGAGCGGCCAACTCGCTGCGCGAACTGATGCGCGCGGCGACGTAGCGCGGGTCTCGCCGCACGTCGGGCACGATCACCGCCTCGCCCGACTTGGCGACCGAGCCCACGATGCCCTGGCCGATCTGCAGGTCGAACGCGGACTCGCTGCCCTCGGGATAGCCCACTTCGGAGACCATCTCCAGCACGTCGGTGCCGCGCGTGACCAGGTAGATGGCGGCGGCGTCGAAGTCGATGACCTGCCGCAGGGCACCGAAGATGGTCTCGACGACCTCTTCCAGCTCGAACGGCTTGGAGAGCACGCGTGCGATGTCCAGCAGCACGTCCTTCTCGAGCGCGCGGCGTTCGATCTCCTGTGACAGCAGCGCGTAGTCGAGCGCGAACGACACGCCCTCGGCGGCGACTTCGAGCCGGTCGAAGTCCGCGGCCGTGAACACCCCCCCGCGCTTGCCCAGGCACTCGATCGCACCGAACGGCTCCCCGCGGCGATAGAGCGGCAGCACCAGCGCGTCCGAGTCGGGGTCGTTCGGCCCCGTGATCCCCGGCGGCCGGGGATCGCCGGGAGCCAGGCGCAGCGCCTGCCCCTCGAGCATGACCCAGCCGGCGAGTCCTTCGCCGCGGGCCATGCGCAGCTCCTTCGACGGGCCCCCGCCGTCGGGGAAGTCGCAGGCCACGAGCCGGCGACCACCGCTGCGGCTGACCCAGATGCGCACGGTCTCGCAGTCCACGAGCCGGCGGCACTGGCGGGTGGCGGCGCGCAGGAGCTCCTGGAAGCGCTCGGGGCCGGCGATGCCGTCGGGGCCGATCAGCGACTGGACGGAGATGCGCGGCAGGCCGGTCTCGGCGGGCATGGGAGGCGCGGAAGCGCCTCCGGAAGGGGGTTTGGAGTCCACGGCGCGACGCTAGCACGCGGCCCCGGGTGCGGCCAGCCGCACGAGCCGTTCGGCGCGGCCGCAGCGGCCCGCGTCGCCGGAACCCGGGCGTTCGAGTGGTGGAACTCACGCTCAACCGGAGCGCGCTTCCCGCCGATAACCCGGTCGCAGACGTCCATCCCCGCCCCGGAGCCCACACCATGGCCACGCCCCACAAGCGACTCGGCGAGATGTTGATCGAGTCGAAGATGCTGCAGCAGGACGAGCTCGAGGCCGCGATCGCCGAACAGCGTTCCAGCGGTCAGATGCTGGGGGCGGTGCTCATCCGCATGGGCTACCTGCGCGAGGACCAGCTCATGAACCTGCTGCAGCGCCAGTTGGGGCTGCCGCTCGTGGACCTCGACAACACGCCCGCCGATGAGCAGGCCCTGGCCAAGGTCAAGGAGGACATGGCGCGCAAGTACCTGGCGCTGCCGCTCGAGATCGAGGGCCGCAAGACCCTGGTCGTGGCCATGGCCGACCCGCTCAATGTCGCGGCGCTGGAGGACCTGCGCTTCCATGCCGGGATGTTCATCCAGCCGGTGCTGGCCTCGCCCACACAGCTGGCGGAAGCGATCGACCGCTACTACCACCTCGACACGTCCATGAACGAGGTGGTGCAGAGCATCATCCAGAGCGAGAGCGAAGTCGTCGTGAGTGCGGTCGCCGAGAGCGAGGAGCGCCAGGCGATCGAGGAGCTCATGCGCGAGGCCGAGGGCCGCCCCATCGTCCGGCTCGCGAACTGGCTGCTGCACCGCGCGGTCGAAGACGGCGCCAGCGACATCCACATCGAGCCGCAGAACAACGAGCTGGTCGTGCGCTTCCGCGTGGACGGCCTGCTGCGCGAGGAGCAGCGCCTGCCCAAGTGGACGCAGGGCGCGATCGTGTCGCGCTTGAAGGTGCTCTCGAACCTCGACATCGCCGAGAAGCGCATGCCGCAGGACGGCCGGCTCGTGGCCGAGATCGGCGGGCGCCGCATCGACATGCGTGTCTCCACACTGCCCATGACGAACGGCGAGAAGATCGTCATGCGCGTCGTGGACACCAAGCGCCGCAACGTCTCGTTGAACCAGCTCGGCATGGGCGAGCGCGACCTGCGCCGCGTGCACTCGTTCCTCGAGCGGCCGCAGGGCATCGTGCTGGTGACCGGGCCGACCGGCTCGGGCAAGACCACGCTGCTCTATGCCGCATTGCAGCAGCTGAAGGACGTCACCCGCAACATCACGACGGTCGAGGACCCGGTCGAAGTCCAGCTGCCGGGCCTGAACCAGGTGCAGGTGGACGAGAAGGCCAAGAAGACGTTCGCCGTGGCCCTGCGCGCGATCCTGCGCCAGGACCCGGACGTCATCATGATCGGCGAGATCCGCGACCGCGAGACCGCGCAGATCGCGTTCCGTGCCTCGGTGACCGGCCACCTGGTGCTGAGCACGGTGCACACGAACGACGCCGCGGGCGCCGTCACGCGACTCGTGGACCTGGGGTTGGAGCCCTACATGGTCGCCAGCTCACTCATCGGCGTGGTCAGCATGCGTCTCGTGCGCGTGATCTGCCAGCGCTGCAAGGAAGACTACGAGGTGGATCCGTCCATGCTCTCCCGCCTGGGCGGCGCCCTCGGCACCGACGCGCACGTGAAGCTCTACCGGGGTGCGGGCTGTCCCGCCTGCCGCCAGGCCGGGTTCATCGGTCGCACCGGCATCTACGAGGTGCTCGAGGTGACCGACGCGATGCGCACGCACATGGGCCGCGGTGTCTCCGAAGGCGAGGTGCGCAATCTCGCCATGCAGGGCGGCATGCGCCCGATCGGCGAGGACGGCTTGGAGAAGGCACTTCGCGGCACCACGACGCTGGAAGAGGTGATGCGCGTCGTGTACCTGCCCGAGCAGGGGGTGAAGCTCTGCAACTCGTGCAACACGGTCGTCTCGGCGGATTTCGAGTACTGCCACGGCTGCGGGCACTACGTCGGCGAGCACTGCTCCGGCTGCCAGCGTCGCATGGAGGAGAACTGGAAGTTCTGCCCCAAGTGCGGCACCGGGGCCAAGCGCAGCGCGGCCGACCGCTCGATGCACGAACTCGGCAACAGCGGTGGCAAGAAGCGCTCGGATCCGCGCGACACGCCTTCAGGACCGCTCCGCCGAGCCTCCTGATCGCAGGCTGGATGCGAAATCGGGCGCGGGAGCATCCCTCCCGCGCCCGTTCGCGTTCCCGTCGCGTTGTAAGCTGCCGGGCGTGATCGCTTCCCGCCTCGCCCCGCCCGATCGAGCGCCATGAGGCTCCGGCTCGCCGTGCTGCTGTTGGCTCTCGGCGCACTGGGGCTCGTGCTGTGGCGCGCCGAGCTGTTCACCGTGTCGCGGCCGGGCGAGACGCCGCGGCCGCTCGCGCGTGTGAGTGCTCACGACTCGCGCACGTTCGAGGTCTCGCTGCCGCAGGTCCCGGTGGGGGTCACGCGCGTGGCCTCGGCCGAAGGTGCGTGGCTCGTCCACTACTGGGCACCGTGGGAGCGCCATGGCCGGGCACAGGTGCTCGCACTGGACTCACTCGTCCGCACGCTGCCACCGGGAGCGCCGCGTATCGTGGTCGTGTGCTTCGACCCGTTCCCGTCGGTGGCGCGCTTCGTGGCGCGGCTGCGGCTGGGTGTGCCAGTGCTCCTGGACCATCACCGGCAGCTCCAGGAGGCCCTGCCCTGCCCCAGCATCCCCTACACGTGGCTGGTCGGGGCGGATGGCCGCGTCTGGGTCTCGCAGCCGGGCGAAGTGGACTGGCACTCCGCCGAGACGCGTGCGCTGCTGCTCGAGGCGTCACGTCCTGCTGCGGACTCCGGGCTCGTGCAGCATTCGGCCGCCACAAACGAATCGCCCCGGCGGCGTGAGCCACCGGGGCGTCGGATGATCAAGCGGGCTCAGGCCCCGACGGTCTCGCTTCGAGGGCGCGAGAACACGCGCGTGAGCAGCGCGTGGCCGCCGAAGAGCGCGGCGCTGTAGACGACGTCGGAAGCGAGCGTGTTGCGGAAGAACGGCAGGGCGGCGACGTAGCACTCGACCAACCCGGCCCAAGTGCGCGGGTAGTAGCCACTCGCCCACATGCCGAAGTTGGAGAGCACGAAGAACGTGACCGCGCTCGCCAGCACCGCGCCGGCGGTGCGGCCGAACGACCGCCCGCGCGCGAGCAGGCTCGAGCCGAGCACGAGGCAGGTGGCGAACGCCAGGTAGTTCCAGAACATGCTGACCGGGTGGTAGAAGCCCAGCACGGCATCCGAGGCGATCAACGCCGCGAACGCCACCAGCCAGGCTGTGCGCTGCCCGCTCATGGCACCGGCGAACAGGCCGATCGCCGCCACAGGGGCGAAGTTCGGCGGGTGGGGCAGCAGGCGCGACGCGGCCGCCAGCACGATGAGCACGAGCACCATCACAGGGGCCTCCTGGCGAGGGCGCGCCTCGCGCGCCGGCGGGAATGGGCGACGGCCTTACAATATGGTGGAGCTGAACGGGATCGAACCGTCGACCTCTTGCATGCCATGCAAGCGCTCTCCCAGCTGAGCTACAGCCCCACCGAAGGTCTTGGGCCGGAAGGGTGTACACCAGTCGGTGAGCGTCCGTCAACCGCACGGCCGCGCCAACTGCGGCTGCGACTCGTACACGCGCATCGGCCGCCACGATCCGCGCGCGCCGATCGCGGCGGGCGGCGCGAGGTTGCCGTTCGTCCCGCGCGAGAACCGGGCCTCAGCGCTCCATCTGGCCCTTCAACGAGCGCTGCGCGATGTCGCCGCCCGGCAGCATGCGCTTGAGCGTGGCCACCACCTCGCGCGTGCGCGCGTCGGCCGCGGCCGCCTCGGGAGCCAGTCGCGCGTATCGCTCGAGGGCGGCCAGCGCCTCGTTGTGCCGGTTCTGGGTGGCGAGGACGTAGCCCCACCGGCGCCACGAGAGCCCGACGGTCGGGTCCAGGACGCGAGCGGCATACGCCTCGAGCTGCCCGTCCGGTCGCGTGCGCGGACGCGACAGCAGCAGGTCGGAGTACTTCGCGTGCAGCGAAGCCTCGTACGCGTAGACGACCGTGGCCCTCTGGAGCAGCTGGGCCGCAGCCAGCGTGTCCGCGCGCGCGAGTGCGGCCTCGACCGAGCGCAACACGTCCAAACCACCCCGCACCGGGTTCAATCCGGCACGCCGGAACGACTCCGCCGCGGCCGCGGTGTCCCCGCGCTCGAACGCGACCAGCCCGGTCACGTAGTCGAGCGCTCGGTCGGGTGGGCCCAGCTCGTGCGCGGCATCGAGTGCGGCGGTGGCCGCCTGGATGTTGTCGCTCAGGATCATGCCGAGGGCGGTGCTCAAGAGCACGCCCGGCGAGGTGGTGTGGTCCAAGAGCCGGCCCGAGGACGACTCGTAGAAGAACATCTTCCACGGTCCTCGCGCGAGATAGGGCCGCGAGATCGCCGACAGGTAGTAGCTGCGCAGGCTCGAGTCGCGATAGACGCCGCGCACGAGCGGGCCGTCGCCCACCTGCACGGCCGCGAACGCCGGGATGCCGGCGAAGAAGAACGTGGTGCGCGGCTCGACCTTGGGAGCCTGCGAGCGCAGGTCGTCCACCGCGCGCCCCACCACCTTCATGCCGCGGAGCAGGTAGAAGCGATTCACGTGGCCCTGCGCGCTCCATACCGAGGGCGCGGTCGCGAACTCGGTGAGTGCTCGCGCCTGGTGCGAGGTCCAGCCCAGCACCGCCACGGCCGCGACGGCCCACATCAGCGGTGCGCGCGTGCGGGCCACCGCGGTGCCGAGCGCGAGCGCGACGCCGGCCAGCGAGAACAGGAAGTAATAGCCACTCCACACCGGCGCGATCGCCGCCACAGGGAGCGCGCCCGCGACCGCCCACACCAGTCCCGCGCGGATGCCCTGGGGTGAGGGCACACGGGTCGCAGGCACCTCGACGTGTTCGGCTGCGGTGTGCTTCGCGGGCTTCCCACTCTTGCCCGCCGCGCGCGCGGCCACGGGCGGCTTCTTGCGCGTCACCTGTACCGCGGTGAACAGGCCCACGATCACGATCAGCAGCGAGATCCAGCCGGCCTCACCCGGGTCGCGTGGCGGGAACGCGGGCACGCCCCCCGTGGGCCATTCGAGGCCTGTGGCGACGCGCACCAACAGGATGGGCACGGCCAGTGGACCCATCGGGCTCAACGCCAGACCCGAGCCGACCGTGGGACGCGTCAGCATGAACGGCACGAAGATCGCGAGCCATGCGACCAGGGCGGCACCCAGTGGCCAGGCCCGGCGCGCGCGTGTGCCCCAAGTGCCCTCACCGGTGTCCAGAAGCACCGCAACCAGCGGCGTGAGCGCGACCACCTCCTTGGCGAGTAAGCCGATGAACAGCAGCGCCCCTGCGAGTAACGAGCGTTTCAGTGCGTGCGCTTCGAGCGCGCCGAGCGCGAACACGATGGCCAGCAACTCCTGGCTGCCACTCGCCCACATCACCGGCACGTCGGCCGCGTAGTGAAGTGCCAGGTACGACGCGGCGACGATGCCCGCGAGCGGGCCCGCCATGCGGCGCGTGAGGCGTGCGAGAAGCACGAGCGCGCCGAGGAACAGGCTCAAGTTCGCGGCGTGGAACAGGAACGGCGATTCGCCACTCAGGTTCGCGAGTGTCCAGAACCACACCTGGCGGCCGAGCGGGCGCAGGAAGTTGCCGATCGGGTCCGGTGAGGCGAGTACGGCGAGCAGCGAGTGCGAACGCACCTGGTCCAGGAACAGCCAGTCGTCGGCGAAGAACGGCGCACGCAGCGCCCCGAAGTGCACGACGATCGCCGCCACCAGCGCAGCCCCCACGCCGAGTGCGAACTTCTCGCGACTCATCGGGCTCGACCGCGTGGCCGGTGCACGTGCGCGGCCCGCGGAGCCATACTCAGTAGCGGCGCCGCGTGCGGCGGCGTGGCGGCGGACCCAGGAGCGCACCCATCACGCCGCGCGAGACCTGGGTCGTCGCGCGTCCCACGATCATCCGTCCGAGCGGCGAGTTGATCGCAGCGCCGAGCATGGCGAGCACACCGCCCACGGCGACTGCGGGCGACGGCATGGACGTGGCGGCCTGCGGCTCCGGTGCCGCGGGCTCCGGCAGTCCCGTGGGCTCCGCCGGCGCCATGCGCGACAGCAGCATCTCGCGCGCGCTCTGCGGGTCCTCGGCGTTGGCGTACTCGCGCACCTGGTCCGAGCGAGACAGCAACGCGGCCTGTTCGGGCTCGCTCAACGGGCCCATGCGCGTCGCCGGCGGGATCATGCGCGTGGCGAACGGCGGCGTCGGCGTGCCGTTGGCGCGCAGCACGGTCACGAACGCCTCGCCGATCCCCAACGTGGTGAGCGTTTCCTCGACGTCGTAGTGCGGCGTCTTGGGGAACGTACGAGCCGCCGCGCGCAGCGCCTTCTCGTCGTCGGGCGTGAATGCGCGCAGCGCGTGCTGCACTCGGTGTCCGAGCTGGCCCAGGATGTCGGCGGGGACGTCCTTCGGGTTCTGGGTGACGAAGTAGATACCCACGCCCTTGGAGCGCACCAGCCGCACCACCTGCTCGACCTGGTCCAGGAACGCCTTGCTGGCGCCCTCGAACAAGAGGTGCGCCTCATCGAAGAAGAACACCAGCTTCGGCTTCTCGATGTCGCCCACCTCGGGCAGCTCGTGGTAGAGCCGTGCGAGCATCCACATCATGAACGTCGAGAACATCGCCGGCTTGTCCTGCACATCCTGAAGTTCGAGCACACTCACGAGCCCCGAGCCGTCGGGTTCGACCTGGAGCAGGTCCTCGAGTTCGAACTCCGGCACGCCCAGGAACGCCCCCGCGCCCTGCTGCTCGAGTTCGACCATCTCGCGCAGCAGCACGCCCACCGTCGCCTTGGACATGCCGCCATAGCCCGCGAGCGCCGCGGAGCCCTCCTCTGATGTGAGGTACTGGAGGACAGCGCGCAGGTCGGCGAAGTCGATGAGCGGCAGCTTGTGGTCGTCGCTGAACTTGAACACCAGCGACAACACGCTCGATTGCGTCTCGTTCAAGCCCAGCACCTTGGAAAGCAACAGCGGACCGAACGAGGACACCGTGGCGCGCAACTGCGCGCCGCGCTGGCCGGTGAGGCTCAGGAACTCCACCGGACGCGACGTGCCCTTCCAAGTCCAGCCCGTGTCGCGCGCGCGCTGCGTGACGCGGTCGCTCGACTCGCCGGCCGTGGCGAGTCCCGAGAGATCGCCCTTCAAGTCGGCGAGGAACACGGGCACGCCCGCGGCCGAGAACTGCTCGGCGAGCAGTTGGAGCGACTTGGTCTTTCCGGTGCCCGTGGCCCCCGCGATCAGCCCGTGGCGGTTGGCCATGGCGAGCGGCAGCGTGACGATCGGTTCCGGTGCGCACTCGCCGCCGTGCACCACGGCACCCAGCGTCAGCGAGCCCGCCGTGGCGGGGAACGATGCACGCGCATCGGCGAGGACCTTCTCTTCCATCTCCCACCTCCCAGGGCTGCCGGGGCCGCTGATAACCTGAGTGCGAACACTAGCGGCGTGCGCGAGGGCTGCCAACCTGCTGCGGGGGCCGGGGCGCGGAAGTGGGTGCGTCCGCGGGAAGACGCTCGCGGTGCCAGAGGCCGCCGAGCGGGCCGCCGCCCGCGCCGGCTCTTTTGACGTTGTTCGACCGCCGTTGCTAGCTTCGCTTCCCCTTCGAGTGCCGGAGTGGCGAAACTGGCAGACGCGCGGGACTCAAAATCCCGTTCGACTCAAATCGAGTGTGGGTTCGATTCCCACCTCCGGCACCAATCTCACCGCGAGTGGCGCGCTTCACCACCGCCCCCTCGAATCGCGCGCCGTCACCCGCATCCTGGCCCTTCGGCAGGACCCGTTACTAGGCAGGTGCGCCATGGCGCGGCCTGGGCGTGGGGTGGCCCTCGGTTCAGCGATATCGGCGCTTGAGGTCTGCCCAACTGACCGCGACGGCCGGCGTGGTCCGGTCCCCGAACATCTGAATGCGACTGTTGTTCGTGTCTGCGACGAACACGTTGCCGAGGCCATCGACTGCGATTCCAATGGGGTTGAGGAACTGCCCCGGGCCGGTGCCGACAGTCCCCCACTCGCCCAGATAGCCGCCGGTGTCCGTGAACACCTGAATGCGATGGTTGCTGTGTTCCACGACATACACCATGGAACCGTCGGGACTAGTGGCCAAGCGAACGGGGTTTCCACAGCAGCCACTGGGCACAGCCCATTGTGCCAGCAGAGTCCCCGTCGTCGTGAACTTCCGGACCAGGCCAACGCCTTCGACATCCGGGTTCGCATTCTGCACCGTATAGAAATGGCCACGACCATCCACAGCGACGCCATCCAAGTAGTCGAGGTTGGGGAAGCCGGGAACCAGCTCATCAGCCCACTCGGCAAGCAGCGCTCCCGAACTCGAGAATTGACGCACCACGCCATGTCCGCTCGAAACCCACAAGCTGCCGTCCGCGTCCACAGCGATGGTCGTGAGACCGGTGGATCCAACATCCCATTCGGCGATCAGCGTTCCGGACTTCGTGTATTTCGCGATCAGCCTGCGGCTATGCGTGACGTAGACATGGCCGTCGGCTCCCACTGCAACGCCAATCGGAAGGTTGACGGACCACTGCGAGATGAACGCTCCCGCGCGGGTGAAGCGCTTCAGCTTGTGAAGATTGCTGTCCACCACGTAGACGATGCCGTCCGAATCCACGGCGACGCCGACAGGGGTGTAGAACTGGCTGTCGCCGGTGCCGAAGCTGCCCCAAGAAGTGACGAATGGCGGAGCCTGGGCAAAGGCGGGGCACGCGATCATGAGGGCGAGCGCGAAGGCTAGGATCGGGCGGACCATGGCTGCCTCGGGGGGGTGGCCGTCCCTGGGCTGACGTCGATGCATGCCCGCTCTGGCGGGGCGCCCCTTTTCTAGTACATGAATAGGATATCAAGTCCTAAGCGTGTAGGGCGGCCTCCATTTCGCTCCGGGCGGGATTACTGCCCCTCCCTGGATTCTCGCGTCAAATGTATTCGGTGGCGGCCCCGTACCGGCGCAGCGTGCCACATGGGGTCAGCTGAAGGCCCGCTACGCCCCGAGCCCCGGAACCCCGGAGACGCAGACGAATGATCGCTAGTTCGACGGCGGCCCCCCGGAGACATAGACCCTTGATTCTGAGCGGGTTGATGCTGCTATCGTTATCTCTAGCGCTCAGCAGGTCCGTTGCAGGCACCTGAGTCCGCACTCGCCCACCGAGCGCTGGAGGCCCGATCATGACACGCCCAATCCTCGCCGCCGTTCTCGCGCTCGGCGTGTTTGCCACCTCGGCGTCGGCGCAGGTTCCGCCTTACCTCACTTCCTGGGGAAGTTACGGCTCCGGCGACAACCAGTTCTACACGCCGGTCGGCGTCGCGGTCGATGCGGATGGAATCGTATACGTCGTGGACAGCAATCTTCAGCGCGTCAAACGATTCACGCGGACCGGTGGGTTCCTGTCGCAGTGGAGTGTCGACCACCCGGCAGGAATCGCGTTGGGCCCCGACGGGAATCTGTACGTGACCTCATCGCAGAGCCACGCCGTATTCAAGTTCACCAAGTCGGGCACCCTGCTCACGGCGTGGGAAACCGCATACTCGCCCACCGGGATAGCCGTAGATACGGACGGCAGTGTCTACGTCGCAGAACGCGATGACGTGCTCGAGAAGTTTTCGGGTTCGGGCGTCCTGATCCAGCAATGGGGAGAGCCCGCGGGAGGTCCCCAGCAGTTCAGCGGACTCGACGGAGTCGCGGTGGATGGCATGGGGCACGTCTACACGGCGGAGACCTACAACTGCAGGGTGCAGAAGTTCTCGACCGACGGGACCTACATCACCCAGTGGGGCATCAACGGGCATGGGCCCGGCCAGTTCTACATTCCGGTTCGATTGGCGACGAGCGCGGACGGGCAGTGGGTGTATGTCGACGACTACGGCAACTCGCGCATCCAGGTGTTCACGAACACGGGTACGTACCTCGGCCAGTTGGGGTCCGAGGGCAGCGGGCCCGGGCAATTCTTGAGTCCGATCGGGATCGCAGTCGACGCCCAGGGGACAGTCTTCGTCGCGGACACGAACAACAGCCGCATTCAGGTCTTCGGCGAAACGGCCACGCCGACCCAATCGGTCAGCTGGGCCGCGCTCAAACGTCGATACCGCTGAACGACCGCAGGCGTGGCGGGGCCGGCGACGGCGACGGCTCATCCCGGCCGGTCCGACAGTCGAGACGGGTCTGCCTGAACGTCGCGCGAAGGCTCATTTCGGGGTGGCAACTCCGCCGCGATCGGTGATGGCCCAACCCTTGGACTTGCGAACGATCTCGAAAGCCTGGGCCTCATTGTCGGTGGTGGTGCCGTGGGGCCAGACCATCTGGCATCCGACGATGACGCGAACAGTGTCTGGCGAGGTGGCGTAGAGGTCCGAGACGCGCAGCTCGGCGCCGAAGTCCTGGCGACTCGCCTCCCCCGGCATCAAGAATCGGTCGCCCAGCTTGGAGACCAGGAGCTGGGCGAGCGAGCGACTCAACTCTCGCCTCGTCGTGTCGCCCGGGCTGGCCGGAAGCAACCGGAGCTCCAGCCGGCGGTACTGGTTCTTCGGTGGCCGATAGAACCGAAGTGCGACTTCGTAGATGGCCCGGGCGTCAGGCTCGCCGATCGTGGCCTCGTCTCCCGGCTCGCGATACGCGCTCCACTGGCGTGCGGACCCCACGCTCTTGGCACCACTCGCCTGCACAGCGACGGCTGCGCAGAACGCGAGGTCGAGCAGGATCAACAGCAGCACCCTCACCGCGAAACGCGTGTTGTTCGGTGTTGGAGTGGTCATGGCGTTCCTCCACGCGTGAAGATGAACTCGCCCGGCCGTTCGGTCCACTGCGAATGACGGAGGCAGCCTGCCCCGTCAATCAGCTGCAACGCATCGGGTCTTCGCCGAACGGCCGCACGTTGGCCAACCGGCTGCCCGCACGCGCGAACGGCCACCTCTTGGTGGTAGGCTCTGCGGACCGGGAATGGACAGGCGATGGATGGAGTCGAACGCTCGGCTCCTGTCGTGCATGCGCGTCATTCTCTCACCGACGAGTTCCCACCATGCCCCGCGATTCCCGCCGAATGTCGATGGCAGGCTGGCTGCTGGCGCTCCTGCTTGGGAACGCGCTCCTTCCCGCATCGGCCTTCGCTCAGGCGCCCACGTATCTCGCTCAATGGGGCAGCTTCGGCAGTGGGAGCAGTCAGTTCAACAACCCCCTGGGCATCGCCGTCGGGGCCAACGGCATCATCTACGTCGGTGATGGAGACAATGATCGCATCCAGATGTTCACGTTGGACGGGGGCTACGTGAGTGAGTTCGGGGGGCCGGGCACTGGCGCGGGACAGTTCCGAAACCCGAACAACATCGCCATCGACCCGAGCGGCACCTTGTATGTGGTGGACAACGGAAACGCGCGCGTTCAGAAGTTCACGAGCACAGGTGCGTTCCTGTCAGAGTGGGGAGCCTTCGGTGTCGGACCCGGCCAGTTCAATCAACCGTGTGGCATCGGCATCGACCAGCTTGGCTTCGTGTATGTCGTGGATGGCCAGAATGAGCGCGTTCAGAAGTTCACCGCGTCGGGCACCTACGTCACCCAGTGGCCCGTCCATGGACCTGTGGGCCTCGCCGTCGATGCCGGAGACAACATCTACGTCGTGGCCTACTCCAACCTCCGAGTCGAGAAGTACACGAGTACCGGCACCTTGATCCGCACTTACGGAACCGCGACGCCGGGTGCTGGGGCGCTCACCGCACCCATCAACGTGGGCGTGGATCAAGTGGGCAACGTCTACGTCGTCGAACAGTTCGTGGACCGGGTGCAAGTGTTCTCGAACGACGGGACCTTCCAATACGCGTGGGGTTCGACCGGTTCCGGCGACGGGCAGTTCGTCGCGCCCTACGGGATCGCGTTTGGCGCCCTGGGGCGAGTGTACGTGGGCGACAGGAACAACAACCGGATCCAAGTGTTCGGCCATGTGCCCACTTCGACGACGGCCACGAGCTGGGGCCGCCTCAAGCGGATCTACCGGTGAGGGCTGCTGGGGTGGCCAACCCGCCCATTGAATCTGTCCTCTCGCGGGCGTAGCGTTCCCGGCAGTTCGAAGACCGGGCGGCGGTCAGGCGCTCCTGGGCGGCACGCCAGTGCGAGCGCACCAGTGGAGGCAACATGAACTCTCTCGCCAGGTCCGCGGCGGCTCTGCTCGCCGTGCTCGTCGCAGCGCCCTCAGCGCTAGCGGCCCCCTACGACCTCATCTACACCGATCGCATGGACGTCACGCTGTGCAATGGCTGCGGGATCACGCTCGCAGGCTGTGACTTCGGTGTGCTGGTCAACACCGGTAGCGCGCCGATCACGGAGGCCGAGATACGAACCGCGCGATTCACGGTCGTCTCGTCGGAGTCCACGATCACGCTCTTTCCGTTCCTCAACATCTATTCTTCGGTCTTCCCTACGCTCGAACCCGGGCATGCGCGCGGCGCGGTCTGCTTCGAGAATGCCTTCCTCTCGAGCTTCGTGCTTCCGGGCGAGGTCTTCGAGAACATCCAAGGCAACCAATTCGTCGCGTTCAACATCTCGCGGTTCAATGATTCGGCGTACGAGGGCCCGGTCACATTCGACTGCACGATGGACATGGGCAGCTTCCGGGCGACGTTCCGGATCGAGGCCACCGTGCACCTTGGCCAGCACAACCTCATCTTCCAGCATGGTGCGCGCGTGCAAAGCGTGCCTGGGCCGCCCCCCACGATCACCGCACAGCTCGACATCAAGCCGGGTGAATGCCCCAACTCGTTCAACCCGAAGTCCAATGGCGTGGTGCCGTTCGCGTTGGTGGGTTCCACGACGCTGAATGTCCGCGACGTCCAACTCGCGAGCGTGCGTCTGGGACGATTCGCGCCGGTGCGGACCTCGTACGAGGATGTGGCGCGCGCCTTCTCTCCGACGCCCTGTGACTGCATCGCCACAGGAATCGACGGCGTCGAGGACCTGGCCCTCAAGTTCTCGAGCGAGGACGTGAATGCAGCTCTCGGCGCCACGGGGCCGGGCGGCACGGCATTCCTCACGCTGACGGGGCTGCTCGCCAACGGCACGCCGTTCGAGGCCAGGGACTGCGTGGCCATCGTGAGTCCGCCCCCACCCGACTCGCTGCCGGGCGACTCCACCATCACGTCCATGGCCGTCGTTCGTGATCCGTCGTCGAATGGGGCACGGGTCGACTACACGCTGGCCCAGGACGGCATGGTGGACCTCTCGGTCTACGACGTGACGGGCCGCTACCTGGAGTCGCTGATGCGCGCCCCACAGCAGCGTGGCCCGCACCAGCTCCAGTGGCGCGCCGAAGGACACCGTCCGGGCGTGTACTTCGTCCGGCTCTCGGTGGGCGGGCAGATCCAGATGCGCAGGTTCGTGCTGCTGCGCTGAGAGCCCGTGCTGACTCTCCCGTTCGACAGCCGACTGTCGGAAAGTGGAGCCTGACCCCAGCTGCGACGCATGGCGCAAGAACCAGATGGCCGCTCCAAGCCCTTGGGCGATCGAGCGTCACGGCCATTCTCGTGGGAAGGGCCCTGGTGGCACGCCCCCTGCCATATGAGGCAGTCAGGTCCCGCCGACCTCACCGCCTTGTCGAATCACGGTGAGACCCGAGCCGGTGCCAGTCAGGGGTAACGTGAGACGCGAACTGCCTGCCATCCTCCAACGCCAGTCGAAGCGAAGCCTCGCTCCTCTCTTGATCGGACTCGCCGTGGGCTGCTCTCCACTCTCGCCAGATGGCGGCGGATGCTACCCGCCTCCGCGCGCGACCGATGCGGGATCGCCGACCGCGTATCTGCAGTCTCAACAACCGCCTTTCAGCGATGGCATTCAAGCCGTCCGCGGAACCGATCCCCACGTCATCGTCGGATTCCAATGCCCCGGTACCTCGGAGACCTTCCTGGCCGCGGTCAAGGTGGACGGTGCGCTCCTGAAGATGCTCGAGGTCCAGTGCGGGGGATATGGCACGCTGGTCACCGTTGACGCGGGGCACTGGGAGCCTGCCGACACCGTGTGGCACACGGTGGAAGTGGTGCTCGACCCGTTGAACCTCTTCATGGAGTCGGACGAAGCCAACAATCGAGGCTCCTCCCAGCTTCGCATCGTGGAGCCCGCGGGCGCGACGCTTGCGGTGAGCGCATCACAGCCCCGAGGTGACCGATGAGCACTCTGCGGCGACTCGCCCTGGCTGCCGTCCTGATCGCTCCCCTGCTCGGCACGCGGGCCGAGGCCAAGAACGGCATCGGCTTCGAGGGATGGGGAGGCGGGAATCAGTTCAGCATGTCCGCGATCAACGACACGCTGAGCTCATTCAACAACGAGTTCGGGACCTCCCTCGCGCACATTCGCAACGGCCCGTCGTGGGGGTTCAGCTTCCGCTTCTGGCCCCGCGAGGCGCTACTGGTGCGGCTGGGCTACGAACAGTTCTCGGCGCAGAGCCAGGACTCTGGCGTCGAGTTCGACCTGAGCGCCTACGCCATCACGCTGGGTGCCACGCGATACCTGCTCTCATCCAGCCGCGCGCGCTGCGGGTTGGGCCTCGCGATCGGTCCGTACTTCGAGACGGGAGGCTTCACCGCCCCCGGCGCCACACTCGCGGCCTCCGGCACAGGATTCGGCGGGCACATCGCGGGTGAGGGCGTCCTGGAGCTCGGAGGAGGCTGCTCGCTACAGGCGCTGGTCGGCTACCGCTGGGCGTGGATCGGCGCGATGAAACTCGGCGAGAACACCACCGACATCAGCGCGCAGTACTCCGGCCCGTTCGTGCGAGTGGGCCTGGCGCTCGACACGAAGAAAGAGAACTGATCCACGTCGCGCGGCGACGCCACATCGGAAAGCCCCGCCGCTACCTCACGCGCACGAGGCCGCGCGTGAGCGTCGTGCCGCCGGCCAGCTCGAGCCGATAGCGATAGCTCCCGGCGCGCACCGCTCGCCCGGCGTCGTCGCGGCCATCCCAGGGCACGTCGTGCCGTCCAGCGCCTCGCTCGCCCACGAGCAACTCGCGGACGCGCCGCCCACTCACGTCGTACACGCCCAGGCGCACGCGGCCGGGCCGCGCCAGCGTGAAGCCGATCGACGTCTTCGCGCTGAAGGGGTTGGGCGAGTTCTGCAGCAGCGCCACCCCGGCGTCCGAGCGCGGCCCCGGGTCCACCGCGACCAACGACCCCAGCTCCAGCTTGTACATGCTCCGGCCGTGAGTGCCGATCGCCAG
>Ga0315912_10001063_pt1 | contig 36843 bp, 20 predicted proteins | sample VfabasoilMG_FD_204469 | JGI IMG/M metagenome (GOLD analysis project Ga0315912, IMG submission 204469) | Garden soil microbial communities collected in Santa Monica, California, United States - V. faba soil | ecosystem: Environmental > Terrestrial > Soil > Garden | place: USA: California... | reverse complement strand
GCCCCAGGCTCCCGCGAGGACGGTGTGGGGGTCTGTCACGTCACTCCGACTTCCAATCGGGCAGGCGGCCCGGTGTCCACGGTGCTCCGGCGGCCTCGGCGCGCTTGCCGAGCGCCTCGAGCGAGTCGAGCGTGCTTCTCAAGTCCGCGATCACGCGGCCCAGTGAACCCGAGACGATGTCATAGGCGCGTTGCTGCGTCGCCGTCGGCGCGCTGGTGCTCGTCCAGCTCCCGCTCACGACGCGGTCGATGCGATCCGAGAGACCGGGTGCGGTGGGCTCGTTGAAGCGCGCGATCTCGCCATCGCCGTTCAACGCGACGTTGATGTCGCGCAGGTGGTCGAGCAGCTTCGCCGCCTCGACGCGCATCGCCGGCGCATCGGGGACCGGCGTGTCGTCCAGCGCGCGGCGGAGCAATTGGGCGTTCTGCTGGGCGTCGGTCAGCACACGCTGCGTGCCCATGACCGCGCGCTGCAATGCGGCGGCCTTCTTCTGGAACGCGGTGAGCGCCGCGCGGTCGGGCGCGGGCAGCGACGTGTTCTGGAGCGGCTCCACGACGACGGTCTGCGGTTCGCCGAGATCCGTGAGCACGCCGTTCACGCGCTTGGCCAGCCGCACCTGGTAGGTGCCGGGGGCCGCGAGTGGTCCGCCGCCGGCATCCTCGAACGGTCCGCGCGTGCGCGGCGTGAGCGAAGCCGGCCGGTGATCGGCCCACTGCAGGTCCCAGGCCACGCGCTGGAAGCCCGCCTTCGCCGGACCGGTGAGGCGCCGCACCGCCTGACCCGAGGCGTCGGTCACGGTGAGCACGATCGCCGGTGCTTCCTCGCGCTGTTCGGCGCGAAGCGTGTCCCAGGACGGGTAGAAGGTATTGCCGCCCGCCTTCTGGATCTCCTTCTCCTTCTCGCGCCGCCGGTCGCGCAGCGACTTGTAGCCGTCCTTCAGGTGGTACGTGAAGGTCGCGCCGAACGGCGGATTGTCGGCCACATAGAAGCGATCGCCCTGCTCGGCCTTGCCCTCACCGCCCATCGGGGACGATGGCACGTACAGCAGCGCCTTGCGCACCGGCAGCAGCGTCGCTTCCGCGGTGAGCTTCGCCTCGCTGTTCATGAGGCGCAGCGGCGAGAGGTCGTCCAAGACGTAGAAGCCGCGGCCGAACGTGGCCACCACCAAGTCGTCTTCGCGCGCTTGGATCGCGACGTCGCGGATGCACTGGATCGGCAGGCCGCTCGAGAGCTTCATCCACTTCTTGCCGCCGTCCTGGGTGAAGAACAGGCCGAACTCCGTGCCGGCGAACAACAGCTCGGGATCCTTCGTGTCCTGCACCAACGCGTAGACCGCGCAGGTCGCGGGCAGATCACCGGTGATGTTCGTCCACGAGCGTCCGAGGTCGGTGCTCCTCAGCACGTAGGGCTTGAAGTCTCCCATCTTGTGTCGGTCGAACGTGGCGTAGATCGTCTTCGCGTCGAAACGCGACGGGATCACGCGCGAGACGTACGGGTACTCGCCCACGCCCGGGAACGACTCGATCTTCCGCCAGTGGCCGCCAGCGTCCTCGCTGACCTGGATCGCGCCGTCGTCGGTGCCGACCAGCAACAGGCCCTCCTGGACCGGTGACTCGTCCACCCAGACGATATTGCCGTAGAAGCTGGTCGAGGCGTTCTTGGCGACGGCGTCCACGCTCCACACCCGGCCCATCACCGGCAGCTTGTTGCGGTCGATCCCGCGCGTGAGGTCGGGGCTCACCGCCTTCCACGTGTCGCCACGGTCGTCCGAGCGATAGAGGCGCTGCGAGGCGAAGTACAGCCGCGTGTGCGAGTGCGGGCTGATGATGAGCGGACTGTCCCAGTTCCAGCGGCTTCCCGCCTCACCCGGCTCGGGCTGTGGCTGGATCTCGGTGCGCTCGCCGCTCTTCCGGTCGTAGCGATAGAGTTCGCCGTGCTGGTAGCTGCCGTAGACGATGTTGGGGTCCTTCGGGTCCACGCGCGGCTGGAAGCCGTCCCCGCCGAGGACGAACCACCAGTCCGAGTTGCGGATGCCGTGGTCATTGGTGGTGCGGGACGGGCCACCCCACGTGGCGTTGTCCTGCGTGCCACCGTAGACGTTGTAGAACGGCACGTCCTGGTCCACTTCGAGCTTGTAGAACTGGGTGAGCGGCAGGTTCGGGAAGAACACGTACGACGCGCAGCGGTCGAAGCTCTCGTAGAGCCCGCCATCGCAGCCCACCAGCAGGTGGCGCGAGTCGTCGGGGTCCACCCACACGACGTGGTTGTCCACGTGCTTGGCCTTCTCCCCCGCCCGGCGCCACGTGCGGCCGCCGTCGTCCGAGGTTTGTAAGAATGTGTCGATCATGTAGAGCCGGCCGGGAACCTTCGGATCGGCGAACAGCTCCTGGTAGTACTGCGGGCTGGAGGCGAGCACGTCGTTGAGCTTGCTCCAGTTCGCACCGCCGTCGTCCGAGCGATAGGTGCCTCGTTCGTCCGCGGCGCCCTCGATCGTGGCCACGATGACGTCCCGTTCGGTCGCGGGCACGACGAGCCCGATGCGGCCCATGTCACCGGAGGGCAGGCCGTTCTTGAGCTTCGTCCACGTCTCGCCGCCGTCCACGCTCTTGTAGATCCCGGAGCCAGGACCGCCGTTGATGAGCGTCCACACCCGGCGCACGCGCTGGTAGGTGCTCGCGTAGAGCACGTTGGGGTCGTTCGGGTCCAGGTGCACCTCGTTCGCACCCGTCCACTCGTCCACCTTGAGCACCTGCTTCCACGTCTTGCCGCCGTCGGTGGTCTTGTACACGCCACGGTCGCCGCCGCTGGACCACAGCGGTCCCTGTGCCGCGACCCATACGATGTCGGGGTTCGTGGGGTGCACGACGATGCGCCCGATATGCTCGCTCGCCTTGAGGCCGGTGTTCGTCCAGTTCTTGCCGCCGTCGTCCGAGCGGTACACGCCGTCGCCCCAGCCCACGCTGCGCTGGCTGTTGTTCTCGCCGCTGCCCACCCACACCGTGAGCGGCCTCGACGGCGCCAGCGTCACGCAGCCGATGCTCGACGTGCCCTGATCGTCGAAGATGGGCGAGAACGTGGTGCCCGCGTTGGTGGTCTTCCACACGCCGCCATACGCCGTCGCCACATACCACTGGCTCTTGTCCCGGGGGTGCACGGCGAGGTCGGTGATGCGTCCCGAGGTGTTGGCAGGTCCGATGGAACGGAACTTGAGTCCCGAGAACGCGGCGGCGCTGTGCTTGCTCGCGGGCTTCTCCGACGACTTGGACGACTTGGAAGAACTCTTCGCCCCGGACTTCGGAGCGGGCGCGGCGACGGACACGCCGGCGACGAACAGCAGCGCGACGAGCGCGTGCGGCAAGCGGTTCATGGGGGGAGCGGTCCTGGAAGGGGTCCACGGGCGGCCGCGCGGAGGTGCGGGTCGCGCACGAAGCGGCCAGTGGAACGAAAGCGCCCTCGGGTGTCAATCGCCACCACCACCTGCGCGGCCGGGCGGGCCGCGAGCGCGGGAGCGGGCCCGGCCGGCCGCCCGATGCGCGTGCCGGCGAAGCGCGAGGCGTCGCGCCCGAATACGAGATACCGAAATCGCTCGTGCGCGACGCGCGCGCTGTGGCACATTGCGGCCCCATGGATCCGCACGAGCACGCCGCCTCCGCCGCCGCCGCGAAACGCCAGGCGAGTGAGCGTGGCGAGGCGCCGCAGCTTCATCGCGCGCTCGGGGCCTGGGACGGAGCCTCGCTCACGATCGGCGCGGTCATCGGCACGGGCATCTTCCTCACCGCCGGCGATGTGGCGCGTGCACTCCCCCATCCGTTGCTGGCACTCGGAGCGTGGCTCGCCGGAGGACTGCTCGTCCTGGCCGGCGCGCTCTCGTACGCGGAGATGGGCGCGATGTACCCGCGCGCGGGCGGGCTCTACCACTTCCTCCGCGAGGCGTGGGGACCGTTGCCGGGCTTCCTCTATGGATGGACCTGCCTGCTCGTCATCATGACCGGCGGCATCGCGGCGATCGCCGTGGGCTTCGGCGAGTACCTGGGCGCACTGGTGCCGTTCTTCTCCAGCGAGCACACGCTGCTGGCGGTGGGGGTACTGCGTGTGAACGGCGCGCAGGCGGCCGCGCTGCTCGCCATCGCGTTGCTCACGCTCACGAATCACTTCGGCGTGCGCGAGGGCGCCGGTGTGCAGAACGCGTTCACGCTCGCCAAGCTGGGCGCGATCGCGGTGCTCGTGGTGGGCGGTTTCGCCGTCGCTCCCGCGGTGCCGGGCGGTTGGGGCGCCCCGCTGCCGGCCGCTCCGCTGGCGCTGGCCGCGCCGTTCGGCGTGGCGCTGATCGCGACGCTGTGGACGTACGACGGCTGGTACGCGCTCACGTTCTCCGCCGGCGAGGTGCGCGAGCCCAAGCGCGACCTGCCGCGCGGTCTCCTGATCGGCGTGGCGGTGGTGGTGGTGGCGTACGCGCTCTTGAACCTCGTCTACCTGCGCGCGCTCACCGTGGAGTCCCTCGCCGGCACGAGTCGCGTGGCCGAGGCCGCCACTCGCGTGCTGTTCGGCGACGCGGCGGCGCGCGCGATGACAGCGGCGGTGGCCGTCTCGGCATTCGGCTGCGTGGCGGCCACGATCCTCTACTCGTCCCGCATCTACCAGCCGATGGCCGCAGACGGTGTGTTCTTCCCCGCCGTGGCCGGGATCCATCCGCGCTGGCGCACGCCGGCCGCCGCACTGTGGTTGCAGAGCGGCTGGGCGATGCTGCTCACGCTCACGGGCAGCTACACCCAGCTGTTCACGTACGTCACGTTCGGCGGCGTGCTGTTCCACGTCGCCGCGGGGCTCGCGCTGTTCCGGCTGCGCGCGACGCGCGCCGACGTGCCGCGGCCGTACCGCGCCTGGGGTTGGCCGGTGGTGCCGGCGCTGTTCGTGCTGGCGATGGCGCTGCTGACGCTCAACACGCTGCAGTCGGCGCCGCGGGAGTCCCTGTTGGGGCTGGTGGCGATCGTGGCCGGTGTGCCCGCCTACCTGGCGTGGCGGCGCGCGGCGCGTTCGAGCGCGGGGCGCTGACTCGCGGCTTCGCGCAACGCAGCCGGTCCGCCAGCAGGGCCTGCGCTCGAGGCCGGTCCGGCCCTCCAGAAGGACGACGACGGTCCGCGGGGACCGTCGTCGTGGGCACACGCTGGCGAAGGACGCTCAGGCCGCTTCGCGGAACTCCTCGTCGGACGGATCGCCGTTCGCGGCGACCGGCGGTGCGGCGGTGGGCTCGTCGGGGGACGGCCCGGTCTGCTGCGCCACCAACGGTGCGACCAAAGGCTCGACGAGCAACTCGAGCTGCTGGCCATTCGCGTACGCGACCAGCGGCTCGGCCGGCGGCGAGGCGGGCGGCTCGTGCGGGGCCGTGACCGGTTCGAGGACGGGCGGCGTGACCGGCAGCGCGACGGGGCGCTCGGCGGGTGCGTCACTCGGCACGCCGACCAGCGGATCCACGCGCTCTCGCTGCGCGCGCTTGTGGCGCGCGACCGACTCGGCATAGCCGCGCTCGAAGTCCTGTGCGGCGGCCGCGCGCGAGCATTCGCGCATCGGCTTCACCGGGCGTTCGGCACGCATGCGCTGCCAGAGCTCGCCCACCGAGTAGCCCGGCGCGGCGACATAGAGCGAGCCCTCGGGCACTTCGACATCCATCGGCTCGAGCGTGGTGAAGTTGGCGAGCGAGCCGTCGTGGTAGCGCGTCACCAGCTCGGCCCAGAACCCGGACGTCGGGTGGTCGTAGAGCACGGCGTAGCTGCATTCGCCCGGCAGCGCGTAGAGACCCACCGTGAGTTCGGGCATCTGGTGGACCAGGTAGGTACCGGCTTCGGCGAAGCCCGCGGCGCTCAGGTCGTGGTCGGCCACCGCGATCGCCCGGCCATTCCGCCAACGCGGCTCACGCACGCGGACGAGCGAGATGAAGTCGGGCGCGTGCTCGCGCACCTGCGAGCGATAGCGGGCCGCCACCAGGCGCGCGGCGAGATCGCGCAGCGCCGGAAGTGCGAACAGCACCACGACGAGTGCGAGCGGCCAGAGCCAGATCGAATCCACGGAACCCCTCCCTGCGTCCGGTGTGGGCGTGTCGGTTCGCCCATGGCTATCGGCACTCGGCCGCGCCTGATTGACCGGAATCACGCGCGTCACGGGGTGGCCCGGGGCTCCAGTACGGTGCGAACACACCCGTACAAAGCCCTGTGCCGCAGCGATTCCCGGGCCCCGGCCTCAGCGCTCCGAGAACCGGTCGCAGGCCGCGACCAGCGCGCGAGAGTTCGCGGGATCGAACGCGCTGTGCCCGCTGTCGGCGGTGATCAGGAAGTCGGCCTCGGGCCAGGCCCGGTGGAGCGCCCACGCACTCTCGGCCGGGCAGACCACGTCATAGCGCCCCTGCACGATCACCGCGGGCAGGTGACGGATGCGCGCGACGTCGCGCAACAACTGGTCCTCGGTCTCGAGGAAGCCCCGGTTCACGAAGTAGTGCGCCTCGATCCGGGCGAATGCGAGCGCGAACTCCGGCGCCTCGTAGTGCACTGCCGTGTCGGACTCCTGGAGCAGCTTGCTGGTCGCTCCCTCCCATCCGGCCCAGCGCTTCGCGGCCTCGACACGGACCTCCCGGTCGGCGTGCGTGAGCCGTCGGTGGTAGGCGGCGATCATGTCGCCGCGCTCCGCCGGTGGGATGTGCTCCCAGTACCGCTCCCACAGGTCGGGGAAGATCGCGGATGCACCGCGCTGGTAGAACCACTCGAGTTCCTGGCGCCGCAACAGGAAGATGCCGCGCAGCACCATCTCGGTCACGCGTTCGGGATGCTTCTGCGCATACGCCAGGGCCAACGTCGAGCCCCAGCTCCCGCCGAAGACCATCCAGCGCTCGATCCCCAGGTGCACGCGCAGCTTCTCGATGTCGGCCACCAGGTCCCAGGTCGTGTTCTCCTCGAGCGACGCGGCGGGCGTGCTGCGACCGCAGCCGCGCTGGTCGAAGATCACGATGCGATAGCGCTGGGGGTGGAAGAACTGGCGCATCGCCGGCGTGGAGCCTCCGCCGGGACCTCCGTGCAGGAACACCACCGGCTTGCCGTCCGGGTTCCCGCTCTGCTCGTAGCCGATCGTGTGCAGCGCGGAGACGGGCAGCATCCCCGTGTCGTAGGGCTCGAGGGGCGGGTAGGCCCAGGTGCGCGGATCTCGGCTGGGGCTCTGCATCGCGGACTCCAGGGTGCGGGCTCGTGCGGCCGGGCGAGCGACCGGCCCGGGAGGATCAGCGCACGCGCACGACCCGCTTGGACATCGCGAGCCCCGGTGCGCGCACGCGCACGAGGTATACCCCGGCGGGTGCGACACGGCCAGTGCGGTCGAGTCCGTCCCACGCCAGCGCGTGCACGCCGGGGGGCCGCTCGCCGGCGGCGATCTCGCGCACGAGCCGTCCGTCGAGCGAGTACACCTGCACCTCCGCGCGGCCCGCCCGAGCGAGCGTGAGTTCCAGCTGCAATGCTCCACTCGAGAGCATCGGATTGGGACCGAGCCGCAACGACGCGCGCTCGGGAGCCGCCGCGAGCGACGTCGCCGCACTCGCACCGCCGGCCGTGAGGTCGCGGTCGTCGTCGTCATCGCAATCGCCACCCACGGTCACGCTGTCGCGGGCCAGGAACCGGTTGCCGTCCGAGAGCGCTCCTGTGAGCGTGAGCTCGCCCCGTCCGGAGTCCGGCAGTGTGGCGAGGACGGTCGCGCGATCGAAGCGCAGCTTGACCCGTCGCGTGTGCCGGCCTTCCCCGCGGTCTCCATCCTCACCGTCGAAAGGAGTGCTCGCACTCGCCACGCTCGCACCTCCGGCCAGGTCGTCGTCATCCGGCTCGTCGTCGTCCGATCGCTTCACCAGGGCCGCGACACCATTCAGCCGCACACTGGCCAGGTCCACACTCGCGGGCCCGGTGCCACTGGGGAGGCGCATCCGCACATCCAGGTGGCGGCGACCCTTCCCCGACTCCAGCGCGTCGTCCGCGAGCGACAACGTCGCATGCAGGTTCGCCACCCGCAGCAGCACGGGGTAGCCGTTCCAGATCGCGCGCGGATCGTTGGTGGTGAGCTGCAGGGAGCCCGTGTACTCGCCCGGTTCGAGGGCCCGGGTGTCGAGCGTGAACGGCGTGACGACGCTCGCGCCCGGCGCCACCGTGATGCGTCCGGAAGTGGCGTGGAGCCACTGCCCGCTGCCCGACAGCGCGAACGTCAGCAGGTTGCGCAGCAGCCGGCCCGAGGGCTGGTCCACGTTGAAGCCGTACTCGTACGGATGGGTCCCCGCGATCACCAGTCCAGACCCGTAGCGGTAGAGCACGAGCGTCGCGGCTCCCGTGACATCGCGCGTCAGGACGAGGGCATCGTCCGGCGCGCCGATCAGTGTTCCCATGCTCGCGAACGTGCCGGTGAACGATGCGGCCACGCCCGCCACCAGCGGATGTCCCGGCACCTCGACCTGGTTGTGGCTCTCCGCCGAGCCCCGCGAGTACACGCCGCCCGGGATGGTCATGAGCGAGCCCTCGCCATTGTTGCTGCCGAGGGAGGCGAGGTGCGCTTCGAGCACACCGCCGCGCTCGACCCAGGCCGCGAGCTTCGAGCGGAGCGAGCCCACGCGACCGTAATAGGCGGTGGTCTGGTCCCCCGGCAGGATCACCAGCGAGTAGGGCGAGAGGTCCGTCGCGCCGAATGAGGCGGACGGCACGCGATCGTACGGGATGCCGAGCGAGTCGAGGATCGCTTCATCGGTGAGCCTGCCCCAGGGTGCGAGGTCCTCGATCAGCAACACGCGTGCACGCGCGCTCGCCAGTCCCGGCAGCGGTTGCGACTTGGAAGCCGAACGCGCGGCCGAGTCGCGCCCGTCACGAGCTGGCGCGGTGCCGGCGACAGGCGAATCGGGAATCTCCTCCGCGGTGAGCGCGTCGGGTGCGGCCACGGCCGGCGTCGGATGCCAGTCGGCGAGGGCCAGCCAGCGCGCCTCCAGAGGCGCCGCCCCGCGGTTCGTGAGCCGCGTCTCGTGCGAGAGGACTTCCCCGGCGAACACGTCGAGCGACAGGCCCGCCATCGGTGTCTCCAGGGCGGGAGCGGCCAATCCGCGGCCCGAGAACGTGAGCAGCGCGTCGGGCGTGTCCGGATCGTCACTCTGGACGCGCAGCGACGCGCTGAGCGAACCCGTGCCGGCCGGCAGGAACTCGGCCTTCAGCACCAGCTCCTGCCGCGGCTCGAGGACGGCGCTGGCGGGTGAGATCGTGAACTGCGCGTCGCTCGTCGTGAGCGCGCGGAGCGTCAGCGGCGCCGAGCCGCGGTTTCGCACCACGAAGCCGCGGCGGTCGCGGCCGCCGACGAACGTGTCGCGGAAGCGCAGCGGGAACGGTGTCTCGGCGTGCGAGACGCGGACCACGTGCTCGTTGGTCGCACAGGTGGGGTCCACGAGCACGGTGTTCTGGACGGAGAGCTCCAGCACGCCGTCGGCGAGCAACAGGTCCGAGAGCGACGCGGGGATGAAGAACGTGCGGCGGCCGAGCACGCAATCGCCGCCAAGGCCGCCCACCGAACCGAGCACCGAGCCCTCCATGGTCAACACCGCCAGCTCACCCGCTCCGCCGTAGTCGCCGTAGGCCTCCAGTTCCACGACCAGGGTCCCGCCGCGCGGCCGGTCCACCGCGATCCGGTGCGACGTCCGCGCACCCGCCGTGACGTAGAAGGCCCGCGATTCGCCCGTCACCACGCGCGACAGCACCTCGAGGTCGGGCGCACCGTCCACGTGCAGCGTCACCGGCACCGAGAACCGCGCCTCGTCGGGATCGTCGCTCAGGATGTCCATCTCCGCGGCGTAGTCGCCTCCGTCGAGCCCGCCGGCCTGGAACATCACCGACACGGGCACCTCCCCACCCGGTGGCACTTCGCCCGAGACCGGCGCGAACGACAGCCAGCGCGGGTAGGCATCCAGCGAGAAGCGGATCATGGACTCGAGCACGGGCCCTGCCGCCTGGCCGTACGCATGGGCGAACTCGAGGGTGAGGCCCGTGGCCACGACCATGCCGCGCCCGAGCGAGTAGACGATGAGGTTCGGGAAGCCGAAGTCGTCCACGCCCACGATGTCGGTCGCCGACGGCAGATCGCGCAGCCACGCGTGGCTCGCCGAGGTGCCCGGCAGGTTGCTCGGCACGCCCGCAGCGAGCGGGTGGTCGGGCATGACGATGTGCGCGGCATCCGTGGTCTGGCGCTGCACGGTCACGCCCCCCGGGAGCACCAGCAGCTCGGCGTCGCCGTCGTTGAAGCCCCAACCCGCGACGTGGGCCTCCAGCACGCCTCCGGCGCCCACGAAGTCCTCGAGCTTCTCGGCGATGTCGGAGAGCCGGCCGTACGCGCGCACCGGCTGGTCGGACGGGATGATCACCACGCGGTAGCGATGCAGGTCGATCGTGTCCAGCTCGGCCGAGGTGGCGATGTCGAAGGCGGCGCCGAAACCGGACAGCACGTTCTCGTTGGCGTGGGTCCCGAACGGCGCGGCATCCTGGATCAGCAGCACGTTCGCCCCCGGCGTCGAGGAATGCACGCTGGCGAGCTGGGCGACGGCCCCGGCCTCGGTCGAGTGCGGCACGCGATCGTCCTCACCCGCGGGGCTGCCGGGTGCCCCGGGACGCGTCTCGTCCAGCTCGATGGACACGAGCGGTACTTCCGGTGGCCGCGGCGCGGTGGGCCGCTCCACGCTGCGCGGTCGCGTCGCGGCGCGGAACGCGCCTCGAGCGCGAAGCTGGAACGGCAGCGGCGAGCCGCCGGTGTTGCGGATCATCACCTGGCGCGCCGTGCTGCCCCCCACCAGCAGTCGAGCGGCGACCGACAACGGCGAGGCGTCCACGTCCGGAGGTGGCAGCCCCACGCCTTCGAGCCGGACCGTCACCGACGGCTGCGTGGCATCGTCGCTCGAGAACGTGAGGGTGGCGGTGGCCGGGGCCACGACCAGCGGCCGGAAGCGCACCGGGAGCGCGCGATGCGAGTGGGGCGCGACGGTGAGCGTGTCCTGCGTGACCGTGAATGCGCCGTCGCTGGTGCGGATGGCATTCACGTGCAGGATCTCGGCACCGGTGTTGTGGAACACCAACTCGGCGAGTGACGAGCGTCCCACGAACACGGGGTCGAACCGGAGCACGTCGCCCGGACGCTCGTAGAAGAGCCGTACCGTGTGGTGGTTGGTCGGGCACAGGGGGTCCACCAGCACCGTGTTGCGCACGGTGGCATCCACGACGCCGTCGGCGAGCAACGCGTGCACGATCGTGCGCCCGAGCGGGAAGGATCGCGTCGCGGTCACGCAGTTGCCTCCCACCTGTCCCGCGACGCCGATGGCCCTCCCCTCGACCGAGAGCGTGGCCATCTCCTGCGCATCCCCGAAGTCCCCCTCGACCGTCAGCTCCACTCGCAGCGTGTCCGGGTGGGGCTCGGGCACGACCAGGTGGTGCACCGTCTCCTGGCCCTGGTCGCCGAAGATCACGGTCGAGCTCTGCGAGGCCTCGCCCGCGGTGAGCCGTAGCCGAGGTTCGCCCGTGACCGTGAAGCGAATGGGCAGGTGCAGCTCGGGCTGGGCCGGGTCGTCGTGCGCGAGGACAAGTTCCGCCAGGTAGAGCCCCGCGGCGGCGGCGGTGGCATCGAAGGTCACGTCCACCACTTCCTCGGTCCCGGGGGCCACGACGACATGCCGGCTCGAGAGGGACAGCCAGTCCAGCTGGCCCACGCTCCAGACCAGTGCGTTCCGGAGCAGTTCGCCCACCTGTCCGCTCGCGTAGCCCGGGAGTGCGACGAACAGGTTGATCGCGGCGACGCGAGGCAGGGTGGCGATCACCGGGACCTGGTTGTCCCATCGCGCCACGTCGGTCGCGTCCGGCCGCCGCGTGACGGTGAACAGCAGCTCGCCCTTCAAGTCGGTGATCCCGGCCAGGATCGGGTGGGTGGCGTCGCGTGTCCCGAGCGTGTGCGTGCCGCCGATGCTGTTGCCCTCGAGCTGGAACGGCATGTACCCGCCGCTCAGCAGCCGCCCGCCGATCTCATAGCCGTTCACGAACGAGGCGAGCGTGAGCACGAGCCCGCCACCGCCGTCCACATAGTCGGCGAGCACATCGCCGGTGGCCACGGGGTCGAACCGGGCACTGGCGTTCACGACCAGCACGCAGGCATAGCTGCGGAGTTGCTCGAGGCTCGGCGTGGTGAAGCCCAGGTCATGGATGTCCACCGATTGGAACTCGGGGAACGCGCGCAGCTGGTCTCGCAGCGGCTCCACCTGTCCGCCCGCGTAGAGGATGAGCACGCGCACGCCGGTGAGCGCCGTGCGTGCCGCCGGAGGCGCCGAGATCGGCTGCGGCCCGACGCCGGAGGCCCAGGGACGCGTCGCGCGTGCGCGCGTCACCGGCGAGGGCGACGGCACGCGGCCTGCTTCGTCACCCACGGTGGAGGACGTCTCCGTCGGTCGGAGTCCGCCGGGATCGGGCAGCGGCCCTCGCGCCGTGAGCTCGACCGTGAGCGGGCTGTCGCCGGTGTTCGCAAGCCGGAGCTGGACGCTCGCCGTGGTCCCGTACGCCGTACGCACGTCGAACGCACCCGGCGACACGCCGATCCTCGGCGCGGCGGCGGACACTGCGGCAACGGAGGCGAGGACCACGCCCAGTCCGAGCCTCGCGGCGTGCCGCTTCATCCCCCGAGCCATGCGAAGGTGCAGACCCGCCTCCCCCATCGAGTCGTTCGCCGCGGCCTGGCTGTGGCCGCGACGAACACTCACGACACGTCAGCCCGGCGGCCGCACACGTGCGGCCGCCGGGAGCGCGACGAGGCCCTCAGCGCACCAGCACGACGCGCGACTTCATCACCCGGTTCCCGGCGATCAGTCGGGCGAAGTACATGCCGCTGGCCGGTGCGGAGCCGTCATCGTTCACCGTCCACGCCCGGTCGTGCCAGCCGGCCGTCAGTTCGCCGTGCGCGAGCGTGGCGACACGCCGGCCGGTCACGTCATAGATGCCGAGTTCGACCGCGGCGGCACCCGGCAGTCCGAACCGGAATCCCGCCTGGCCGCGAGTCGGGTTGGAGCCGGTGAGCGCGAAGGACAGGTCGCGCGGCGGCGCCGGGCCGACCGCGACCGGCGTGCAGTCCACGGAGTTGGGGCCCAGGTCGATGAACGGCGGGGCGACGAGGTTGTTGAACGTCAGCGAGGCAATCTGCCATCCGCCCGCTCCGACCCCGGCGTCGGTCGCGATCAGGAACCGCAGCCGCACCGTCTGGTTCTGGTACGTGGTGCCGAGATTCGCGTTGACCGTGCTGAGTGCCGGCCAGCCAGGGCTCTTGCCCGAGTAGGCCTGGCGTCCGGACAACGGATTGCCCGAACCCGTGAACAGGACCGAGGTGTAGCCCGGCAGCAAGGCTCCCGGGGTGAGCCCGATATCGGTCCAGCTGGCGCCGTTGTTGGTCGAGATCTCGACCACGCCGCCGTCGTAGAAGTTCGTGGCGTCGATCTCGAAGTCGTACTGGTGCTGGATCGAGAACGTGAACGCACCGCTTCCCACCTGCAGCGGCGGCGAGACGAGGGCGACCTGGGTGGCGAAGCCCTGGTCGGGTCCCCCGAAGCGGTGATCCCCGGGGCCCACCTGAACGCGGGTCCACTCCTCGCCGCCGACCGGGATGTTGATGGGCGTCCACGGCGGCGAAAGTGCCTCCACGGTCTCGTTGAACGAAGCCACTTCGTCCACGTTCACGACAGAGGAGACCGTCGTCTGGTACGGACCCGCGACGGCGAGTCCGGGGTCGTTGTAGGTGGCGGTCACGGTGACCTGTTCGGAGCCGACGGCGCCGAGCAGCTCGACCGGGATGCTCAGGACCTGGGCGGCGAACGGTGCGACGGGAGCGAGCGTGGCCGAGTTGCCGGTCGGGAACGACAAGTGAGGGTTCGAGCTGGAGAGCGTCACCGTCGTGTTCGTGAGCGTGGCCGAGCCGCTGTTCGTGAATGTGACGTTCAGCTCGCCCACCTCGCCGTTGTCGAGGTAGCCGTCGCCGTCGCAGTCCCGGAACTCGACCGAGAGCGAGCGCTCGAGCACGCTCAGCATGCCGCCGGTCACGAAGCTCTCGGTCACCGCGACATTGTCGTTGGAGAAGCGGTCGGGCGAGATCGCCCCCGCGCCGGCGCCGCGGCGGGCGAACGCCTGCCAGAACGCGGTGAAGTCGGCGGGATCGCTGACGTAGGCGGCGAGCAGCAGGGCGTCCCGCGCCTCGGTGAGCGTGGGTGCGTTCGGCGTCAGCTTGTACGACAACACCAGGTAGTCCTTCATGCGCTGCTGGGCCTGGTCGAACGTCAGCCGGCCGGTGGCCTTGAGCAGCTCCGCATAGCACTCCCACAACATCGTGCACCAGACCTCGCCGATGTTGTGCACCTCGGCGTTGTTGGACCCGCTCTGGCCGAACGCCGTCGGCGGGCCGACCGGCAATGCGATCCCGTTCTGGATGTGCTTGAACGTGAAAGCGTTCTTCGCGAAGTTCGTCGAGTAGGGCACACGCCGGATGCCGAAGTAGTAGGCGTTGGACGTCCCCGTGGACGGGAACAGCGCGTAGCCGCCCGCCCCGTACGTGCCGCTCCAATTGCTGTTCGACGGCACCAGGATGTCCTCGGCGCGCACGGTGAGCAGCATGGAGTGGAAGTCTCCCCAGCCCTCGCCGAGGCCGCCCGACATGTTCGTGGACAATCCGGCGGCATTCCCGACCAGCCGGTTGCTGATGAAGTGCCCCCACTCGTGCGCCACGATCTGGTCGTCGATCGTGCCGTCGCGGCGGATCGAGGCGGCGCGGTTCATGGTGACGTTCACCGCGCCGAGACCGAGCGCGGTCTTCAGCGTGTTGCCCGTGGCGAGCGTGACGCCGAGCACCGGGATGGTGATGCCGCCGAGCGTGCCACCCAGGCCGGGGGGCGTGCCGGAGGCGACGTTGTCCGCGATGATGCAGCCGATCGCACCGGCGGCCTGTGCCGCCTGCGCCTTGTTCGCGAACCCGCACAGGCCGCGGTCCAGCAGCACGATCTTGCCGGCCACGGAGGCGGCGTTCGTGAGCGCGGAGCAGCCGTCATTGACCGGTGCCGTGCCGTCCACGCCCAGGATGAGCGCGCCCGTCACACCGAACGCCTGGGGCCCGAAGCCGGTCGCCACGCCGGTGGCGTAGGTGCCGGCCGCCGACGGCGGCGAGTTCACGACCAGGCTGGAGCTGCCTGCCGGCGTGAACACGTACATCTGCATGCGGCCCGGCGAGCCGTCGGGCGGCGTCGCCATGTTGGCGTTGTTCGTGCCGCTGAAGTCCTGCGCCTCCGAACGCATCGCGTCCCCGCCGAGACCGCCGCGGGCGAAGTTGTTCGTCTGGCCGTTGCCCGACGCCTCGTCGAAGCCGGAGTCGTAGAACCAGTCGTGCAGGAAGTTGTTCATGTAGAACAGCTGTGTGACCGAGGCCATCTTCTGGTCGTTGCTGACGGCCGGATCGAGGTTCACGTCATACGTGCGGTCGAACGTGCTGGCCGAGGTCGTGCTGGCACGCAGGTCGCCGGCACTGAAGCCGTCGGGCGAGGCGAGGTCGGCGTAGGCATCCACATTGTTGCCGGTCGTCTGCGTGGCACCCGGCGGCAGCCAGGGGTCATTCGTGGACAGCGGGCCGTTCTGCAGCGACACCAGGCTGGGCGCCACGAATGGCGGCGCGAAGTTGTCGGGCAGGCCGGTGGGGTGTGGCGAGGGCGAGGTGCCCTGTGGGCCATCGTGCGGCAGCTTCACGCCGGTCGTCTGCGCGAACACGCGGTAGTTGTAGCTGTCGAACGCCATCAGGTCGTGGCGGAAGAGCAGGCTCCCGTCCCGGGCATCCACGACGTACATGTAGGCCTGGTCCGGTGCCATGAGCTCCACGTACCACGCCGGCACCAGCGCGTCGGGCAGGTGGAACAGCGTCTTCTTCACGCGCACCGGCCCACCGGGCTGGAGCCCCTCGGGCAGGCCGGCCACGGCCGCCGCCACGTCGAACTGCTGGTAGCCGCCCTCGGCGTCCTCGCGGAAGCGGACCGCCGCGCGGCTCGCCGGCACGCCGGAGAAGTCCGAGAGCGCCACTTCGATGGCGCGGTCGGCGCCGAGCGGGAACTCGAGCGGGCCGGTGCGGTCCGCCAACGCGCGACCCGGGATGTAGCCGGAGACCGCGACCAGATCGTGGTTGCGGTTCATGAGCACCTTGACCTCGTCGCGGAACACCTCGATGCCGCCGACGGACTGCTTGAACGCCACCACCACTCCGCCGCGGCCGGTGTCGTGCACGTAGCGCAGCGGCGCTTCGTCCACGTCCGCGGCCTGGAGCCGGTAGAAGCCGGAGACCATCCCGAGGTGCCGTCTGGCCGAGGCCTCGGCCGAGACACCGGTGGGACGCGCCGCCGCGCCGCTCTTGACGCCGGTGGCCGGCAGCCGGGCGGCCCAGAGCATCGTGGGCACGTCGTAGCGCGAGTCGAAGCTCACCGGTGTGGCGGTCCTGAGCAGCGTCGCATCCTGGCGGGCGCGCAGGCTGGCCGCGCGTGCCGCGGGCGCGGGCCGCAGCCCGGCGGTGACGTCGAGCTCGGGTCGCGGACCTGCGGCGGCCGACCCCGCCAGCGCTGCGAGGACGAGGATCGCAAGCGGCGCCAGACGGACCGGCGAGATTCGGCGGATCATGGGGAGGCCCCCTCCTGGGTGGTCGGCACAGACGTCGGCCCTCCTCGGAACCGGGTCCGGGGGCCAATCTCACTGCGCGAGGGTATCTTGTGAGAACGCACACCAACAACCGGAATCGCCGCGCGCTTCCCGCCGGCCCGCAGGCCAGCGCGGGGCGCGATCGGGCGGGTTCGCGGGAATGCCCTGGATGCGAGAGCGCCCGGGAGCCAAGGGCTCCCGGGCGACTCCAGCCACTTCCCGCTCAGGTCAGAAGCGCACGACCCGGCGCACGAACTCGGTTTCGCCCACGCGCACTCGGGCGAAGTAGATCCCGGTCGCCGCGCGGCGGCCGCTCATGTCGAGGCCGCTCCAGCGCAACCGCACCTGGCCCGCTTCCTCGACCCGCGTCTCGGACCACACCCGGCGGCCCTGCGTGTCGAAGATGCCCCAGTCCACGTTCTCGTCCGTCGGCAAGGTCAGCGCGAACTCGACCGCTCCCGCCGACGGCATGGGGTAGCCGCCCGAGAGCGAGACCTCGTCGAAGTACTGCTCCGAGGCGAACGGGCCGAGCGGCGCCTTGATGGACTTCTTGAGCTGGACGCCCGTCACGCTCGTGTCGCCCATCGCGTTCCGGGCGATGAACGTGAAGTTGGTGTTGCCGTTCGCGTTCGGGGTCACCCACGTGAACGTGCCCGACGTCTTCGAGGCGTTGACGATGAACGTGGGCGGCAGCGCGTTCTTCGGGAGCTTGCCATAGGACATGGTGAGCGACGTGATGGGGTCGCCGTCGGGATCGCTGGCGGTGACCGTGAACGTGGCCGTCGCGCCGCGCACGACGATGACGCGAGCCGGGCTCACGACGACCGGGGCACGGTCGGCGGGCGGGGCGTACTCGAACGCGCCCATGTCCGAGAATGTCACCGGACCGGAGCCGCCATCCGCGATGGACGCGTCGTCGAGCCGAATGGAACCCGCGGCATCGAGCGCCGGCCACGACGGTGCGCTGGACGAAGCGGCATCGATCGCCGGCGAGCCGGGGCTCAGGTGGAAGTCGCCACTCGCGGCATTCACGAACAGCGGGTTCGCCTGGCGCGAGTTCGCGTCGAGCCCGGTCGCGAGCGTGAAGTCCGAGACCAGAGCGTAGATGTTGGCGGCCATCCGGACGGGCGGCTGGGCGGTCGAGTTCCAGAACAGGTTGTTGTTCGAGACGAACCCGAGCGACGACGCCAGGTCCACCCACAGGTCGTGGCCGTTCTGCGTGAGGCCGTTGTCCACGGAGATGCAGTTGTACACCTTGCTGCCCGGCGCGTTGCCCTCGAACGAGAAGCCATCGATGAAGTTCCCGAAGGCCACGTCGTTCGTGTGCGTCGTGTTGAGTGCGGCGAGGTGGTCGTAACCGTGGTCACCGTTCGCGTACGAGACATTATTGTACGAGATGCAGTCGTTCGCCCCGGTGGCGAAGTGCATGCCGGTGTCCTGGTTGTGGTGCAGCCGGTTGCCGTGGAGCGTGTTGCCGGGCGAGCCGATCAGGTAGATGCCGTTGGCCTGGCGGATCGTCGGATGGGCGTTCCGGGCGCACTCGTTGTTGCGAACCGTGCAACCCGTGGTCCCGGCCGTGGTGCTCGCCGTCAGCCCGATGCCGTGGAAGTTGGAATCCGTGACCAGGTTGCCCTCGATCGTGCAGTTCTGGCTGCCCACTGCCTGGATGCCGTAGCTGTTCGCGAACGTCACCTTGTTGTTGGCGATGACGAGGTCGGTGCAGCCGAAGATGTTGATGCCGCGATCCTGCGTGCGGGTGATCTCGAAGCCATCGATGGTCACGAACTGCTTGGTGGACATCGTGAACGCGAAGCTGCGGTGCGAGACCTGGGTCAGGTGCGAGCCGGGGTTACCGCCTCCGCCCAGGTTCACGTGGAGCCCCTGTCCCGCGATGTAGCGGAACGTGCCCACGGGCAGCGAGCCCGCCGCGGCGGTGGACGGCGTGAGTCGCGCGCCATCGACGAGCACCTGCGTCGTGGTCCAGTTCACACTCGCGGCCAGGAACTCGGTGCCGGTCGTTGCGGCCCACAGCGCGGTGTTCGAGAAGTCATCCGAGCCGTCCATGATGACGCCGGGACCGGTCGCACGGAAGACGAACGGGAAGCCCGCCGCGCCGGACGTCGGCACGCTGATCTGCTCGCGGTAGACTCCCGGCTTCACCAGGATCGTGACCGCAGCGCCCTTGTTGGGCCCCATCGCACCATTGATGGTCTTGAACGGCTGCAGTTCGGTGCCGACATTGAGGTCACTCGCCGCCGGGTTGGGCCCATCGACGTAGACGGTCTGCGCCTCGGCGCTCGCGGCCGCGGCCGCCAGCACCAGCGCCAGCACGGCCGTGCGCGCGAAACGCCGGAGCACGGGAGAAACGGTTCGCAGCGGGGAGAGAGAACGCATGGGAGCCCTCGAGGTGGGAGTACCACGAGACGGAGAGAGAGACTGGGGAGAGTGCCCTGGAGAACGCGAGCGGGTGCGGCGGGCAGGGAGGGGTGGGTGCCGCACAGCGCGCTGCGTGGGTATAGGAAGTGTAGAACAGGTGTGGTGACGCACGTACAGGAAAATCGAACAATTGAGATATGAGGCTTCGGATATTCAGCGCGCCGTCGTGCATAACATCGCGCCATCGGCTTGCACGACCCCGACGGCCGGTCAACAGCGTGCCCGGCGAGCTGCGTGTTCGGTGAGAGGCGCAGCGCGTTTCTCCAGACCCAACACTGCTCCTTGTGCGCCCGACCTGGAGTGAGCGGCGCTCGCCGGGACTCCCCTGCATGGCGGTTCGCAAGGCGCGGCGCCGGTTCGATGCGAGCTGCCCGGTGTTCAGCGCCGAAATACCGCGAGAGACCCCATCGAAGTGGGATCGGTCTTGCCGGGCATGTCCCCGCCCCACAGAATCCAATACATCCCACACGCCATGATGGCTGAGCGCCGAACCCCCACCCCACCGCCGGCGCCCCTCTCTTCTCTCCGCTCTCCCCCGCTGAAAGGTGTCCTCATGAGCCCTCGGAACCTCTGCGTGTTGTTCGTGTGTGCGGCGATCACCGCGCCCACCCTGGCCCGCTCGGATGCGCGCCTCATCAATGTCACGGCGCTGGATGGCGGCTGTGTGGCGGGCCCCACCGGCAACGGTGTCCAGCACTGGGATGTCCAGCCGGGCAAGACCTACGAGCTGACGATCAGCCAGGTGACCGAGTGCGCCCACGACGGCACCGACGCCACGTTGGACGTGCGCGTCAAGTCGTCCAGCGTGGGCAACACCGACCTGGTCGCGACCTATGTCTCGCCGGGCACGTACAAGTTCAGCTTCACACTGCCGGCCGGGAGCGCGTGCACGTTCCCCATCCAGTACTGCACCACTCCGGGTCAGATGAACACCGGCACATTCGTCCAGCGGAACGACGGCGAGAAGTTCCAGGCGCACCTGCGCGCGGCGACGTTCGGCCCGGGTTGCTCGAACCCGACCGAGATCAACGGCGGCGACTGCTCGACGGTCCCGACACGCTCGAGCACGTGGGGCAAGGTGAAGCAGTTCTATCGGTGATCTGCTGAATTCATATCACGTGCGGGAATCACCACCCCCGGCGCTGTGGCGCTCCCCACGACAGCGCCCCGCTTCGGGCGGGGTCGAACGCCTGTATCGCTGATCACAGCCCGTCCGGTTCCCCACACCCGCGACGGGATGTCCCAGACGGCCACCTTCGAGAGAAGGTGGCCGTCGTCTTTACGGGGTCCCGGTCGCGCGCCGGGCGATCAACCGGCGGAACGCTCATCGCGCAGGCGTCGGAGCCTCGGGGCGAGCGCCAACTGGCCCGCGGCGACCGCCAGGCCCGCCACCAGGCAGCCTGCCCACAGCGCCGCACTTCCCCACTGCTGCAGCACGGCGGTGCCGATGAGCGGGGCGCCGAATGCCGCCAGGCCGAAGCTCAGGCCGTACGCTCCCTGGTAACGCCCGCGCATGCTGGGCCGCGCGATGTCCGCCACCAGCGCATTGCCCGTGGGCAGGACGAGGATCTCCCCCACGGTCCACACGACGACGCTCAACGCGAACGTCGCCGGTCCGGTGGCGAGCGCATTCAGGCCGAAACCCGCCCCGACCAGCACCGCACCCGCCGCCAGTACGCGGGAGCGGTCGAATCGGCCGAGCCATGGAGCGAGGAACGGCTGCACCAGGACGATGACGATCCCGTTCAGTGCCAGCACGAACCCCAGCCACGCGTTGGAGACGCCGCGCGCGGACATCTCGAGCGGGACGGCGGCCAGGTGCTGCATGAACACCAGCAGGACCAACACGCTCAGCAACACGAACAGCAGGAACGGCCGGTCCCGATACGGCGCCAGGAAGCTGGAGGCGAACCCCTGCGAGGGAGCCTGCTCCTCGTGCGCTGAAGGCGCCGGACGCGTCTCGGGCACGAGCCGCCAGACCAGGAACGCGAAGGCGAGGCTGGTGAGACCGTCCCCGAGGAAGAGCCACAGGTACGAGCGGGATGCGATCGCGCCGGCGAGCAACAGTCCGACCGAGAAGCCGAGGTTGATCACCCAGTAGACCATCCCGAACGCGCGCAGGCGGTCATGAGGCGGGATCAAGTCGGCCACGGCCGCCTGCATCGCCGGCCGATAGGACTCCCCCAGCACCGCCGCCACGAACGTGAGCGGCGCGATCAGCGCCAGGTCATGCGCGAAGCCCAGCGCGATCATGCTGAGTCCGCCGAGCGAGAGTGCCGCCACCATCGTGGCGCGCCGGCCGACATGATCGGCCAGCCAGCCCCCGAGCGGGCTGGCCACGGCCGCCCCGAGTCCGTAGATCGAGACCACGGCGCCCGCCGTGGCCACCGGGAAGCCTCGCCCCTGCGACAGGTAGAGGGCGAGGAACGGCATCACGAACGTGCCGGCGCGGTTGATGAACAAGCCGCACCAGAGCACCCAGAACGTGCGCGGCAGACCGGCGGTGAGCGCGCGAACGGAGGCGAGCGCGCCCGAAGAGGAGCTGGACATGCGGCGCACTCTGCCATGAGCACGCGCGGGCCGCCCAACCGGACGAAAGGCCTTCGTCCCGCACGAGCCCGTTCGGTCACACCCGAGAGGTTCGTTCGGTACACTGTGCGCGCGCCGGCCTCCTGGCCCGGCCCGGTGAAAGACGGGTGAGCGCCGACGACAGGGAGGGTGAGCGGCATGCCGAGGTTCCCCGGCTGGGGGTGGGTCGAGCGGTACCTGCACTGGCTCCACCTTCGCTGGCCCGCGGGCCTCGTGGAGCGCCTCCCCGTGCTGGGCCGCGAAGGCCGCACGAACGTGCCGGGCGTCTGGATCGCGGGCGACCTCTCGGGCGTGCCGCTCCTCAAGTTCGCGTTGGATTCGGGTGTCCGGACGGTCCGGGCGATCGCACGCGAGCTGGAAGCCGGCTCGCGAGCCGCGAGAGCCGGGCAGCCGGCTCCGGGCGCGCCACCGTCGGACGACGACCGGGTGCGCGAGCTGGTGATCCTGGGCGGCGGCGTGGCGGGGATGGCGGCCGCGATCGAGGCGGCGCGGCTGGGGCTCGACTTCGAGGTGCTGGAAGCCAGCGAGGCGTTCTCGACCATCTCCCACTTCCCCAAGGCGAAGCCGATCTTCACCTACCCGCGCGAGATGCGCCCGGAGGGCTCACTTCAGGTCAAGGCCACGGTGAAGGAAGCGCTCGTGGACGAGCTGCGTGCGCAGGCCGCCGCGGCAGGCGTGACGGTCACCCGCGGCCACGCGAAACAGGTTCGGCCCATCGAGGGCGGCTCCGTCGTGGAACTGGAGGGCGGGCGGACAATCCGTGCGCGCCATGTGCTCATTGCCATCGGCAGGAGTGGCGACTTCCGCCGGCTCGGCGTGCCGGGCGAGGCCTCTTCTAAGGTGTACGACCGGCTGCACGACCCGGCGGACTTCGCCGGGCGAGACGTGCTCGTGGTGGGCGGCGGCGATTCGGCGCTGGAAGCGGCCCTGGCGCTCGAGTCGGCTGGCGCTCGAGTCACGCTCGCGCATCGTGGCCTCGAGTTCACGCGCGCCAAGCCGGAGAACGTCGCCAGCGTGGAACGACGGGCCGCAGCCGGCCGGCTCCAGCTCGAGCTCTGTACGCAAGTGCTCGAGATCGGCGAGCGCGACGTGCGGTTCCAGGCCACCGACCTCACCACCGGCACCAGCCAGCCGGAGGCCAGCATCCCCAACGACATCGTCTTCACGCTGCTGGGCCGCGAAGCACCGCTGGCGTTCCTGCGACGCTCGGGCGTGCGCATCGCGGGTGAAGGCTCGGGGCTCGGCTGGGCCGCGGTCGCGGCGTTCCTGGTCGCCCTGGTGCTGCTCTATGACTGGAAGGCGAATGGGTTCCTCGAGGGCGTGCTGTGGGCGCACCTGGGCTGGCCGGGTGACATGCCCGCACGGTTGAGCGGGCTGGGAAGCTGGTGGGCCGAGCAGGTGGCCGACCGCGCCACCCTCGTGGGCACCGTGGCCGTGTCCATGAAGAGCCGCTCGTTCTACTACACCGTGCTCTACACCGCGATCGTGGGCGTGTTCGGCTGGCAACGCATCCGCCGCCGGCGCACGCCCTACGTCACGCTCCAGACCGTGACGCTGTTCGCGGTCCAGGCCCTGCCGCTGTTCGTGCTGCCCGAGGTGCTGCTGCCGTGGCTCGGCTACAACGGCGCGTTCGATCATGGCGCGGGCCGCGCCCTGGCCGACGCGCTGTTCGAGAGCTACGTGCCCGTCGCCGACCTCGTCTCGAGGCACTGGCCCGAGTGGGGCCACCCCAGGGCCTACTGGCGCGCCTACGGTTTCATCCTCGCCTGGCCACTCAACGTGTACAACATCTTCACGCATCAGCCGCTGTGGGCGTGGATCGCGATCGGGGCATTGCAGACATTCGTGTTGATCCCGCTCGCCGTCCTGCGCTGGGGCAAGGGTGCCTACTGCGGCTGGATCTGTTCGTGTGGCGCATTGGCCGAGACGCTGGGCGACACCCAGCGCGAGAAGATGCCGCACGGCCCGGGCTGGAACCGCCTGAACGTCGTGGGCCAGGTCTTCCTCGCCGCCGCCTTCGCGCTGCTCGTCCTGCGTGTGGCCGCGTGGGCATTGCCGGCGAGTGGCCTGGGCACGCTGTTCGACCTGCTCGCCGAAGGCCGCGACGGCCACGGGCGGCTCGTGAACCCGGTGAGCTGGAAGTGGTTCGTGGACGTGCTGTTCGCGGGTGTACTGGGCGTGGGCTTCTACTTCAAGTACTCGGGGCGCGTCTGGTGCCGGTTCGCCTGCCCGCTGGCGGCACTCATGAACATCTACACTCGCTTCAGCCGGTTCGCGATCGTGGCCGAGAAGCCCAAGTGCATCTCGTGCAATGTGTGCACGAGCGTGTGCCACCAGGGCATCGACGTGATGTCGTTCGCGAACCGCGGGCTGCCCATGCAGGACCCCCAGTGCGTGCGTTGCTCCGCCTGCGTGCAGTCCTGCCCCACCGGCACGCTGCAGTTCGGCCAGGTGGCCGGCGACGGCACGCTGATCTCGGTGGACTCGCTCATGGCGTCACCGGTCGTGGCGCGAGAGGGCGGAAGACAGACCGGCGCGGGAGCGTGAGCCCCCGCGCCGGTTCCCGGTCGCTGGCGATGTTCCGTCAGCTCACCGATAGAACGTCTTCACCCGGCCCCACGTCTCGCCGCGCGTGGGCGTCGCCGCCAGGCACAGCGAGTTCGTGTTCTGGGGATTGCTCGTGGCGGCGTTGAACGTGAAGTCCGTGGCGTTGTTGTTCGTGTCCAGCGAGTTCCCCGACGCGCCGCCGGGCTTGCGCTCGTAGCTCTGGTTGTTGTTGACCGGCGTCGGGGCCAGGATGGTGCCTTCCTTGTAGAGCGAGCCCGCGCTCATGCCCGCCTGGTCCAGGATGACGGCCGCTGCGTCCGCGATCGCGATGCCGCCATCGTCGGTGATACCCGTGGCGAATGTCGTGTTGCCGGGCGCCGCGCCACTGTACCCGCCCGTGGCGGCACTGTTCGTGAACAGGTAGTAACAGCCCGGGTTCAGGATCGTCGCGGCGGGCACCGTGGCGCGCACCGAGTTCACGCCGGCGTTGTTCGAGCCCCGAAGCGTGTAGCCGCCGATGTTGACCGGGCTCGCGCCGTTGTTCCAGATCTCGATGAACTCGTCATTGCCGCCACCGGGACCGCGGGTGCGGAACTCGCTGATCACGATCGCCGCCGAGGCTGTCGTGGCGATGCCCGCCAATGCGACCGTTGCCAGAACTGCGACTGCGAAGCGGAACGTAGGATCCTTGCGCATGGTGCCCTCACTTGTTCTTCCGCAGGGGTTTCGGGGCCAAGTGGCCGAACCGCGTGGGATGTGGGGAATGCCGCGGGGAGCCTACTCTCTAAGGATGGTGTCGCGCTCTCACAATTCGCGGGATCGAGCGAGCCAGTGGTTCCTCGAAGCCCCGAGTTTGAACGCACATTCGAGGGGCCGGTTCACCACCGGCTCGAGACACCGAGCGCGAACCCGGGGGCCGTGGAGACCTTCGTATCCACGAGTTCGGCGCCTTCGGGCGCGAATCGGCGCAGATGACCGGAGACCAGGGCGCCCACGTACGCGTCCACGCGCAGCCGGGCTCCGACGCCGTACGACACCCGACCGTAGGCCGGGATCCCCGCCTGCTCTCCGATGTCCCCAGAGCCTGTCCCCTCCGGTTCCATCCGGAAGCGGTCCGAACGGGTGACCCCGCCGACCGAGACTTCCCACAGGGGAGCCGGTGCGTAGCGCAGTTCCACGCCTCCCGAGCCCAGTGGACCCGCGGCCAGCGAGTTCGCGATGCGCAGCTTGGACGAGAGCTGCCAGTTGATGATGAGGAACGGGGTGAGCTTGGTCCTGAAGAACTGGTGGTGCACCTTGGCGCCGCCACCGAGTGTGAGGCGAGGCGAGAAGATGCCGAACGCGCCCAACGTGGCGCCGTAGGTGAGCGCGTCAGTCGTGCCGGCATCGCGTTCGTACGACCACTCCGCGAACGGCGAAGCGGTGGTGACGAACTGCCGCGAGAGTGCGAGCACGATCGGGAGCGACGCGCTGCCGCGCTCGAGTGCGTCCCAGGGTGCGGCGACACCGAACGCGGGCCCGGTCTCGAACGCCCAACGCTGCGCCTCGTAGTTGAGCGACGTGCCGATGGAGAACCCCGGCGTCGGCCGCCACGCCACGCCGGCGGAAACACCCACACGCTGGGACGCCGCGCTCCCACCGTCCGCGAGATCCGCGGCGAGCAGCGTCGAGTAGGTGGTCGAAGCGGTGTAGGTGAACGTGGTGGAGCGGGCGGCGGGTGCTTCCGTCGCCGCGCCGCCGGTCCATGGGATCGAGACGAGCAGCGTGAGCACTGCGGCCGAGGTGACGCGCATCGACAGCCCTTCTCGGGGGAAGTTGCGTGCACACTACTCCCCCGTCGGGCGAATCGAGCACGGAATTGCGCTGACGTACGAGGACTCGGCACAGGCGGCGTGAATCGTGGCGAGTGAGACTGATCCCTCACCGCCTCCCCTGCCGGCTACCAGTTGCTCTCGACCGCCACCGAGATCATCGGCACCGTCGCGACGTCCTCGTCCACGAGCGCGATCCCATCCGGGTCCCAGCGCTTGAGCCGAGCGGCGGTCACGACGCCCGCGTAGAGATCCGTGCGGACCCACATGCCGAGGCCATAGCTCACTCGGCCGTACACCGGGATGCCGCTGCTCTCGGCGAGATCCCCGGAACCGGGCCCCAGCGTGGCGAGCCGATATCGGTCCTGACGCTGCACACCGCCGACCGACAACTCCCACCTCGGTGCGGGCGCGTAACGCAACTCCAAGCCTCCGACTCCCAGCATGCCCGCGAGCTGCGAGTCCGTCACGCGCAGCCGCTCGTTGATCTTCCAATCCACGATCAGGAACGGCGTCGTCACCGTGGAGAAGAACTGGTGATGGATCTTGACCCCCGCACCCACGCGCACACGGCGGGAGAAGATCCCGAACGCGCTCACCGTGGCTCCGTACGTGAACCCGTTGCTCGAACCCGCCTCGCGCATGAACGCCCATTCGGTGAACGGCGACACCTCGGTGACGACTTCCGGCGAGATCGCCACCAGGAGCGGGAGTGCGATACTTCCTCGCTCGAGCGCGTCCCACGGTGGGAACGTGCCGAACGCCGCACCCGGCTCGAAGTTCCAGCCTTGCCACTCGTAGTCGAGCTGCACCCCCACGGTGAACGGCGCGTCGGGACGCCAGTCGAGCCCGGCGTTGAACGCGAAGCGATCGGAGGCCGCGCTGCCCCCACTCTCGAGGTCGGCCGGAAGCAGGTTCTGGTACACGGCCGAGATGTTGTAGGCCACACGCGACGTCGAGGTGCCGGGAGCGGGCGCGCTGTACATGCTGGCGGGCATCGGCGGCACGGTCTGGGCGGCTCGCGCGGCGCTCGCTGCGGCGAGCAGCGCGAGCAGCAGGCAGGGCGCAGATCGGGACCGGCTCATCGTGATGCCTCCTCGAGGGATGTCAGTCGCAGGGTCCGGTTCCGGGATCCGACGCGCACTCGGGCCCTGGAGCCCGAAGGCGCGAGTATGCCGTCATGCACCTCAGCGCCGCTACTTCACGTTCGCCTTCTCCCACGCCCGCACCTTCACGCGTGCAGCGTCGAACAAGCGCTCGTAGTTGCCCTTGGTGATCTTGCGCTTGGTCTCCAGGCTCAGCTTGGCCCACACGGGCGCCCACATCTCGTAGACGGCGAAATAGGCCTTGGGGTCCTTCGGCGCCACCGTGTCGGTGCCGAACAGGAACCGGTTCGGGTAGCGACTGAACAGTTCGGCGACGCGCTCGATGGACTCGTCACTCGCGACGGCATACTTGGCGACCTCGTCCCATGAGATGTCGAAGTTCACATGGTCGAACGCCGGGTCGCGCAGGATCTGCTCGGTCGCGGCGACCTGGTCATCGATCGGGTGGACGACGCGACCCAGTCCGATGTGCGCCCAGATGATGCTGGTCTTGGGGTGCCGGCGGAACAGCGCCTTGATGTCAGAGAGGTAGTCGGCCGTGTAGCTCTTGGGGAACGGCTTGGCGATGTCGCTGTGGAGCAGTGCGACCAGGCCGGACTCCGCGGCGAAATCGAGGATGCGATCGAGGGCCGGGTCGGTGAGGCTCGCGACGTCGCCGGCGACCTTGGCGGCGACGAACTCCTTGTGGATCGTGAACTCGCCGATGCCCGTGAACACACCGGGGAACGTCGTCAGGACCCGCTTGATGTGATCGGCCGCGTACATGTCGGTCGGGTTGAACCCGGTGATCATCGGGTCGAAATGCGCCTGCTCGGCCTTGGTGAGTCCTCGGTACTGTTGCGCGATGTACGCGTCGGTGAACGAGTAGTAGTAGAGCCCGGCGTCGGTATCGAGGTAGTACTTGGGGGCGTTCTCGCCGTCCACGCGGTACGACCACGTCTGCTGGAGCGGGATGCCGAACAGCGCTGTCCGGCCCACCTTGTTCCCGACGAGCGACAGGTACTCCTTGGCCGTGATCCCCTCCTGGATGTAGTTCGTGAGGTGGAAGTGGCTGTCGTGGAACAAGGGCTCGGCAGGCGGCGTCTTGGCGGGCTTCGCTGCAGCGATCGCGAGCGTAGCGCCCGTGAGCAACGAGGCCGCGGCGAGCGCCGCGAGCAGCATTCGGGTGGGGAAACCTGCGCTTCTCATGACTCGTCTCCTCGAAGGGTGAAACGGTTGCTCAGAAGCGGAACAGCGCGACCACTTGGACCTGGTTCGCGGACGCGCTCTGACGGTCCTTGTTCGTGCGATTGCCCCAGATGTACTCGAGGCCCACATCCACACGCCGCGACGGCGAGAAGACCAGGTTCATCGCGAGGCGATTGGTCTTGTAGTAGGCATCGGGCGGCTGGAATGCGGTGTTGTCCACGAGCACGATGCTCCATAGCACGGTCGAGCGCAGGTTCATGGTTTCCATCATCTTCCACTCTTTCCAAGAGTGCTCGTACGCGACGTACCAACCGAGCACGGAAAGCGCCTGCAACGTATTGGTGGTGGTGTCGAGCACCGCGTCCTGGCCGCCGGCCGAGTTCAGGTCGTTGATGTAGCGCGCGATACCCTTTCCGCCGTTCACCTGGAAGATGACGCGGTCCGTGAGCTTGCCGATCTGGAACGGGAACTGGCCGCTGAACGTCCCGCCTCCGCCCCAGTCGGAGCTCACGAGTCCGGTGGGGGTCTCGCCGCGGATCTGGCGCACGACACCGGCGATCTGCACGTGGGCATTGTTCCTGCCCGTGAAGTATCCGCGCAGGATCAGGTCCGGCACCAGATTCACGGCGGAAGCGCCGGCGATGGAGGCGGACGGCTGCTCGATGGCCGCCGCCAGGCGGTTGCCTTTCTCCGTCGCCCACCAGTAACGCAGCAGCGGTTGTCGGATCACGTTCTCGGAACTGATGCCCTCGAAGTCGAGGTCCTCCACCTGCGTATTCTGGTCCGAGAACGTGGACCAGGTCTGCCCCGCGATGAAGCCCCGGTATTGGGCGTACGCATGCCGCATCCGGAACAGACTCAGGTTCTCGACCGTGCCCGCGAAGTCGCCCTCGATGAAGGCTCGCAGTTCCTCCTTCCCCGCCGGCGTACGGAACTCGACATTGAATCGGCTGGCTCGCGAGGAGATGTTCGTGCGCCGGTCCTCCCCGCTCGTGGTCGTACCGACGGGAATCGAGTTCGTGAGGAAACGGTCGTCCGTGCCCAGGGGGTCGAGCGTGAGGACGAGTGCGGTTCGGATGCGGCCGCCGAACTTGACCGCGGCGTCCGAGCCCGGGATGCGAATGGATCCGGGGAAGTCGCCGGCGGAGACGATGTCGGGAGGCAGTTCGGGGGATTTCTTTGTGGCTTCCTCGATCAGCTTGAGGCGCTTCTCGAGCGAGTCCTCCCACGCGGGCAGGTTGGCCTGTGCCTCGAGGATCTCGAGTCGATGCTTCATCTGGCCCAGCTCTTCGAGCAGCCGCGCGATCTGCGCTTGCTGCGCCGCGACCTGGACCGACTGGCTGTCCGTCACGGCATCCTGGCTGTCCATGCGGAGCCGCTGCATCAGGATCGTGTCCTGAAGCGCCTCGATCTGCTTCCGCTGAGCGGTGACTTGGGAGGACAGGCTGGGCCCCGCCGGCTTCGAGGTCTTCTTGGGCGCCGGGGCGGCGTGCACCACGGTCGCGGCCAACACGGCCGCGACCATGAGCATCAGGCTGGGTCTAGTCATGGCCGATGTCCGCCGCTCCTGCTCGCAAGGCTCCTCCTAGAGCAGGATGTCCGTGCCGAGCGAGATCGTGGTGCCGGTCTGCCCCGCCACGTAGTAGCCGAAGTTGGAACCTGCCGGCGACTTCTCGACGTGGATCAGGTGCAGGTTCAGCCGCCAGCTCCGGCTGCCGTAAGGGTAGTAGCTGGCACCGCCCGACACTTCCCACGGAAAGCGCTTGAAGTCGTCCGTGATGTACGAAGTCGTCGCATAGATGCCGAGACGCTTGGGAACGACCATGTGCATGGCCTGCACGAAGAACCCGCGGTCGTTGAGTGAACCCACGGGCACCGGGCCGTCCGCGCTCATGTCCGACAGCGTGCGCGCGGTGAACTCGCCCTGGAACGAGAACCCTCGGTACTTGAAGCCGGCGTCTACGGACACGTTCTGGTAGGTGAGCTTCTCGACCGTCACTCCGTTGGCGAGGGCACCGGTCTCGAACGGATTGACGCCGTCGGACATCTTGATCTGCGTGTGTCTCGGTGCCTCGCTGTTCGGCGCGTACCGGCTCTCGCGCGCAGAGCAGGCTGAGATACCAAATCGCGTCGACACCTTCTCGTGGTACTCGAGATCTCCGAGACCGCCGCGCGGACCGAACTCTCCGGTACTCGGCATCCACACGACGCTACCGCTGTACGCGAAGTCGCGGTTATCCTGGGCCGCGGTGATGCCGAGCTGACTGAGGCTTCGGTTCATCGAGGCCTTGTACCAGACGCGATTGATCGGCTGGCCTGAGATCCAGAACGAGGATGCGAAACCGCCGCGCAGGGCCTCCTCGGTCATCTGCCGGTCGCTCCCCGCCCAGAACGGCCAAGAGCCCTGGAGCGAGCGATTGGTGTTGCTGGGGCCCATGCCGACCCCGATCGCCAGCGGCTTCGACACACGGTACTGGAAATTGCCGAAGAGCAGCGTCTGCTCGGTGGACCCCAGCGACCACACGGAGATGTTGTAAAGGAATTTCGGATCACCGAAAAACCCCGTGAACCAGACGAACGTCCGGTGCCAGTTGATGTCGTTCTTCGCAGTGACCGGACGCACCCGCCCCAAGTGATCGGTGAACGTCTGATTCGCCGGGAACTGACCGAGATACCGGAACAGTCCATACACGCTGATGTTCAGTGTGCCGTGCGTCGTCTTGACGATGTCGTATCCCTCAGCGGGCGTGAACTCCCCAGCACTCATGTTCGCGTACGTGTCGGCGCGCTTCGCGTTCGTGGTGTCGGGCGGCGTCCCGGCTTCGTCTTGGGCGCGCGAGGAGGTCGAAGTGAGCGCCACCAGGACCGCCGTGAGTGCAGCGAACGAGAGGTGCTGGAGGAAGCGATTGCCAACCCGATGCATCGAGAGTTCCATTCCGAGGGCTCCTGGACGAGGTTGTCGCTGCCTGCAAGGAACACTTGTGGCACTGCACCGGGGCGCGAGACCAACTGGTCCTTCCATGTGCGCGCCGCCGCCTGCGGTGGAGAGCTAGAGGATGCTCGCCAAGCGGGCTTGGAAGAACTGAGTGCGACCCTTGAGCCCGAACCGGTCCAGCTCACCATACCCATACGCCAGCTCGACGCGAAGCTGCTCGGACAGGTACCACTTGGCCATCGGTGTGAGGCGCCAGTACTTGCCGCCCTGGATGCTGCCGTCGTCGAAGTCGCTGTAGCTGAAGTGAAGCGAGGGCTCGAACGCGCCGCGACCGCCTTCGAAGATGCTCTTCGCCGGCGTGACCTGCTCGAGGAATGCGCCGGGTGCGTTGTAGGGACGGGTCTCCCCCGTGAGGAGCCAGACCACGCTGGCCTCGCCGCCATGGAACGTCGGCGTGCCTCCCCCCACAAGGTCTACATCCTGCCAACCGTACTCGCTCGCGAACAACCATGGGCCCTTTCGGTAGTTCACTTCGACTCCGAACGTACGGGCATGGTCGGCGGTCAGCGTTCCGGTGTCGAGGAAGTTCGGGGCGAGATACGAGCCCGGCTTCGCCTTGAACTTGATCTTCCCCTCGTCCGGTGTGGCGTCACGCCCCATGACCGCGACGTGCAGCACCTCGCCTCGAGACTCGGAGAGGATCGGCTGCCAACCCACGCGGGTCACCCATTGATCGTCATAGATGGCGAACTTCTCGTTCTCGGACAACTGATCCCGGAAGTACCCGAGGTTCAGGAACATGCGCTTCCTCGGGTAGTAGCCCATGTACTTGATGCCGTCCCCCAGGATCGGGATGAAGGCATCCAGCGCCTGGGAGCGCTCGATCCCCCAGATGTAGTAGCCGACCATCACCTTGTACTGGGAGTATCCCTCCTTGGTGCGACCGAGGAAGAAGCGGCCCGAGACCTCGGGCACATCCACCTGGATGCCGGTCTGGCGGAAGTGCCAGGCGTCTTCCACGCCGTCGTACATGTACCCAAGTGTCCAGGTGATGGGACGCTGGGTCTTGAACCGGCCCTTGAACAACAGGCGGAAGTCGCGCATTCCCATGTCCGGCGTTTCGATTTTCACCTGCTGCTTGCTCGCGTCGTCCTGGGAGTACGTGGCGAAGTCGTACAGGAAGCCGTAACCGAAACGCAGCGTGGAGATGGGGCCGTCGTACTGGTTCCACTTGACCATCTGCCGTTTCGGGGTCACGGCATCGGCATCGCCCGCTTCCGCGGTGCTGTCGATCGTGGCCGGGGCGGCCTTCGCGGATCCCTGGGCGCGCGCTGTCCGCGGCCACGACAGCATCGAGAACGCGACGAGGCCCCCGATCGTGAGGGTGAGCCAGAGGACCACCAGCGGTTCACCGCCTCGCCTCATGTTCGTATTCGGGAGCTTCACGGGGCGTCATCCTTCCATTCGGGCCGCACGGGGCGCCGCGGCAACTGCCGCGGCGCCCCGCCGGCGCTCGATGCCGGTGTCAGTAGCGGTTGTAGTAGCCCTGGATGGTCTTCGCGTCCTTGGTCTTGAGCAGCGCCAGCTGGAGCAGTACGCGCGCCTTGGCCGGGTTCAGCTCCATCGAAGCAACGGTGCCCAGCTGGTCGTCGTTCAGCTCGATGTTGCGGCGGATGATGCCGCCATTGGTCCGCGACGAGCGCACCACGATCACGCCCTTGGCGATCGCTCCCTTGAGCGCTTCGACCGCCGGTGACGTCATGTTCCCGTCGCCGACGCCCGCGATGACCAGGCCCTTGGCCCCGTTCGCGACCGCACTCGTGATGATGTCCGGCGACATGTTGGCGTGCGCATAGATGATGTCCACGCGGGGAAGCGCATCCACGCCGGCGACGCTGAACTCGCTCGCCTTCGTGTGGACCGCGGTCGGCGTGCGATACCAGGTGTTCTTTCCGAACAGCGACGCACCGACGAGACCGGCTTCGCCCGACCGCATCGTCGCGACATCGGTCGTGTGGAACTTCACGATGTCGTGCCCGGAGTGGATGTCGTCGTCCTGGCACACCAGGACGCCGCGGCCCTTCGCCGTCGGGTCCGCGGCGATCGCCACGGCGTTGAAGATGTTGAGCGGGCCGTCCGCGCTCATGGCGGTGGACGGACGCATCGAGCCCGTCAGCACCACGGGCTTGTCGCTCTTGACGACCAGGTTCAGGAAGTAGGACGTCTCCTCCATCGTGTCCGTGCCGTGCGTGATGGCCACGCCGGCCACGTCGGGTCTGGCGAGGATCTCGTTCACCTTCTTGGCGAGCTTCAGCCAGACCTCGTCATTCATGTCCTGGCTGCCGATGCTGGACACCTGCTCACCGGTGACGTCCGCGATCTCCTTCAACTGCGGGACCGCATTGATGAGGATGTCCACGCCAACGGCACCGGACTGGTAGCCCGGATCGGTCGGCGACAGGGCGGCGCCGGCGATGGTTCCGCCGGTGGCGACGATGACGACCTTCGGCTTCTTCCCCGGCGTGCCCTGGGCGCAGGCCCAGCCTGCGACCATGAGCGCCGCCAAAGCGGACAGCACCACAACGTTGCGAGACTTCATGGCGTACTCCTCCTGCTGAGATCCGTGCCCTACTTCTTATAGAGCGTCGGATCGAGGTTGGTCAGCTTGATCGGATCGAGCAGCTCGGTGATCTGTGCTTCGGTGAGCACCTTCTTCTCGCGGATGATCTCGAGGATGCCCTTGCCGCTCTTGTAGGCCTCGGCGGCGAGCTCCGTCGCCTTGTCGTAACCGATCACGGGATTCAGTGCCGTCACGATGCCGACCGTGGTCTCCATGTAGTGCGCCAGCACCTTCTCGTCCACAGTGATGCCGTCGATGCACTTGGTGCGGAACAGCGCCGAGGTGGTTCTCAGGAGCTCCTGGGACTCCATGAGAACCAGCGCCTCCAGCGGCTCGTAGGCGTTGAGCTGCAGCTGCCCGTTGCTGGCCACGTGCGCGACGCTTGCATCATTGCCGATCACGCGGAAGGCCACGACGCCCACGACTTCGGGCATCACCGGATTGACCTTGCCCGGCATGATGGACGAGCCGGGCTGCATCGCCGGCAGATCGATCTCGGCCAGGCCCGCGCGCGGGCCGGACGCCAGCAGGATCAGGTCGCTGGAGATCTTCGTGAGCTTGATCGCTGTGCTCTTCAACGCCGAGGAGTAGATCACGTAGCCCTGCTGGTCCCACGTCGCGGCGAACATGTCGTGCGACGCGTAGATGGGCTTCTTGGTGAGCTTGGCGAGCTCTGCCGCGCACTTCTCGGCGTAGCCTTTGGGCACGTTGATGCCGGAGCCGATGGCCGTGGCGCCCATGTTCACATCGTAAAGGTACTTCTCGGACTCCTTGAGGAACTTGATCTCGCCCTCGATCGAAGCGGCGAACGCGTGGAACTCCTGGCCCACCGTCATGGGCACGGCGTCCTGCAGCTCGGTGCGGCCCATCTTGACGATACGCAGGTACGCATTCCCCTTGGCCCGGAAGGACGCAGCCAACTTCTCGAGTTCCGCGACGAGCTTGTCGTTGCGCAGCAGCAGCGCCACCTTGATCGCCGTCGGGTACGAGTCATTCGTGGACTGCGACATGTTCAGGTCGTCGTGCGGCTCGAGGTACTGGTACTCGCCCTTCTTGTGTCCCGTCAGCTCGAGGCCGATGTTGGCGAGCACTTCGTTCGCGTTCATGTTCGTCGAGGTGCCGGCTCCGCCCTGGTACCAGTCCACGAGGAACTGGTCGTGGTGCTTGCCGGCCATCACGGCCTCGCAAGCCTTCTCGATCGCCGCCAGCCGCTCCGGCTTCATGGCGCCGACCGCCGTATTGGCGCGCGCGGCGGCCAGCTTGGTGATCGCCCATGCCTCCACGTACTCGGGGTACTGGTTGATCTTGAGGCCCGAGATCGGGAAATTCTCGAGTGCACGCGCGGTCTGGACGCCGTAGTACGCACTGGCAGGGACGTTCTTCTCCCCGAGCAGGTCATGTTCGACGCGTGTCGTGGGCGCCGCCTTTGCCGGGGCCGCGGCAGTCTTCGCCTTCTGAGCCGCCACCGGTGACGCCGACAGGCCGACCGTGAGGCTCATCAGGACCGCGGCCCACAGACCGGCGATCGGTTTCGAATCCAATGCTACGGACCGCATGGTGACGCTCCTCTCGTCCGCGACGCGCTCAGCGAAGCGGAACAACCCTGGTGGGGACAAGAACTGCACGACCATCCTCATGTCGGCGATTGGCGTCGGTCCGGCAGCTTCCGTCGCTGTAGGGGGACATCACGTCTGCAACTTCCTTCGCCGTGCTCAAGATGAGCGCGGCCGCCGGCACTTCGCCGGCGGCCGCACGTTCGACTACTTCTTCTTCGTGCTCTTCGCGGCCGCGACCACCGCCGGCTTGGGCGCGTACGGATTGGCGCCGAGGGCGTTGGAGATGTCCGCGATCGTCTTCTGCGCCTTCACGCTGTTGCCCGCCGCGTCCAGCGGCGGTGAGATCACCGCGATGCCGAACTTGCCCGGCGAGACGGCGAGGATGCCGCCGCCCACGCCGCTCTTGGCGGGCAGGCCGGTGGCATAGAGCCACTTGCCCGAATCGTCGTAGAGCCCGGCGGTGGCCATGACGGCCAGCACCTTGGGGACGTTCGCCGTCTTCATGCACTGCTTGCCGGTGACCGGGTTCTTGCCGCCGTTGGCCAGCGTGGCGGCCATGGTGGCGAGGTCCTTGGCATTCACGTTGATCGCGCACTGCTCGGTGTAGATGTCGCACGCCCTGAGCGGCTCGCTCTTGATGTGGCCGTAGGCGTACATGAGCATCGCGATGGCCTGGTTGCGCTGGTTCGTCTCGGCCTCGGACTTGAACACGGGCTGGTTCACCGCCAGCTGCCGGCCGGCGAAGTCGCTGTGTGTGGCGAGGATCTTGTTCCAGATCTCCTCGCGACTGGAGCCACTCACCATGCTGGTGGACGTGATCGCGCCCGGATTCACCATGGCATTCATCTCGCTGCCGCGGTACTGCTCGACCGCGACGATCGAGTTGAAGACCTGCCCCGTGGCGTCCACACCCATGTTCTTCTCGATGGCGTCCGGGCCCTGCTCCTCCATGACCAGCGCCATGGTGAACACCTTGGAGATGGACTGGATCGAGACCTCGGAGGTGACGTCACCCGTGGTGTAGACCTTGCCGTCCACGGTCACCAGCGCGATGCCGTAGATCTTCGAGTCCACCTCGGCGAGCGCCGGGATGTAGTCGGCGTTCTTGCCTTCCTGCAGGTTCTGGAACTTGGCGAAGGCGGCCTTGAGCGCGGCGTCGATCTCGGCTGGCGTCTGCGCCGAGACGTTAGACACCACGGCCGCCATGAGCGCCGAGGCCAGAACGGCCGCCCACAGGCGGCTTGCGAGCCTCGTGATGCGACTACTCATCTAGTTGCCTCCCCCGATCGTCGTGGCGAAGTTGTACTTGGCTGAGAACTGGAAGCGCA
>Ga0315912_10001062_pt1 | contig 36844 bp, 25 predicted proteins | sample VfabasoilMG_FD_204469 | JGI IMG/M metagenome (GOLD analysis project Ga0315912, IMG submission 204469) | Garden soil microbial communities collected in Santa Monica, California, United States - V. faba soil | ecosystem: Environmental > Terrestrial > Soil > Garden | place: USA: California... | reverse complement strand
AAGCTGGCCGGGCTGCTCGAGCCGCTGGGCTGCCCCGAGCGGCACGTGCTCGACTGGAGCGAGGCGGAAGGCTGGGTCGGACGCCACGCGCGCCACCTGGCGCTGCGGCCCGACCTGCTCGATCGCCGCGACGGCTTGCTGGCCCGCGTGGACGAGCACTGGGAGCAGCTGCTGGCCGTGGTGCGCAGCGCGCCGCGCCGGCGCCGCCCGACGCCGGCGCAGGGCGAGCTGCTGCCGCCCGCCCTGCTGCGCGAACTGCTGGGCGCCGCGCTCGCCCCACGGGCCGCGGGCGCGGCGGGGCACCTGGCGGGGCACGCCGGCCGTTCACCCTCGACGGCCGGGATGGCTGCTGCGACGGCAGGCGCCGCTGAGAGCGCCGCGTGGGCCGGCGACGGCCACGACCCTGCCGGCGCTTCGCGCGTGCCATCGGCTCCGCCTGTACCGCGTCCCGTGCCGCGGCCGGCCGACGAGCCGGTGACGGTCATCGTCACGGTGCACGAGGCCTACGAGGCCGTCGCGCGCTGCCTGGACGCGCTGCTCACGCGCACACCCGAGCCGCACCGGGTGCTGCTCGTGGACGACGGCAGCCGCGACCCGCGCGTCGTGCAGCTGCTGCAGCACACGGCCGCCGCGCAGGCGCACGTCGAGCTGCTCGTGCACGCCGAGGCGCTGGGCTACACGGCCTCCATCCAGGAGGCCTGGCAACGCGTCGAGGGCGACGTGGTGCTGCTCAACAGCGACACCGAGGTCACGCGCGGCTGGCTCGGGCGGCTCTCGGCTCTGGCGCGCTCGGAGGCCGCGGTCGCGACGGTGACGCCGCTCAGCAACGCGGCCGGCGCCTTCTCGATCCCGCTCTGCAACCAGGTGAACGTGCTGCCCGAGGGTCTCGACGCCGAGGGCATGGCCGAGCTGCTGGCCGAGGTCTCGCCGCGCATCGGCCCGCGCGCGCCCACCGGCAACGGCTTCTGCATGTACGTGACGCGCGCCGCGCTGGTTGCCACCGGCGGCTTCGATGCGCAGCGCTTCCCGCAGGGCTACGGCGAGGAGAACGACTTCTGCGTGCGTGCCGCGGCGCTGGGCTACGTGCACCTCGTGGAGGATGCGACCTACGTCTGGCATGCGCGCGGCGCGAGCTTCGGGGCGCGCCGCGAGGAGCTGCTCGAACAGCACCAGCAGCGGCTGCGCGAGCTGCATCCGCTCTACGAACGCGACGTGGCGCGCTGGCTGCAGGCCGACGCCCTCGGGCCGGTGCGCGCGGCCGTCAGCCAGCGGCTCGGGCTGCTCGGGGCGCCGCTGCTCGTCGTGCTGCACGAGGGTCAGGGCGGCGTGCAGTACACGACCGACGACCTGCTGCGCCACCTGCGGCGCCACCACCCCTGCGTGGTGCTGAGCCTCGGCGGCGACGGTTGGACCGTGACCGACCCGTTCGGCGCCTGCGAGACGCGCCTGCGCTTCCGCGCGCCCTGGCGCGTGTCGCGCCCGCTCGACCCCGAACGGCGCGCGGCGCTGGCGGCGCTCTGCACGCGCCACGGCGTCCGGCTGGTGCACGTGCGCCACCTGCAGGGCGCGGCGCCCGAACTCATCGAGGCGCTGGCCGACCTCGGCCTGCCGGTGGTCTTCTCGATCCACGACTACTACACCATCTGCCCGACGGTGAAGCTCCGCGACGAGCACGGGCGCCACTGCGGCGGGCACTGCAGCGCAGGCGCCGGCGACTGTCCCGGCGAGAGCCCGGCCGCCAGCAGCTTCCCCTTCCTCAAGCACGCCGGGGTGTACGAGTGGCGGCGGCGCACGGCCGCGGCCCTGCAGCGCTGCGCGGCCCTGGTCGAGACCTCGGCCGGCGTGCGGCGGCTGATGCTGGAGCACTTCCCGGCGCTCGAGCGCTCCGACTGGGTGCACATCGAGCACGGCCGCGACCTGCTGCACTGGCCGGACTGCGCCGCCCCGCCGCGCCCGGGGCGCGGGGGCGCGGCCCCCCCAGGGGTTGCCGCCACCGGCCGCGTGCGACTCGTCTTCCTGGGCGTGCTCAACGAGGCCAAGGGCGCCGGGCTGCTGGCGCGCCTCTGCGAACTGAACCTGGCGCAGGGGCGGCCCTTCGAGCTGCACCTGCTCGGACCCGTGGGCGACTTCCCCTGGCAGCGCCTCGGTGCGCACTGGCACGGGGCCTACGTGCGCGACGAGCTGCCGGCGCTGCTGGCCGCCATCCGGCCCTCGTTCTGCCTGCTGCCGTCGCAGTGGCCCGAGACCTGGAGCCACACGCTGAGCGAGGCCTGGGCGGCCGGCATCCCGGTGCTCGCCAGCGACCTCGGCGCGCTGCGCGAGCGCATCGAGGAGCACGGCGGCGGCTGGCTGGTGGAGCCGTACGACGCACGCGCCTGGCTGCAGACGCTGCACTGGATCGTGAACTCGCCCGGCGAGCACGCGCGCAAGCGCGACGAGATCAAGGCCATGCTGCCGCCGGGCACGGCCGACATGGCGCGCGCCTACCTCTCTCTGTATGCGCGGCTCATCGATGCCACACCCGTCGATGCGACGGATGTCCATGGGTTGCAGCGCGCGCGGCTGACGGCTCGCGCGACCGGCCCGGCGCGCGAGCAGGCTGCGGAGCATGCTTGAGAGCCGATATCCGGTCACTATGATGCGTTCGGTCGGTTGTGAAAGAGTCCGTGGCCCGCGGCAGGACGGGCCGGATCCGCGGAGGGAGGCACCTCGAGTGATCGAGGCTTCGGCACAGTGGCGGCAGGTGCTGGCGTCGGCCGCTTCCGCCCATCACCCGGCGAGCGGACGCGCATGAGCCGCCGCGGCCGCAGGCGCAGGCCGTCGCGTGACCCGCTCAACCCACCCGAGCTGCCCTCCGACGGCAACGAGGGCGGCGGCCTCGAGCTGGAATCGCTGCACGTCGGGAGCGACGAGCCGCTCGGCCCCTCGGGCCCCGGGCCGCACGGGAGCAGCACGACCCAGGCGCCCCGTGCGGACCTCGGCGTCAGGGGCGCCTCGCGGTCCGGCGCGACGGGCTTCGTGTCGCTCGAACACGACCCGCGCCGCCTGGCCGTGGCGCCGGCGACCGAGCTGCGCGAACTCGTCATGCGCATCACGGCCGAGCGCGACGACCTGCACCGCTTCCGGCAGCTCGCCGAGCGCGAGCGCAACGACCTGCTGCGGCACCAGGCGGCCCTCACCGGGCACCGCGACGAGCTGACGCGCGAGATCGAGCGCCTGCGCGCCGAGCTCGAGCACGCCCGCCGCACGACCGAGCAGCACGCCGGCCGCGCGGGCGCGCTCGACATGAAGCTGCGCCAGCTCGAGAACACGCGCGGCTGGCGCATGCTGCACTGGTACCGCGAGCGGCGGCTCTCGGTGCTGCCGGTGCTGGCCGCGCCGGTGCATGCGACGCGCCGCCTCGGCACGAACCTGGCGCGCGGCTGGGAAGAGGTGACGCACAGGAGCCTCTCGCTCATCGACATGCTGTCGGGAGCCGAGAAGCAGAGCAACATCCCGGACGTGAACCAGGCGGTGCGCGTGCTGCCCATGGTGCGCATCGGCGGCGTGCAGCACCACGCGTTGTTCTGCCACCCGCTCTCGACCGTCTGCTACCGCGTGCCGGCCGCGGACTACCGGCAGTTCGCTGGCAAGGTGGGCATCATCCCCGAGCACTGGATCCTCAACACGAGCGGCGTCGTGTTCGAGGTGGGCGTCATCGAGGACGGTGCGCCGCGCGCGCTGGCGCAGGTGGTCGTCGCCCCCAACCGGCGCGTGCGCGACCGGCGCTGGATCCCCTTCGCCGTCGAGCTGCCGGACACGCACGAGACGATCCGGCAGATCTACCTCAAGACGTCGACGCCGCCGGACAGCGACAGCAGCTACGCCTCGGCCATCTGGGGCGACCCGCGGCTGCTCGGCGGACTGCCGATGGGCCAGGCCACGCGGCGCCTGCTGCGCGCCGGCAAGCGCGTGCTGCAACCCGGCGGCCGCCTGCGCGTGCCGACGCTGCCGCGCCCGTGCGAGCCCGCGATGCGGCAGGAGCTGTACCGCCAGTGGTGCGCGCGCCACGACGCCGCCGAGGTCGGCGGCGAGGCCCTGGCGCCCAAGCCCGAACTGGCTGCGCGCTCGCCGCTCATCAGCATCATCGTGCCCACGTACAACACGCCGGAGGCCTGGCTGCGGCGCTGCATCGACTCGGTGCTCGCGCAGACCTGCGGCAACTGGGAGCTGTGCATCCACGACGACGCCTCCCCGCAGCCGCGCGTGCGCGAGGTGCTGCAGGAGTACGCGCAGAGCCGCCGCATCCACGTCAGCTTCGGCAAGCAGAACCAGGGCATCACGGGCGCGACGAACTCGGCCCTGGCGCTGGCCTCGGGCGAGTTCGTGGCGCTGCTCGACCACGACGACGAGCTGACGCCCGACGCCATCGAGCGCGTCAACCTGCACCTGGCCGAGCACCCGGAGCTGGACTACGTCTACTCCGACGAGGACAAGCTCGACGAGCAGGGCAGCAAGTGCGAGCCCTTCTTCAAGCCCGACTGGTCGCCCGAGCTGGCAACGAGCTGCATGTACACCTGCCACTTCTCGGTGTACCGGCGCTCGGTGGTCGAGTTCGTGGGCGGCCTGCAGCCCGGCTACGACGGCGCGCAGGACTACGACCTCATGCTGCGCGTGACCGAGGTCACCGACCGCATCGGGCACATCCCGCACGTGCTCTACCACTGGCGCAAGGTGGCAGGCTCGACGGCCAGCGTGATCGACGCCAAGGGCGGCGCGAGCAGCGCCGGCCAGCGCGCGCTCGAGGCGGCCGTGGCGCGCCGCGGCCTCCAGGCCACCGTCGAGCTGGGCCACCGCCCGAACCTGTTCCGCCTGCGCCGGCGGGTGCCGGCGGGCACCAAGGTGAGCATCGTCATCCCCACGCGCGACGGGAAGGACGTGCTCGAGCGCTGCATCCGCAGTCTCGAGCTGCACACCCCCAAGGGCCTCTACGACATCACCATCGTGGACAACGGCTCGGTGCAGCGCAGCACGCACGAGTACCTGGCGCGCTGCGGACACCGTGTGCTGCGCGTGGACGAGCCGTTCAACTTCTCGCGGCTGAACAACCTCGGCATCGCGCAGACCGACGGCGACTTCGTGCTGATGCTCAACAACGACACGGAGATCATCTCGCCCGACTGGCTCGACGCGATGCTCGAGGCGGCGCTGGCCGAGGGCGTGGGCGCCGTCGGCGCCAAGCTGCTCTACCCCAACGGACTCGTGCAGCACGGCGGCATCGTGCTCGGCATCGGCGGCATCGCCGGCCACAGCCACAAGTACTTCGACAAGCAGTCCAACGGAAACCTCGACGCGCTCTGGTCCATCCGCAACTATTCGGCCTGCACAGCGGCCTGCCTGCTCGTGCGGCGCTCGGTCTTCGACCAGGTGGGCGGCATGGACGAGCAGCTCGCCGTGGCCTTCAACGACGTCGACTTCTGCCTGCGCATCCTGCGCGCCGGCCACCGCATCGCCTGGACGCCCTACGCCGTGGTCATCCACCACGAGTCGCTCTCGCGCGGCTACGACATGAACCCGCACGAGATCGCGTTCATGAGCAAGCGCTGGGGCCGGCAGCTGCAGTGCGACCCGTACTACAACAAGAACCTGTCGCTGCGGCACGAGGACTTCCGCGTCGACCCCATGCGGGGGTGAGGGCGGGGCTGAGGGCGGGGGGCGGGGGTGAGCACCGGGGCTGGCTGCCCGCTCAGTCCGGCGGCTGCACGCGCGGAGCGTTGCGCGCGCGGCCCTGCCAGCGACGCAGGGTCTCCATGGTCTCTTCGAGCCAGCGCAGGCGCTGCGCCGGAGTGAGCGCCAGGCCCGAGGTGGCCTGGCGGCGCTTGTGCGCTTCCCAGCCGCGGTCGAAGCCGTCGTCGGCATTGCTCTCGCCCGGTGGTTCGTCGGCGCGGGGTGGGCTCGTCACCTGTCGTGCTCCGGCTCTGGATGTGCGGCGCGCAAGGCCTTGAGGGCCTCGAGGTCCTCCTGATCGCGCGGACGGCCCGCGCCGGCCTTGAGGTCGATGAGGTCTTCCAGGCCGATCACCGTGGCGTCGATTGCGTCGAGCGGTACGCGCACGGCGCGCGCGTAGACCGCATCGAACGCGAAGGGCTCGGCGACGAAGAGATCGACCTCGAAGCCGGGGTCTTGCTCGCACCAGAGTGACAGCACCGTCAGCCCCTTCTGCCGGATGAGGCGCGCACGCTCCGCAGCGTCAGCGAAGACGGCCAGCGACACGGGTGCCTTGGGGCGGAATCCGAGGGCGGCCAAGGCGGTCACTGCGCGCTGTGCGTTTGCCGGCTCGAGTTGGACCACGAGGTCGAGATCGGCCGTGGTGCGGAGGTGGCCGTGGAGCACCACGGCGACACCACCCACCACGAGGTAGCGGACCTCGGCCTGGTTGAGGGCGGCCAGCACGCGTTCGATCGAGCCGATCATGAGGGCGACGAGCATAGCGCGTCGGCCGCGTTCAGAATTGCCAGCACTTCAGCATGCGGCCGGACGCGTCGGTGCACTCGATCTCGGCCACGTCCACTGGCGCGGCGGGCAGGTGCAACCGCAGGTGGATCACGGTGTCGCTGGCCGGCAGGGCCACGCGGCGCTCCTGCCAGTCGGCGCTCGCGGCCAGCTGGAAGGCCACGCGCTGCTCGTCGACGAAGTCCGCTTGGCCGATCGTGCGCCAGGACACACCCGCGTTGCCGCCGTCCGCGCAGCGCAGTCGCACGCGCACGGCACACGACGCGGGGAGTTCGAGCGACATGCGCGCCAGGAAGGGCGGCTCGCGCGCCGGCGGCTCGGGCGGAGCCGGCGGCGTGACGCGCAGCGCGCCGTCGACGACGGTGACGCTGCTGTTACGCGCGATCCAGCCTTGGAGCAAGGCCGCGGACGCCGGCGACGGCGCCGCGGCGTTGCCAGCCGCGACGCCCTCACGCGCTTTGGCCCGCGCCTCGGGAACACTCGCAGAACCGGCGGCCGGCCCCGCCGCCGTGACCGCTGCACCGCCATCCGGCCCGCCCGCCGTGCTGCCCAGCTGGTGCTGCGGCGCGCTGCTCGACGCGGCGCCCTGCGCGCCGCCCGAGGGGCCGAGATAGAACTCGTAGCAGTCGTCCCAGACCGAGGCCAGGCTGCCGTAGGCCAGGCCGGGCGGCTGCAGGGTGTTGCACCAGATCAGCAGGCGCTCGCGCATGCCGGCCGCGATCTCGGGTCGTTGGTCGAGCAGGTCGTGCTGCTCGCACGGATCCTGCTGCAAGTCGAAGAGATACTGGCGCTGGCCGGCGTGGATGTACTTCCAGTCGCCCTCGCGCAGGGCGGCCTGGGCATTCCAGCGCCAGGCGAGCGCCGCGTGCGGCGCGCCGGCGGTTTCGCCCTCGAGGTAGGGCAGCAGGTCGACGCCGTCGAGCGCGCCCTGCGGCCATGTCGCCGCGTCAGTGCCAGCGCACGCCAAGGCGGTGGCCGCGATGTCGAGCGCCGAAACCGGGTGCTCGTAGACCTGGCCGGCCGGGATCACTCCCGCCCATTGCATGAGGAACGGCACGCGGATGCCGCCCTCGGTGAGCATGCCCTTGCCACCGGCAAACGGCGCGTTGAGCGAGCCGTTCCAGGCGGCGTTCGGCGGCAGCTCGACCCCTGGCGGCGTGACCGGCGCGCCGTTGTCGCCCAGGAACACCAGCAGCGTACGCCCCTCGAGGTCGTGCGCGCGGAGCGTGTCGACGAGCGCGCCGACGCCGTCGTCCACCAGCGCGAGCATGGCCAGCGCCTGTCGGCGCTCGTCGGGCATCTCTCCGGTCACCCGCGCGAGGGCGTCCTGCGGTGCGTCCAGCGGCAGGTGCGGCGCCTGGTACGAGAGCAGCAGGAAGAAGGGCTCTGCGGCATGGCGCGCCACGAATGCGCGCGCGGCGCGACTGCACGCATCGAGGTGGTAGCCCACGGGCTCGTGGTCGCCGCCGTCCCGCGAGTTGCCGTCCAGGTCGAAGTTGCTCCAGGTATCGCCTTGCTGCAGATACACGTCGTCAAAGCCGTGCCGCCGGATGCCGCGGCCGCCGCCCAGGTGCCACTTCCCCACCATGCCCGTCGCGTAGCCCGCGTCGCGCAGCCGCTCGGCGAGCGTCGTCTCGTCGCCCAGCGGCGCGACGTCGCTGCCATTGGACTCGATCCCGAAGCGGTTCTGCACCCGCCCGGTGAGCAGGCCGGCGCGGCTCGGAACGCACTGCGGGGACGTGACGTATCCGGCGGTCATGCGCACGCCGCCGGCGGCCAGGGCGTCGATGTGCGGCGTGCGCACGTGCGGGTCGATGCCCTGGCAGCCCAGGTCGGCGTAGCCATGGTCGTCGGTGAGCACCACGATCACGTTCGGGCGCTCTGTCGCGGGCGCAGCCGGATCGCGGCGGCGGTCTTCGCTGCAGGCGGCGAGCACCAGGAAGATCGTGGGTGCGAGCAGAGACAAGGGCAGCCGCGGGCGCCCTTGGTACCGCAGGAAACCGGGGCCCCGGCCGCGAACGGCCTGCACAAGCGAGGAGCGCACTTCCACGTCTATCCTCGTTCCGTCGCCTCGGCGACGCCACCCGGTGTGCGATCGGCGCGCGGTGCCGCGGCGCCAACCTGCGCACGCGGCACGGGAACGCCGGCCGCCGCACGCGCTGCAGGTGCGCCTTGCGTCTCCGGCGGCGGCAGCGGCCCGAAGCTCGCTGCCGGCGTGCGCCGGCCCTCCATGAGCGCGGTGTGCGCCTGGTACTCGTCGAGCACCTCGTTGGCCGGTCCGCAGGCCATGAGCCGGCCCTGGTGCAGCCAGAGCGCCTGCTCGCAGTGGTCGCGCAGGAAGCGCACGACGTGGCTGCAGATGATCACGCAGCGTGCCGCCGCGGTGAGTTCGTGCAGGCGCGCCACGCTCTTGTGGCGGAAGCCGGCGTCGCCGACTCCGAGCATCTCGTCGATGAGCAGCAGCTCGGGCTCGAGCACCGACGCGGTGGCGAAGGCCAGGCGCAGGCGCATGCCGGCGCTGTAGTAGCGCACGGGCATCTGCAGCGTGGCGTCGTCCAGCTCGGAGAAGGCCTGCACGGCGGCCAGGTGTTCGCGCTTCTGTGCGCTGCCGATCCCGTAGAGCGCCGCGGCGATGAGCACGTTCTGCTCGCCGGAGAGGCGCGGGTCGAGCGTGGCGCCGAGCGAGAGCAGCACCGACGTCCGGCCTCGCACGCGCAGGCTGCCCTCGTCGGGCTGGTAGATGCCGGCGATCGTGCGCAGCAGGGTCGTCTTGCCCGCGCCGTTGTCGCCGCACACGGCCAGCGACGCGCCGGTGCGCAGCGTGAAGCTCACGTGGCGCAGCGCCCAGTGCGTGCTCGGGTCCGGCGGAAGCTGGGCCCCGGCCGCCGTGCCGCGCAGCGCACGGAAGGCGCGCCGCAGGCTGGCCCGCAGCATGGTGCGCCGGCTGCCACGCGTGAAGGCCACGCCCAGGTCGCTGCAGCGGATGGGGATGCTGGGCTCGTTCACAGCATGCGGATGGCGTCGTTGCCGAGCCGTCGGAACATCCAGTGGCCCACCAGCAGGAGCAGCAGCGCCCAGGCCGCCGACCAGCCCAGCGCGTCCCACAGCGGGGGCAGCCCGTCGAACAGCGGCCGGCGGATGCCCTCGATGACGCCGGCCAGGGGGTTCAGCGCCACGTACAGCGAACGCGTGGCCTCCGGAATGCGCTCGAGGCTGTAGACGCACGGCGTGAGGAAGAAGAGCACGCGCAGGAAGACCTCGTAGGCGTTGCCCAGGTCGGGCAGCATCACCATGAGCGGGCACAGGATGAACGAGACCGCCATGACGAGCGTGCCGAGCACCAGCAGCGGCAGCGGCAGCCAGAGCAGGGCGCTGGTCACGCTGCGGTCGTAGACCAGCAGGAACACGAGCAGCACGGGGATGCCGACGAGGCACTCGAGGCTGGCCGCCGCGACCTGGCTGCTGAGCACGAGGCGCCGCCCCACCAGCGTGGACGAGAGCAGGGCGGCGTTCGACTGGAAGGCCGCTCCGCCCCGTCGCGTGGCAGCCGAGAACCAGCGCCAGGGCACGAGCGCACAGGTCATGTAGAAGGGATAGGCCGCACCCTCGGGCCCTTCGCGCACGCCGAGGATGACGCCGAAGACGAGCGCATAGACGCCGATGAGCGCCAGCGGATCGATGAGCCACCAGATCCAGCCGAGCAGGCGCTGGTCGGAGAAGCCCTGCACCGAGGCCAGCGTGAGGCGCCAGAAGGTGGCGAAATTGCGCTGCGCCCGCGGCGACTCGGCCGGCATCGGCGACTCGCTCCAGCCGGCCGGCGTCACGCCGCTCAGGCCGGGAGGCACGCACCCTCGCACTGCCGCTGGAACACGCCGACGGCGTGCTCGTACAGCTTCTCGTCGAGCTGCGTGCACTCGCGCAGGATCTGCAGCGTGGCCTCGCTGGGAGTGTCGCGCTCGCTCATCTTGCGCGGGCTGCGGTTCAGCTTGGGGCTCGTGTCGCCCACGTTCCAGCCGAAGCGCGAGTGCAGCAGGGCCATCGAACGCTCGAACTCCTCGGCCAGGCCCACCCACTCCAGCTCGTCGAGCACCTTCTTGGCGCGCTCCAGCATGCGCGGCCCGCAGACCAGCGGCACGTTCACGTCCACCGGCACCTTGGAGGGGTCGCTGTTGTCGAACTCGAGGGCCAGCATCTTCACCTGGAAGTCGCGCAGGTACTTGTCGATGAAGTGCGTGTTCGTGGCGAGCTGGTCGATGGTCGTGTCGGCGAACGACGGCCCTCCGCGCAGCGTGTGGCGCAGGAAGGAGATGCTGCGGTCGAGCGGTCGGCGCAGCATGGTCAGCCGGATGGGGATGCGGCTGAACTTGGCCACCATGTTGTGGAAGTAGTGGCCGCGCACCAGGCCGCAGCGGTCGAAGTCGGCCTGCGGCACCTCGAGCACCCAGCGGATGGGCGGGTAGTTGCCGCCGTAGGCCTGGAGCACCTCGTTCGAGGGGCAGATGCTCTCGGGCGGGAACTGCGCCTCGATGAGCGAGCGCAGCGAGGTGCCCGCCGTCTTGGGGATGTGCAGGAAGTAGAACTGCCGCCCTGCGGTGTCCATCAGGGTGCTCTGCTCATCGGGCATGGTGCGGCTGCACTCCAGGGGACGGTCCGGTCGCAGGAGTCGAGCCGGCTCTCCCAGGACCCACCGCGCATGACGGGGCCATGCTAGCGACGTGGGGGTGCGATTCAACGCTGGGGATGCCGGCTGCCGGCGAGCGCCCGGGCATGACATCCGAGCCCTCGGAAGGCAGCCTTCAGGCCGGGATCGGCGATGCCGGCATGCCGAGCGCATCGAGCAGCGGGTGACGCGGGCAGTACCGATCGGCGCCCGCGACCCAGAAACCCTCGTGCAGGGCCGCGCAGCCTGTGCTCCAGCCGGCGTGGCGCGAGAGGTCGGCGCGCGTCGGGCCGCGCGGCGAACGGCTGGTGAACACCGCCCGTGGCAAGAACAGCGCGGGGGCACCTCGCGCCGAGGACGCGAAGGTGAACATGAGCTGTCCCATCGCGTCGAGCGTCGGCGACCAGCCGACCGGGGCGTGCGCGAACGCTTCGGGCAGCACGAGGAGCGGCGCACCGGCCGCCGCCGCCACCTCGCGCGGTGCGCTGCCGAGCAGGCCCGGCCCCGCCGCCCAGCGGGCCAGTCCGGGTGCGATGGCCTCGGCCAGGCCGTCGGCTCGCAGCGACCAGCCGATGTCGGCGCGGCGTCGCCCGTGACGCAGGCTGCCGGCCACGACGCCGACACCCGGTACGCCCGTCCAGGACAACAACTCGCGCAGCGACGACGCGTCGGGCTGGACGCCCGCCGGCACGACCAGCGTCGGTCGCTCGGCAGCGGCCGGCCAGCGATCGAGCGTCACGCGCCCGAATCGTGCGCCGCGGGCCGCCCCCCCGAGCGCCGCCGTCCAGGCCTCGACTTCGGCGGCACCCCCGGCGAGCGCGAGATCGACGACGATCTCCGGGCGCGGCGGCTCCCAGCGCAGGTCGCTCACGCCGGCGATGGGCGTCTCCTGCACCGCGGCAAGCGGCAGCCCGCGCCGCCGGCAGGCTTCCTCCACGGCGCGCCGGCCGGCCGCATAGGCCCAGGGCTTGTGCGTCGAACTCGAGGCGACGCTGCCGCGCGAACGGCGCCAGTGGTAGCCGACGACCGGCAGGCACGCGACAGCACGCGCCTGCTCCATGGCGCGCAGCGCGAGGTCGTGGTCCTGCGCCCCATCGAAGGCGCTGCGCAGCCCACCCAGCCGCTCGAACAGGCCGCGTCGCACGACGAGCAGGTGCGTGAGGTAGTTGAAGGAGAGGGCCAGGAAGGGCGAGGGCCCCGGCTTGAACACCGGCGCGAGACGCTGGCCCCAGTCGGTGATCTGGTCCTCGTCGGTGTACAGCAGGTCGAGTTCGGGTTGCGCGGCGAAGGCCGCCGCGACCTGGCCGAGCACGCGGTCGGCCAGCAGGTCGTCCTGGTCCGCGAACAGCAGCACATTGCCGCGGGCCAACGAGGCGGCACGGTTCGTCGCGCCGCTGATGCCGTGGCGGGCCTCCAGCCTGACGTGCCGTATGCGGGCGTCGGCCGCGGCGAGCTGCCCGATGAGTCGCGTCAGCTCCGGTTGGTCGGAGACATCGTCCGCGAGGCACAGCTCCCAGCGTGAATAGCCCTGGCCGGCGATGGAGGCGTAGAGCTGCCGCAGATGGCCGGGCTCGGCACGATGCACCGGCACGAGCAGGCTCAGCAGCGGGGCGCCGGGCGTGTCGTCGCGCAAGCTCGGTACGGCGGACCGAGGGCTCACGCCGCCGTGCTGCAGCCAGCGCCTGTACGCACTGGTCGGCGGCCAGCGGCGCTCGCCCACCGCCCGCGCTGCGCGCCGGATGAAGCCGGCCGCGCCGTGCGCCCTGTAGTAGCGACCGAGGCGCGGGATCTGGCTCAGGAACTCGCGGAAGGAGGGCAGCGCACCCTGCCCGTCGTGTCGGTCCGACCCGGCCGCTGGCGGCCTAGACGGCATGGAGTGCGTCCCGCGTCGTACGGGCGGCGCCGATACCGCCTCGCCGGGCCAGCCGGCCGGACATGTCGGCGTCAGGCACCGGCCTGCGCACCCGCCAGGTCGTCGCGCCAGGCGCGGCGTGCGGCCTGCGCGGCTTCAGGTTCCGGCGCCTGCGCCGGTTTCTCGCCGATGACCAGGAACTGCTTGCCGAGCAGCCGCCACACGATGGGCGCGCGCAGGTACAGCTTCACGAAGGCCATCGGGTAGCGCGGGCCCTTCACCATCGTGTACGGCAGGAAGGCCGCGATCTGCGTGCGCACCGGCAGCCCGTTCGCCTGCATCGCTTCCGCGAGGGAGGCATCGGTGAGCGAGAGCTCGTGGTCGAGGAAGTCCCAGTACGAGCCGTGCACCAGCTTGATGTTGGGGCCGAGCGCGATGAGCCGACCGCCGGGCCTGAGGCAGCGGCGCGCCTCGCGCAGCGTGCGTCCGAGCGCCTCCTTGTCCGGCAGGTGCTCGAAGAAGTTGCTCGTGAAGATCACGTCGAGCGACGAGCTGGGCAGCGCCCAGGGCTCGGCGCAATCCTGCGCCAGGAGCTGTACCTCGGGCAGCAGCTTCTCGCGGGAGCGCGGGTTCAGGTCCATCCCGTACTTGCGCCCGCAGCGCACCTGGTTGATGAACTCACCGTAGCCGCAGCCGAGGTCGAGCACGCTCGCCGTCGGCGGCACCCAGGCCTGGAAGTACCCCTCGATGAGCGCTGCCCAGACGCGCTGGCGGTAGCCCTGGTTGCCGTCGTCGAAGCGGTGGTCGTAGAGGGTCTGGAGTTCGCTCGACATGCCTGGGCGCCCGATCGGCGCGACGTGGGTTGCCATGAAGAGTATCGGAGCGCGCGACCCGCCCCAGAGCGTTCGCTGCGGGAGCCTCCCTGCAGCGCGTCCGCAGCAAGTCTAGTGGGATCGGACGCGGACCGCACGACTCACGCATCAAAGTTTCCTGCGCCGACTTGAACTCGACCTCGCGGGCTGTTCCGCTCGGTTGTCGGCACCGGGTACGCGACACCACGACGCACCTCGACGGAGTGAACGTCGTGAAGACCGCCTTCGACACCGGTTCGGCCGGGCTACTCGGTGCGCAGGCCGTGGGTCTCCTGCAAGCCGTGCTCGCCCGCCGCAGTCGCCACACGACGCACATCACCCGGAACCGTGCCGCCGAGGGCCGGCTGCCGCTGCCCGCCACCGGCGCCTGATCGATCTCGTTCCCCGCAACGCTCTCCGGGAGCAACCCATGCACCAGCTCAAGGCCTCGTTCATCGTGCCGGCCTACAACGAGTCGGAGAACCTGCCCCGCACGCTCGGCGAGCTGCAATCGGCCCTGCGGGCGGAGGACATCCCGTACGAGATCATCGTCGTCAACGACAACAGCGCCGACGAGACCGGCACCGTCGTGCGCAACCTCATGCGCGAGGACCCCGACATCCGGCTCGTGGACCGCTCGCCGCCGCGCGGCATCGGTCGCGCGATCCGTGAGGGCATCGAGCACGTGCAGGGCGACCTGGTCATCGTCTACATGGCCGACTCGTCCGACCACCCCCGCGATGCGGTGACCTACTACCGCAAGATCGAGGAGGGCTACGACTGCGTCTTCGGCTCGCGCTTCATGCACGGCTCGTCGACCGAGAACTATCCCCGTCGCAAGCTGTTCGTGAACCGCCTCGTGAACACCATGATCCGCTGCATGTTCATGACCAAGCACAACGACCTCACGAACGCGTTCAAGGCCTACCGTACGCACGTGATCGAGGCCTGTGGCCCGTACAAGGCCAGCCACTTCAACATCACCATCGAGATGTCGCTCAGCGCGCTGATCCGCGAGTTCACCATCGCGCGCGTGCCCATCAGCTGGTCGGGCCGCACGTGGGGCAGCTCCAACCTCAAGCTGAAGGAGATGGGCCGGCGCTACCTGAGCACGTTGCTCAAGATCTTCTTCGAGGGCCTGCTCATCCGCGACGACCTGCTCGACGAGCGCGCCGCCTCGACGGCGCGGCGAGCCGGTGTCTTCGACCAGCTCAACCTGCGCGTGAACGAGCTGGAGAACCGGCTGCAGGAGATCGAGGACGGCAAACTCATCTCATCGCGCAGCTAGGAGCCGGGTGTTCTGGCGCGCAATACTCGTCGGACTGCTCCTCGCGGCCCTTGCCGGCTGGCGCGACTGGCGCGTACTGCGTGAGCGCCAGCGCGCGGTCTTGGAGATCGAAGTAGCCGGGCAAGCCGAGGACGATTCGCGGTTGCGGTGTGATCTCGGCCATGGATTCGGAGCGCCCATCCGACCGCGGCTCAGCACCGGGGCCGACGAACGGCGGGTGCTGCGCTTCTCGTTGCCCGATGGAGCGATCACTGCGCTGCGCTGGGAGGCCGTCGCAGCCGCGACGAGCCTCCGACTTCAGCGCGCGGAGATCCTCGGGAACGGCGGCGCCTCGATGAAGCGATTCCGGCCGAGCGAGGTGGTATGCGTCCAGGACATCAGCAAGGTGGAGCACCAGGTGCAGCCGGCGCTGGTAGACCTCGTGTTCCCGCCGAACGCCGAAGCGCCGCAGGTCAGCTTCGCGTTGCCAAAGGCGATTCTGATAGACGGCGAAGCTTGGATGCTAAGCCAGTGGCGTACCACTTTGCCTTGGAGCATGGGATGGACGTTCGCACTCGGCTGTGCGCTCGCAGGCTCGGTGCTCTGCTGTGCGAACTCAGATCGACTTCGGTGCAGACATCTTGGCTTGCGGGTCATCGCGCTCAGTCTGGCGCTCCTACCGGTCGCCGCTTTCACTCCGATCGCGCACACCCTGACGACGCTCGACGGATCCTGGAAGCACGTGCTCTCGTACGCGACCGAGCACGAGTTGGGCTTCGGGAGGGACCTTCTATACACGTATGGCCCCACAGGAACACTGTTCCTATCCATGCGCTTCTTCCTGGGCTCGTTCGCCACGACGCTGAGCCTGTGGCTATGGTCGGCCGCGGCGCTTGCCACGCTGCTGGCCTGCCTCTTGGCGCGGCTGAGCTGGCCACTCCTTGTGCCATGGCTAGCGACCTTCAGCCTGCTGCCAATGCTCCTGCCCGACCCGGCGATGCTCGTGTTCTTGTGGGGTTGCTCGCTGATCTGGCTCGATCGACCGCGCGGCAGTCGAGTCTCGTGCTGGGTTGGAGCGCTCGACATTCTGTGGGCCGGCTTGCTCGGCATCCTCCTGCTTGCCAAGTTCTCGGTTGCGGTTCCCACGGCAGGCGTGCTCGGTGCCGTGGCGCTTCACACGCTCCTGGTCAGCCGGCGCTGGGGTGATCTGCTCCGCATCCATGGGACAGCGTCGCTCTCCACACTTCTCAGCCTCGCGTTCACCGGGCACAGCCTGCTCGACATTGCACCTTTCATCAACGGCTCGTTGGCGATCTCGGACGGCTACCAGGAGGCGATGGCAACCCTCGATCCCGACTGGGTTGTCCAGTGGGGCCTGCTTGCGGTGGCTGCCTTCCTGCTACTCGCTGTGGCGCTGGCGCGCTCCGCCCGGCCTCTGATCAATCGTTGCATGCTGGTTCTCATCTGGCTCGGCCTGGGAGCCTTCGCCTGGAAAACCGGTTTCGTTCGCGCAGCGCACGTGGGGTTTGCGTTCGAATACTTCTCGTGGACTGCCTTGTTCGTAGTGGTATCTGTCGACATGACAGCGCGCAGGAAGGCTCTCGTCGCGAGCGTTGCTGGGATCCTGCTCTTCGTCGGACTGCAGACGCAGCCCTACTGGCTGAACACACCGAAGTACAAGTCCCTGGCCGCCAGCGCAATGGATGGAGCAACATTCCTGCCCTGGAGCGCACAGATGCTTCAGGCCGAGCGCATTTCTCAAGCCTGGGGGCAAGTCGGCAAGCACCTCGACGAAATGGCTCATCCGACGAAGCTGCGAAATCGGCTCGAGCAAGCGTTTGCCGCCGCGAAAACGGAGGCGAACATCCCGGAGCTTGCGAGTCGCATAGGATCAGCCTCGGTGGATGTCTACAACTACAACCAAGGCTATGCGATCGCCACCGGTCTCGACTATCGACCGCGCCCCGTGTTTCAGGGCTATGTGGCATACACACCCGAGTTGCTCGCGCTCAATCTAGCTCACCACGAGGTCGCACCGCCGGAATACCTGCTCTTCGTGCCGCAGACCATCGACAACCGCTACCCGATGCTCGACGAAGGTGCGCTTGTGCTCCGCTGGCTGCGGGAGTATGCATGGGTCGGCAACGAGTCCCCCTTTTTCCTGCTGCAACGGTTGCCCGAGGGCCACGCGCACCACACACCCCCGCTTGTGCTTGCCACCCACGAGGGACACACCGAACTCGGTACCTGGGTCACAATCCCGTCCGAGAGCATGTCGAACCTGCTCTTCCTGCGTAGCGAGCAGAAACTGACGGCGCACGGGCGGTTGATGAAGCTGCTCTACAAGCCGGCGTCGTTGCGATTGGAGGTGCTCCTGGACGACGGCAGCACGCGCTTGCATCGCCTGAACTCAGGCCAAGCTGCCGGCGGCTGCATCCTGAGCCCATACCTTCCAGATCAGGTGGCCTTGGCCGCCTTCCTCTCGGGCGAACCATGCCGCTCGGTATCGGCCTTCCGCGTCACCGTGCCCGAAGATGGACAGACGCACTGGGACCCTGAGTACGACTGGCAGCTCACGGCATACGCTCAAGATGGCTTTCGTACGTTGCCGCCGCCGGCACTCGCTACGTCAGGGCAATACGGCGTGCGACCATCCCCCGAATCCCCCGCCGCGGCCTCACCGAGCCGCCGCGATGGTTAACCTGCTGCCCAGCCCACGGCGCCACCCCGGCTCCTGACCGAATGCGTTGATGCCAGTCACCAGCCGCCTCGCACCGCGCCTGGTCTTCGCCGCCTGCGCCGCGGTGCTGCTGCTCTTCACAGGGTTCTCGGCGATGACCTCGCCCTACTGGGACTCCTGGGCCTGGGTAGAGTGGCTGCGCCAATACCAGGCGGGAGAGGCGGGCCTGGGGGACCTGCTGGTCCGAGCTCACAACGAGCATCCCTACGGCTTGCCGGGCGTGTCCTTCATCATGCTCGGCGCGCCCACCGGCTACGACTTCCGCGTGCCGTCGCTGCTCTCGGCACTCGTGGTCTGCCTGAACGCCTGGCTGGTCCTCGCCACGATACGGCGGGCCGGCGGCGGGCGCCACGCGCTGGTGGGCGCGACGCTCGTGTGCCTGTCGCTGCGCTCATCCGAAAACCTGCTCTATGGATTCCAGCTCGGCTTCCCGCTGACGCTGCTCTTCGGACTGCTGGCCATCCGCGGCGCGCTCGCGCGCGGGCCGTTCGGGCTGGCTTGCATGGCGGCCGCGCTCGTCGCCGGCAGCTTCTGCTCGGCGGCCTTCGCGGGGGCCTATGGTGGCGTATTACTGGCGCTCGTCGCGCCGCGCGTCGAGGCCGCGCACCGCTCCTCCGCGGTCATCGGCGCGCCCGCTACGACTCAACGACCGGCCCGCCGGGCCGCGATCGGCGCCGGCCTGACGCTGGGGATCCTCGCCGCCTGGCTGGCCATCTACCTGCCCGCGCTCTCGACGGGCGCGTTCCGCCCCAGCTTTGCGCAGCGTGCGATGGGTTTGGCGACGCTGGCCGGGTCGCCGCTCACAGCCGCACCTTTGCCGGCTGCCCTGCTAGGCGTGGTGGTGCTGTCCGTCTTCGCTCGGCGCCTGCCGCGCGCACTTGCCGGCCGCGACAACGCGCAGATCGCGCTGGCTGCGGTCGGCCTGTGCGGGCTGGGCCTCATCGCTGTCGTGGCGTTCGGGCGCGGCACGATGGCCGGCGGCAACCCCTCACGCTACGCAACGTTCGGCGCGCCACTCGTGGCGGTGGCCTGCGCCTGGGCCTGCGACGCACGGCCACGTTGGAGATGGTCCATCGTCTGTACCGCTCTCGCGGCCTGGCTGCTCTCGGCGCACGGAGCGCGAGTCGAGGCCCGCCTGGCGAGCAGCCGCGAGCTGCTCACCGGCGATGTGCTGCTGCATCAGGCAACGCGCTCCGACGACGAGGTCCGCATGCTCAACCCCGGCCCCGCACCCGCGCTGAGGCGCTTGTTCCGGATGTGGGAGCGGCAGGGCCTCGGACCCTTCGCCGAGCCCGAGCGCTATGCATTCCGGCCGCACCCGCTCGAAGTGCTCCCGGGAAAGGGCGCCCGGCTGACGCAGCAGCGCGACGCCACCTACGTCCTGCGCGGCCCCGGCCGCGCCGGCGGCTCCGTCCCGTGCAGGGGCGAGACCGTGCGCCTGGACATCACCGGAATCTCCTCGCCTGCCCCGCACCTGCTGCTGCCCCGGCTCGCGCAACGGCGCTTCGCGGGGCTCCTTTTCTTCGGCGCGGACGGGCAGATGCTCCAACACCGCACCTTGTCGCTCGAAGGCGAGCTCTCCGAGGTGCACCTCGCTTGCGCCGGTCCGCCGGACTCCGTGCGCGTCGAGGCCTACGTCTACTCGCCCGGTCCGGAGCGCGAGGTCATGTTCCGTTCGCTGGAGCTGGCCAAGCCGGCGCCTTGAGGTGGCTTCCTGTACCCTGGCGACGAAGGCTCCTCGGAGGCCCGCCATGCACAGGTGCACGCGCTGCGGCGCGCGACGGCCATGGCTCGCGCCGGCAGGTCGGCTGGCCGTCCTAGCTCTCCTGACCCTGCTGGCCGGCCCGACGTTCGGCGCCCCTCAGGTCCCGCCCAGCGACCCTGCTGAACTGCTGCGCGCGCACGTCGCCTCGCTCGGCGGCGAGGCGCTCCTGGCGGGCCTGGGCGACGTCGTGCTGAACGGGCGCATCGAGGTGCCCGGCACGACGCTCGGCTGGCGCGCCTTCGTCCGGCGCGAGCCGTTCACGCTGCGCGAGGAGTGGTATGCGCCGCAGGGCGACGCCCCGACGAACGTCCAGGTGACGAATACCGCGCGCTATTGGGACCTCCTCGGCCCGACGGGCGATCGCAGCCGGCCGATCCCGTTCGGCGAGATAAAGGCGTTCCCGCAGCGAGCCTTTCTCTGGCGCCTGCTGTTCGCACCGCACGCGTTGTGGGAGACCGCCTTGCCTGGCACGACGCGCGTGCTGGCCGAGGCGCCCTTCCTGCACGACGACTTCGCGGAGGGCCGGCAGGCGCGGAGCCTCACGCTCTTCATGCCGGACTCCATGCCGGTGGAAGTCCTCTTCGATGCGCAGGATGGAAGGTGGCTCGCGGGCCAGCTGGCCTCGGGCGACGAGCAGCATCGGCTGCGCGCCGGGCGCTGGCGCCACGAGGCCGGGATGTTGCTGCCCGGCGTGGTCCTGGCCTACACCGACGCCGGACTGAGCGCCGCCCTCTTCCTGGACGGCGTTGAAACCGGCTTATCGCACGCCGACGCACTCTTCGGCCAGGACCCCGGAGCGCCGCCGCCCGGGACGCGTGATGCCTTGGCGCTGGCGTGCGCAACGGCCGACCTGCCGGAGAGTTGCTACGTGGTGGTGGGCGGCTTGCGACTGCTCGGCCAGGGACCCTACAGCGCGCTCTACGACTCGGGCGCCGGCGATCTGCTGATCGACCCCGCGCTCGTCAGCGGGCTGCGACTGCCGTACATGAACCGCACCCGCTTCGGAACGCTCGATGGGCACGCTCACGTCGGGCGGCACTGGGTCGCCGAGCTGGGACTCGGCGAAGAGCGCGTGCTGCAACTCCCGGCCCTGAGCTTCCCGCTGCCGGCCTTCCTGGAGGCGATGGGTCGACCGCAGATGGTACTCGGCGCGCCGGTGGTCGAGGGCCGCAGCCCGGTGCTCGATCTGGAGCGCGGCCGGCTGCTGCTGCGCGGCGATCCGCCCGAACCGCTGTGGGAGATCGTGGCGCGCACTCGAGGCGAAGCGGAATCCGCTGCGGTGGGCAAGGCGCGTGAGGCGACGGCGTCGACAGCCGCGCCCGCGGCGGCGGGCCGCGACGTCGCCCTGCTGCCGACGCGCCGGGCCGTCGCGCAGAACGGCTTGCGCACGGTCCCGGTGACTCTTCCCGAAGGCCGACTCGATGCGCTCTTCGACACCGGTTCGCCCTATCTGTTGCGCATCTCGGTCGCCGGCCTGCGGCGCCTGGGGCTGCCCGTCGGCACGGCGCCGTGGCTGCAGCGCGGGGGCCGGCCATTCCGGAGTGCTGGCCTCGTGGGCGAGACCCTGCCCGACGTGCTCGTGCGTCTGCCCGAGCTGCGTCTCGAGGCCGAGGCAGCCAGCGACGGCAGGTCCATCGAAGTGGTCTTCGAGCGCCCCTGGGTGCTGGTCGCCACGACCACGGCGGCTTATGCCGAGCCACCCTTCGACGCCATCCTGGGGGGCTCGCTGCTACGGGCCATGGCGCGCGTCGGCTTCGACCAACACCGCGAACTGCTCGAGCTGCAGGCTGGCCCGCACGTCGCGATCGAAACAGGGCCGGCCGCTGCGAGCGCGGCAGGCGGCAAGCCTGCGGCCGTCGCGGTGCCCGAAGTCTGGCGCGTGCCGGCGCCGGGACAGGAACTCGGCTTTTCGCTGGCGCCCAGCTCGCCGGGGGCGGTCGAGGGATCGATCGAGGCCCTGCCCAAGCTGGCCGAGGTGCGCCCGGGCTCACCGGCCGCCCGGCACGGATTCGAGGCGGGTGACCGCCTGCTCTCGGTGGACGGCGTGCCCTGCTACGGCACGGACCCGCTGCTGCTCTGGCCTTCGCTCTGGCCGGCCGAAGGCGAGCACGTGCGCGTCGAGGCACTGCGCGCCGGCGGCATGATCCGCATCGCGGCAGACCTGCCCTGAGGCACCCGGAGCACCGGCCCCGCCGCCCTCGAGGAGAGCGCCCGCCCCCCCCCGCAACGAAACAGGGGCCCGCGTCGTTGCCGACGCGGGCCCCTACCGCCCGACCTCCCGAATCACCAAACGGGAGGGTTGATTGATGTTCCTTCAGTTCACGGCGTCAGGGCGCGCAGGCCGTTCGTGGCCGAGTAGCCCATGGGCGCCGCACCGTCCTCGATCCAGGCCTGGAAGCCGAGGCGCAGGTCCGACGGCAGGCCGGTCGGCGGGATCTTGGCGAAGATCTCGACCAGGTCGCCCGGACCGTCGTTCTCGATCATGAACACCCGCGAGACAGCCGCCGGGGCGAGCACGAGCGTGCCGCCGAGGAAGCTGCTGTACTGGATGCTCACGCCGGCGAGGAAGTACGACTTGGCGCCGACCGGCACTCCGGTGAGCGCGAAGCGCACCGTCTCGCTCGGCAGGAAGTTGCCTTCGCTCGAGAGGGTGGGCGTCACCGTGCCGGCCAGGAAGCCGCCGAGGTTCTCCCACTGGCGGCCGGCGTTGCGGAACAGCTCCTTGCCGCTGCCGACGTTGGCGAGCGCCACGTCCGGGTGGCCGTCCTCGTCGATGTCGCCGATGGCGCAGTCGTAGTTGTCCGTGCGGTTGTCGAACAGCGGGCCGAAGCCCTGCCGCAGGAAGTCCGCATTGCCGCGGTTGACGTAGAACTCGGTCGGGATCTGCGGCGAACGGTTGCAGACGAGGACGTCGAGGTCGCCGTCGTTGTCGCCGTCGAACCAGCCCACACCGATGCTCTTGCCGCGGTCCTCGGTCAGCACGCTCTGCGGGCGCTGGTCGAAGTCGCCGGTGCCGTCGTTCAGGAAGATCTGGTTGTGCTCCCCGATCGTGTTGCCCACGAACAGGTCGAGGTCACCGTCGTTGTCCATGTCGGCGAAGGCGCAGGACAGCGAGTTGTTGACGCTCGTGGACTGCAGGCCGATCGGCGAGCGCGTGAACAGGCCGGTGCCGTCGTTCAGGTACAGCCAGTTGTGCGCGCCGAAGCCCTGGACCTCGCCGCTGTGGTTGGCGACGAACAGGTCGAGGTCGCCGTCCGCGTCGACGTCGCCGAAGTCCAGGCCGTAGCTGGAGTCGGTGTCGGTCACCGCGTCACCGTCGAGCCGGCGGTCGAAACGGCCCTCGGTGCCGCCCTGGGCGCCGCCCTGGTTGATGTACAGGAAGTTCTTCTGGGCGTTGAAGTTGGTCACGTACAGGTCGAGGTCGCCGTCGCCGTCGACGTCGCCGAACTCGGCCTGCCGCGAGTTGGCCTTGTCCGTGGCGACCGGGCCGGTGAGGCGGCGCTCGAAGACCAGCCCGCCCTTGTTCTCGTACAGGAAGTTGACGCCCATCGAGGAGGTGGCGACGAACACGTCGATGTCGCCGTCACGGTCGATGTCGCCGACGGCCAGGCCGCGCGAATCGCCGATGTCGTTGACCAGGGGCCCCGTGAGGTGACGCGTGAACGCGCCGCTCTTGTTGCCCAGGTAGAGCGCGTTCTTCTGGTTCATGTTCGCGGCCAGCAGGTCGAGGTCGCCGTCATTGTCGAAATCGGCGAGGACCACGTCGCGGGAGTCCTGGACGTCGATCGTCGGAGGGCTCACCGGGAACGGCCGGAAGATGAGGTCCAGCGGGTGCGACTGGGCCAGGAGCGAGGGAGCCGTGAGTGAGATCACGGCAAGTGCCAGGGACTGCTTGTGCTTCATCATGGGTGTCGATCTCGTGGTGTGGTGTTCGGGTTGTCGGGGGTGAGGACGCCGCCCTCGGCGACCTCAGTCGGAGACTATCCCCGTGTTCAGACAGGTGCCAAATCGCGCGCTCAACGCGTTGATCGGAAGTGCTCGTCCGCTTGCCCGGACGGCCAGCAATCGGGGTTCTTTCGGTTCAGCCCAGTCCGCGCCGGGCGCTCACGCGCGCGCGCGGAGCCTGTGCGGCCTGCACGTCGGGCGCGGGTTGCAACGGCGGCTGCGGCAGCACGATCGGTCCGCGTACGTTGGCACGGCGCACGCGCGGCCGCACGAAGGGCTCGAGCCCCATCAGCAGCGCGAGCAGCGCCTGTTCCCAGCGCGGACGGTGCTTCTTGAAGTAGGCCAGCCGACCCGTGCGCACGTGCGTCTCGGTGCAGGAGTGCGGGGCGCGGCCGTGATGCGGCCGCACGTGGACCACCGAGAGCGAGGGCTCGTAGATCGTCTTGTGCCCGTGCTGCGCCAGGCGCAGCGCGAGGTCCACGTCCTCGTAGTAGAGGAAGAACTCCGGGTCGAAGCCCTCCATCGCCGCGAACACGTCGCGCCGCACGAACTGGCAGGCGCCCGTGACCCAGTCGACGACGCCCGGCCGGTGGCGATGCACCGCGCGGTACTTGCGCCGATCGCTCGGACGCACCAGGCCGGTGATGAGGGTGGCCAGGCTCGGAAAGTTGCCGGCCGAGGGGCAGAGGCGTCCCGAGAGGTTGTAGATGGCCGGCCCGACGAGGGCCACGTCCGGCGCGACGCCGGCCAGCGCGGCCGGGAGCCGGTCGAGGCCGCCGTCCGGGACGAAGAGGTCGGCGTTGCCCACGGCCAGCCAGGCGCCGCGTGCCAGCAGGGCCGCGCGGTTGATGGCGGCGCCGTAGCCGACGTTCGCCTCCATGCGGATCACCATGGCGTTCGGTGCGAGCGAGCGCGCCACGGCCTCGGAATCGTCGGTGGACGCGTTGTCCACCACGATCAGCTCGACCCCGAAACCGCGCCGCTCGAGCACTTCGAGGCCCGCACAGAGCGAGGGCAGGAACTTGCGCAGGTCCCGGGCGCTCTCGTGGGACACGACGACCCACGACAGCCGGACGTCTTTCTTCGCCCCCGCCGCCATGCCAGCTCCATCCACCTGCGGACGACGACGCCGCCGAGCCCCCGGTAGCGCGCCCCCGAACTGATCCGCGCGCAGGCTAGCACGCTCGGCGAGCCCGTTCGCCATGCGGAACTCGCTGCGCGTGTACGATCGCGCGGTCGGTCCGTCCCATGGAGGTCGTTCGATGATCCTCGTCATCTGCTGGGTGCTCGCATCCTGGGTGCCGTCGGCGCAGGTCGCGGCGCAAGACGCCGCGCCCGCGACCGAGCGCCCCTCTCTTCGGCAGACGACGCAGGACTTGATAACGAAATCGTTGCGGGAGGGCGGCGCCTGGGACTTGTTGGGACAGCTGTGTCAGGTGGCGCCGCGCCGCCTGGCCGGCTCGCCGGGCGCGGCCGCGGCCGTGGCCTGGGCCCGCGACACGATGCAGCAGCTGGGCTTGGAGAACGTCCGCCTGCAGCCCGTGACCGTGCCGCACTGGGTGCGCGGAGAGGTCGGCGAGCTGGTCGTGCTCGAGCCGCCGGAGCTGGCCGGGGAGCGCCTGCCCATGCTGGCGCTGGGCGGCAGCATCGGCACGCCCGAGGCGGGCCTGACGGCCGAGGTGGTGCTCGCCGACGGCCTCGAGGCGGCTGCCGCCCTCGGCGAACGCGCGCGCGGCCGCATCGTGCTCTTCAACGGACGCATGGACCCCGGTCGCATCCGCCCCTTCGAGGCCTACGGGGAGGCCGTCGGCCAGCGCGGCCGCGGCGCGATCGCCGCCGCGCGCGTCGGTGCGGTGGCCGCCCTCGTGCGCTCGATGACCCCCGGTATCGACGACGTGCCGCACACCGGCGCCATGCGCTACGACGACGAGGTGCCGCCCATCCCGGCGGCCGCCATCAGCACACGCGCCGCCGAGCGTCTCGCCGCGCTGCTGTCCGCCGGCCGCAAGGTGGTGCTGCACCTGCGCCAGGACTGCCGCACGCTGCCGGACACCGAGGGGCACAACGTCATTGGCGAGCTGCGCGGCCGCGAGCTGCCCGACGAGATCGTGCTGGTCGGTGGCCATCTGGACGCCTGGGACGTCGGCCAGGGAGCGCAGGACGACGGCGGCGGATGCTGCCAGTCGATCGAGGCGCTGCGGCTGATCCAGGCGTCGGGCCTGCGCCCGCGGCGCACCCTCCGCGTGGTGCTCTTCGCCAACGAGGAGAACGGCCTGGCCGGCGGACGCGCCTATGCGGCCGCGGCGGCGGAGGCGGCCGCCGCCGGACGCGAGGTGCACGTGCTGGCGCTGGAGTCCGATGCCGGCGTCTCCACGCCGCGCGGCTTCAGCACGGACGCGGCGCCCGAGGCCTTCGCGCTCCTGGAGCAGCTCGTCGCACCGCTGGACGAGGCGGGTGCAGGCTCGCTCGAGGCCGGCGGCGGCGGCGCCGACATCGGCCCGCTGGCCGGTCTCGGCACCATCCTGGTGGGCTTCATGCCCGACCCGCAGCGCTATTTCGACGTGCACCACACGCACGAGGACACCCTCGAGAAGGTGTCCCCACGCGAGATCAACCTGGGGGCGGGCGTCATCGCCGCCCTGCTCTACGCCGTCGCGGAGCACGACGCGGCCTGGCCGCCGAACCCGCGCCAGGAGTGAGCGCCGCACCGGGCGCCGCACCGGGCGCCCGCGGGAGCGCCGCGCGCGCCGCGACGTCCGCCCTCAGCCGTCCCTGCGCAGCACGAGGATGTGGCCCGAGAAGCCGCAGGCCACGAGGTGCTCGCCGTGGCCCACGCCGGGCATCAGCCCGCCGGCCAGGTGGTGCAGCCGGTCGGTGTCCTCGTACAGGATGGTCGGCTGCCACCCGTTCTCCTGGTGCGTGAGCAGCGTGATGCGCTTGCTGTAGCCCACCGTGGCGGCCTCGAGCGCCGGCTGCAGCGGGTCGAGGTTGGCGAGCACCGCACCGCGCAGCTTCTCGCCGGTGGGTTCCCTGAACAGCTCGCTGCCCTGCCCGCCTTCGACCAGCCAGAGCACGCCGTCGTCGCGCGCGACGAGCAGGTGCTCGCCATCCGACGCGAGGCGCGCGCAGCCGGCCGGCGCCACGGCCAGTTCGCTCAGGGCGTAGGCGCCCTCCGCGCGCTGCACGGCCATGAGGCTGCCGTTCGCGCAGGCGATGACCACGCCGCCGCCGTGCTCGATGGCGTTCTTGCCGGCCCCCGGCAGCGGCCCCACGGGCTGCTCGACCCAGCCCGCGTCCGTCAGGTCCATCACGACGGCCTGGCGCGCAAACCCCGCGAGCACCACTTCGGCCCCCAGCGACCCGTCGAGCTCGGTCACCGCGGCGGCGTGCAGCAAGGCCGGCGAGCGCGCGAACTCCTTCATGATCCACTCGCCCTCGTCCCGGAAGAGCACGTGGGCCGCGCCCTCGCCGCCCTGGTCCTCGGTGCCTGATGCCATGCCGACGACCACGATCTCGAGGCCCGGACGGTCGAGGTCGATCTCGCCCAGCGCCACCTGCACCATCTCGCCGCCCGCCTGGCCGATGACCGCGTGCGTCCAGGCGCCCGAGACGAAGCCGACCAGGTGCACCTTGCCGCTCACGCCCACGGCCACGATCTCGTTGCCCGGCTGGCTGGTGTCGACGTCGCCCAGCGCGCAACCACCGAGCTTCTCGCCCACGTCGGCCGCCAGGGTGGACGACCAGCCGGAGCGCGACACCCAGGGCAGCGCATCGCCCGCGAGCCGCCGTTCCGGCCGCCCCTCGTCGGAGCACGCAGAGAGGACCGCGAGGCCCAGGACCGATGCCGACCAGCCGAACCCGATGTGCATGGATCACCTCGTCAGCCGGCGACTCCTGCCGGCGCGCAGCGGATCCTAAATCAGCGCAGCGGGAATCCGCTCGTGCCGATCGGGTTCGGGAGGCGGACGTCGGCCGAGGTCCGGCCGGGCCCGAAGTGTTGGGGTCCGCGGGCCGGGTGCGAAGTGTTGGGGTCCGCGGGCCGGGTGCGAAGCGTTGGGGTCCGCGGGCCGGGCGCGAAGTGTGGGGGTCCGCAGGCCGGGCCGCAGCGCTGCGCCGTCAGCGGCCGCTCGTCGCCTGCTGGGCGCCGTGCAGGCGCGCCACCTCGCGGCGGAGGACCTCGAGCTGCGGATGCTGCTCGCCGAGCGTGCGCGCCAGACCCTCGAGCGCGCGCGTGGCCAGCGCTGCGGCCTGGTCGCGCCGGCCGGCCTCGGCCAGGGTGCGCACGAGCCGCTGGCGAGCGGCTTGCACGCGCTGGTCGTCGCTCGCATCGGCGGCCTCCAGCAGCGCGCAGGCGCGGTCCAGCAAGGGGCACTGGGCGTCGAGTCCGGGCCGGCCGAGGCTGCAGGCCAGGCTGGCGACGGCCTCGGCCTGGGCGGCGGCGCTGCCCGGCTCCAGTGCCGTCCGCGGCGGAGGCGCGATGGCATCCACCAGGGCGACGACGCTGCGCACGTCGCCGAGGCGCGCGCACAGCCGCACCAGCGTCCACTGCAGGGCGAGCGCGTGCGGCTCGCCGCGCGAGGCGGCGACGGCGGCCGCCTGCTCGAGATAGACGCGCGCGGCGTCCAGTTCGCCGAGCCGCGTGAGCCATTCGGCCAGCCGCACGCGGGCGTCGGCGAGCTGCGGGGCGTCGAGCGAGAGGCTGGCGGCGAGCTGCGCCTCGACCAGGCGCTGCTGCGCGATCGCCTCGGCGAAGCGCTGCTGCGAGGCGAACACGTTCGCCAGTTCCTGGCGGGCGGCGGCAGAGGCGGGATGGCCCGCGCCGAGTGTCGCGACGTACACGTCCACGAGCCAACGCGCGGCCCGCAGGGCCAGCTCCGGCTTCCCGCCGGCCGTGGCGCACTGCACGAGTTCGGCGCACAGGCTGCTCGCGGCAGCCAGCTCGCGCGCCGGCAACGGGTGCGCGGCGGGCGGCTGCGGGTTCGCTGCGTGCTGCAGCGGGTGTGCGGCGTCCGTGCGAGGGGGCTCGGCGGCGGCCCCCGTGTCCGCGTCCCCCGCACTGCTGGCCGGCTCGCGCACGACGACCAGGCCCGTGAGCACGTCGGTCGCCTCCTGCAGTGCCTCGGCGGCCGCGTCGGCATCGCCGTGGGCGGCGGCCAGCCGGCCGCGTTCGAGGGCCTCGCGTGCACGTCCCAGCGGGTCGTCGGCCGCCTGCGCCAGCGCCAGCGCCTCGGCCTGGGCCGACTGCAGCGCCGCCGCTGCCGGCAGGAGCAGCACGCACAGCACGGCCACGAGCCGGAACTCGACGGGCAGGCTGGCTTGCATCGCATCACCTCGGGAGCGGGCCGGCTGCCCATGGCTTGCTGCCCGGCACGGCACGCACCGGGCAGGGGCCCGGTGTCTCCATCGGTCGCGCGACCCGCGGCGCCGTAGCGAAAGTCGGGCTGCCCGACGCTGCCGCGCGATGCGACGGTCAGCGATGGTGGGCCCTCTGGGGCTCGAACCCAGGACCAACGGATTATGAGTCCGCTGCTCTCACCATCTGAGCTAAGGGCCCACCTGATGCTGAGGTCAGAGGGTGCGCGGCGACGATGACGGCTGCTGCGCGGGGCGTCAAGCGCGCGCGCCGGCCCCGTGCGCACGGGCCGACACTCGAGGGCGCACGCTCGCATCCCGACCGGCCGAGCCGGCGCCGGCGAGTCGTGGGCGGGCAGACGCCGGGTTGGCTGCAGGTCGCCGCCGGGTCGTCGCCGGGTCGCCGCCGGACGCTCGGCGGTCTGTGCAGCGACCGTGCCGCGCTGTACGTTGTGCCGCCGGCCCGGGGCGGATCGCGGCCATCGCCATCGCTCCGCTCCGCCGCGGCACGACCGCACCGCGCGAGCCGCCAGGCACCCGGCACGGCAGTGCATCCGTCCACGAGGAGCGCAGCATGTCCAAGTACCTGCTCATCGAGTCGCGCGACCCGTACGAGTGTCGCGACGTGCCGCAGCACTACGAGCTGGCGCAGCAGCTCGTCAAGGAGGGCCACGAGGTGACGCTCTTCCTGGTGCAGAACGGCGTCTTCCCCGCGCGGCCCGGCAAGGCCAGCCCGGGGCTCACGGCCACGAGCAAGGCCGGCGTGAAGGTGCTGGCCGACGAGTTCTCGCTGCGCGAGCGCGGCATCGCGGCCGGCAAGCTGGCGCCGGGCGTGACGGCCTCCCCGCTCGACGTCGTCGTCGACCAGCTCGAGGCCGGCGCCAAGACGCTCTGGCACTGAGCGCGGCCGCCACACGCCGCCACACCCCCACACGCCCCGCACAACACGCCACAGCAACCCGCTCCGGAAGCCACGAGGAATCACCCATGGCCACCGCCAAGGCCGGCGCCACGCCGGCGACGTCCGTCCAGAAGAAGACCCTGACCATCGCGCTCATGGACCCGCCCTTCGAGACCGCGCGCAACACGACCGCGCTGCGGCTCATCGAGATCGCGGTGCGCCGCGGCCACGACGTGAACGTCTTCGCCTACGAGGGCGCCGTCGGCCTGCCGCTGAAAAGCCAGAAGCAGCACGCCAACGCCGTGCACGGCCGCGAGCTGGCCGACGAGAACCACCCGCTCCCGCACCTGTGGATCGCCGCGCTCATGAAGTCGGCCGCGGCGCACGGCGCCAAGATCGACTGGATCAACTGCGGCCTGTGCGTGGACGAGCGCGGCGCGACCGACGTCATCGAGGGCGTGCGGCGCGGCAGCCCGGCCGACTTCTGGGCCTTCGCGAACGCGTCGGACAACACCCTGGTCATCCCCACCCGCTGAACGGAGCCCGACCATGAAGGTGCTGAACATCGTCGAGACGGCCTACCGCGCCACGATCGAGGAGCAGGACGACACCGTGGTGTGGATCAGCCACGCGCTGAAGGGCGCGGGCGCCGACCTCGGCCTGCTGCTCTCCGGCGCCGCCGTGAACTACGCCGTGGCCCAGCAGGACGCCGCCGGCCTCAGCTTCGGCGGCCTGGAGCAGACCCAGCCGCCGCGCATCCCGCAGGACGTGGGCAAGCTCATCGGCAAAGGCGTCGCCGTCTACGTGGTCGAGGACGACCTCGAGGAGCGCGGCATCGGCCCCGACGGCCTCATCCCCGGCATCGAGCGCATCAAGCGCGCCGGCCTCGCGCGGCTCTTCGGCGGCTACGACCAGGTCTGGCGCTGGTAGGCGCTGCGGGCGGCCCCGCCCCTACTCGCAGAGCGTGCCGCGCAGTCCGTTGCTGAAGGCCCAGCCTTCGGCATGGCTCGTGTCGGCGAGCGCGGCCTGCAGCACGATGTCGAGGCCGTAGAGCAGCGGATCGTCGGGCACCGGCAGCGACTTGCTCACGTGGCCGGTGGGGTCGGCGCCGATGCCGAAGAGCACCCAGGGCGTCGGGTTCACGAGCAGCGTGCCGCCATAGAGCGGCGCCGAGACCTCGGCCAGGCCGACGATGAGCACGCCGCTGGCGTTCGCCTGCGCGCCGCTCACCTCGAAGACCTGCGTCTGGTTCACGAAGCTGGTCGAGGCCGTGTCGAGGGTGAGCGTGTTCGCGCCGCCGAGCGCCAGGCCGAAGGCTTCATAACTGCACGGCTCGACGAGGCTGTAGTCCCAGATGCCGCGGCCGTAGGTGCCGAAGCGGATCACGTCGAGACCCGGCACCTCCTCGGCGCTCCAGTAGATGGTGATGGGCGCATCGTCGGAGGTGATGTCCACCCAGCTGCTGCCGGCGGCCTCGCGGCGCCAGGCGGCGCTCTCGCTGCCGGCGAAGACCGCACTGCCGTCCGGCGCCTCGGCCAAGCTGTAGACCAGCGTCGGCGGCAGGCCCTGGCCCCAGGGCTCGAAGGTCTGGCCGCCGTCCGTGCTGCGCCACACGGCCGGGCCCGAGTAGCCGCTGCCCCCGATGTACACGGTATCGGCGTCCACGTGGCTGGGCTGGATGGCCGTGCCGTACAGCCAGACCTCGCTCGGCCCGAGGGTGGCCGAGCGCGTCCAGGTCACGCCCTTATCGGCCGACCAGAAGATGCGGCCATGATTCGTGGTGGCCCAGGCGCGATTGCTGTCGAGCGGTGAGAAGGCCAGGCCGGTCATGTATTCACCCGGGTTCTGGTCGAAGACTTCGTTCGACCACTGCACCGGCGTCCAGGTGAAACCGGTGGCCGACTTGTCGTAGCGGTAGAGCCGCTTGGCGCAGAAGAAGAAGGCCGTGATGTCGTCCGGGTCGGCCGTGATGCACGGCAGCCAGGGGTGGCTCTCGCCGGCCGGGAAGTCGGCCGTGTACAGCTCCGGGTCGCTCTCGCGCCGCGCGACGAGGATGAAGCCCGGGTAGACCGAGTACACCCAGCGGTGGCTGCCGTCGCCCGACGTGAGGTGCCCGTAGTCGCCGCTGATGATCTGGTCGAAGCTGATCGTCGTGCCGCTGACCGGCGGCAGCTCGGCGTGCTGGTAGCCCTGATCCTGCGCGCCGGCCTGCACGTGGTCCGTGTTCAGGTTGGAGGTGTGCGTGCTGTAGTACTGGCTGACGCGCAGGCCGGAGAGCGAGAGGTTCTGCACCGTCGCGAGGCCGTCGGTCGAGCGGTACAGGCCGCCGTCGGTGCACACGTACCAGGTCTCGCCGCCGGCCGCGTCGGGCAGCACGTCCAGACCCGGGATGTCGGCGTGCAGCTTGTCCGCCTCCTGCCCGTAGTACTCCCACCAGGGGTTCACGATGGCGAAGCTGTTGCCGCCGTCCGTCGTGCGGTGCACCTCGACACCGCCCCAGGCGAAGAGGTTCACGTCGGTGGTCGAGGCCGCGAGCGTGCCCCAGTAGTCGTCCACGGTGCCCAGCGTGTTCCAGCTCGCGCCGGCGTCGTCGGAACGGTAGAGGCGCCGCGTGCCGCCCTCGTTCTGGATGACCCACAGGCGCGGCGCGCCGGCCTCGCAGCCGGTGATCTCGCCCTCGCTGCCGGCATTCGGCAGGCTGCTCACGAAGACCCAGGTCGCGCCGGCGTCGCCGCTGCGCCAGAGGTTGCTGTTGCGCAGCAGGTAGCAGTCGCCTGGGCCCGTGCGCGGCGCCCAGACGTCGCCGCCCCAGGTCGTCATCGAGGCCACCTGCGCGAAGGTGGCGCCCCGATCGGCGCTGCGATAGAGGCGATGGTTCTGCGAGGAGCCCTGCCAGAAGCGCACGAGCAGCAGCACGCTGTGGCTGCCGTCAGTGGTGGCGAGCAGCCGGCGCACGCCGATCGTCGCCGGCAGGCCGGCCGGCGCCTGCCAGGTGGCGCCGTCGTCGAGCGAGCGATGCACCAGCCCGCCGTCGGTGGCGCGCAGCAGGATGTCCGGGTCGCCGACGGTGATCCCCGGCAGCACGACGAGCCAGTGCGCGCCGCCATCCAGCTTGTCGCCGAGCGGTGTCCACGCCTGGCCGTCGAGGGTGCCGCGCCAGACGCCGCCGAGCGAGGAGCCGGCATAGAGCGCGTTGCCGTCCGGTGAGCGCGCCGCGGCGTGGATGCGCCCGGAACAGTTCTCGCTGCCCTTCTCCGTCCAGCGCGAGGCCGTGCTCGCCGCCGCCATGCCCGCCAGGGCGTTGCGTTTCTCGCGCTGCGCTGCCGCGTTCGCCGCCTCGAGGGCCGCCCAGTCCACGTCGGGCGGCGCGCGGTGCCGCTCGCGTTGCCACTGCTTGCGCTGCTGCTTGTACTCGGTGCCGGTGTCGACCACGCGCGTCGGGTCGGCCGGCTTCACATGGTGGAAGGGAATCGGCCGCCGACCCTCGGAGGCCAGCGGCTCGGCCGAACACGCGGCGAGCCACGGCAGCAGCAGTACCCACGCCAGCACCAGCCCGAACACGCGAGCGCGGCCGGCGGGCTGGGCCGGCGCGCGGAACGACGGGAGGCAGCACATCGTGCAGGACGTCTTCGGGGAGGGGATGGGTGAGCGCAGCGTTCGGGAACGATAGAGCCTAACAGCCCGTGGCGATCACGGGGGCGGCGCGACCGATCGCAGCCGCTCGAGAAGCGCGCGAGCGGCCCCGGGTCCGGCGTAGACTCGCCGCCCACGCGCTCGCCGGCCGCGCGGCCGCCGCCCTCGCGCCGACGGCCTCCGGCAGCGCCCACCTCGCCGCGGAGCCCAGCGATGACCTATCGCGAATTGCTCGAACACCTGGACGCCTGGTTCGCCCGCGGACGCGCCGCCGCGCCGCCCGGGGTCGTGCCCTGCCGCAGCGGCTGCAGCGCCTGCTGCCACGGCCTGTTCGACATCTCGGCCGCCGACGCCGAGCTGCTCGCCGAGGGGGTGGCCGCGCTGCCCGAGGCCGAGCGCGCCGCCCTGCAGGCGCGCGCCGAAGCGCAACTGGAGCAATGCGCCGAGCTGGCCCCGGGCTGGGCCGCGCCCTGGGACGTGGAGGCGCTGCCCGAAGAGGCCTTCGACGCGCTCTGCGAGCAGCTCGCGCGGGCCCCCTGCCCGGTGCTCGGGCCCGACGGCGCGTGCAGCCTCTACGCGCACCGCCCGGCCACCTGCCGCATGACCGGCCTGCCCATGCAGACCATCTCCGGCCCGCTCGAGAACGAGTGCCCGATCCAGGACGAGCACCCCGCCTACCAGGCGCTGCTGCCCACGCGCTTCGACCTCACGGGCTTCGAGCGGGTGGCCGCCGAGCACGACGCCCAGGCGGTGGAGCGCGGCGGCCACGCAACGATCGTCGCGGCGGCCTGTTCCGGGGCCGGCCGCCTGCCGCAGGAGCAGACCGGCACCTGAGCCGCGCGCGCCCTCTGGCCCGGGGGCCGCGCGCGGCTGCTTCTCCACGGGAGGGTATTCGTCATGCAGCGACACGTCGCAGAAGCCGCAGGAAGCTGTCTCGGGACGGCGCCCCGTCCTGGCCGCACGCGGGCAGGGTGGCTGCTCGCCTGGGCTGCCGCGAGCCTGATCGCCGCCACCGCACCTCAGGCGCGCGCCGCGGGGGAATTGCGCGTGCTGCTCACCGACAGCGGCGAGCTGCCGCTGCCGGGTGTGACGGTGAAGCTGCGGCCGCGCGTGTCCGAGCGGCACTTCGGCACGGCCCTCGCAGCGGCGCTCAGCGACGACCAGGGCATGGCCCGCATCTCGCTGCCCGCGCCCGCCGGCGCCGAACCCCTCGCGCTGGTCGTGGACACCCCGCTGCGCCTGCCGGTGGCGCTCGACCTCGGCGCCGCACCCGCTGCGGACTCGATGTACCGGCTCGTGCTGCCGAGCGAGGCGCTGCCGTGGACCCGCCCGCTGCGCGTCCAGGTCGACGGCGCCACGACCCCGCTGCGCGTCGAGCTGCGCTGGGCGATGCAGGACGACTCCGACGAGGGCGGGCTCCTGGGCTTCGCGAGCACCCGCGCCGAGGACGGTCTGGCCGAACTCGCGCGCGCCCCGCAGATCGAGCTGTTGCAGCGTCTGTCCGGTCTCGGCATGCCCTTCGACGTGTACGTGACGCTGGGCGGCGAGATCCCCGGCGCGCCGCGTGCCTGGGTGCCGGAACAGGCCGACGACGAGCCGCTGCACCTGCATCTGCCGCCCTGCGGCCGGCTGTACGTGGACGTGCAGGACGCACACGGAGCGCCGCTCGCATCGGGCCCGAGCTTGAGCCTCTGGACGCGGCCACTCGGTGCGCGCGCGGACGTGCCCTGGGAACAGAGTGAGGACCCGGTGCGGCTCGTGGCCGACGGCCACGCGCTGTATGCGCCGATCGGCCTCGGGCTGGCCGTGCGTCTGGAGCTGAGCCAGCCGGGCGCGCCGACCACTGCGCTCGAGGACGTCGGCCCCGGGGAGCCCGGCGAGGAGCGACGCCTGCTCATGCGGCGCGGCCCGCTGCTGCCCGTGCTCCAGGCGCGGCTGCTCGACGAGCAGGGGCAGCCGCTGGCCGACACCCGCGTGCGCGTGGAGTTCCGGCAGGCGCTGCCGGCCGACGCGCGCGGTCCGGTGCAGTGGTCGAACGTCTTCCAGCAGAGCGACGCGCACGGCTTCTTGCGTTGCGCGCTCGCAACGCCGCTGCCCGGCGAGGCAGGCAGCGAGGCCGTCGTCTACGAGGCCTCACCGCCGGACGTGCCGCCCGCGGCCGAGCGGGGCGAGGGCCCGGTCCTGCGCTACGCCCGCATCGCATTGCCGGGGCGGCTCCCGGACGACGGCGTGGCCTACGACGTCGGCGACCTGAGGCTCGAGCCGCTGCCGGTGCTCGTCGCGGGCGAAGTGGCCCGACTCGAGGGCAACACGAGCCCGTACGTGCCGCTGCGCGTGGACTATGCGCTCGTCGAGGACGGACGCGCGTGCTGGTACGAGCTGCCCGGAGCGGCGCCAAGCAGCGGGCGGGAGGGCCGCTTCACGGTGCGCGGCCTGCCGTTCACGCCGCAGTTGCGCGTACGCGCCGGCCCGGGTTGGGGTCACAAGTACGAGCCGCAGCTCACGTCCCCCGGCAACGTCGCACTGCGCCTCGAGGGGCGCCAGGAGCCGATCCTCGGACGACTCCCCGCCGAGCCGACGGAGCCCGCTCCGGAGCTGGGCACGCTCGTCGGTCGCGTGGACGGCATCAACACCGTGGACTTCCACCGGGCCGTGAACGTGCGGGTGGGGCTGTCGGCGGGCGGCGAGCCGATCGATCTGCCGTGCACGCCGCTCGGCTACTCGCTCCGGCTGCCGGCCGGCGAGGCATGGGTCGAGCTGCGTCTCGTGGGCAGCGACCAACTCCTGCACCGCATCGACAAGGTGCTGGTGCAGCCGGGCCGCTCCACGCGGGCCCCGCACATCGACCTGCAGGGCAAGCTCGCCACCGCGCCGCTCCGCGTGCTCCAGCCCGACGGCCGGCCGCTGCGGCAGGCCTGGGTGCTGCTCGAAGCCGACGGCCTGCCCGCCCTGCCCGTCCGCACCGACCCCGACGGCCGCTGCGCCGCCATCGTGCTCCCGCAGACCCGCACGCTCGCACTGCGCGTTCCCGGCATCGGCAGCGCGTGCTGCGCACTCCCACGCCAGATGTTCACGCTACAGCTCGAGCCCGAAGCCCCGGAAGTCGCGCTGCACTGACCTGCGCTCCGTCCGCGACGCGAGCCCGACGCACCCGCCGCACCCCGCCCGCATCGCACGCACCGCGTCCCCCTCCTCCGAGCGCGGGGGTGCCGTCTGGAGCCCGACGTGGGAAGGGGGGGAGGTCCCGCGCGCAGTTCTGCAGGCAGGCCGTCCTGGAAGGCTGACGGAATGGCGGCGGCAATTCGCCGCTGACATTCCGGCGGCCTGCCAGCAAAGGCCTGCCGAAGCCCTGTCCGAGCACGGGATCTCCCCCCCATACCCCCCCC
>Ga0315912_10001061_pt1 | contig 36933 bp, 32 predicted proteins | sample VfabasoilMG_FD_204469 | JGI IMG/M metagenome (GOLD analysis project Ga0315912, IMG submission 204469) | Garden soil microbial communities collected in Santa Monica, California, United States - V. faba soil | ecosystem: Environmental > Terrestrial > Soil > Garden | place: USA: California... | reverse complement strand
GCTCACCGCGCACTCGCGGCGCGTCGTGCTGGAGGTGACGGAACGCTCCACGCTCGAAGGCATCACCGATCTGCGCCAGCGCATCGCGAGCCTGCGCAAGCTCGGCTACCGCATCGCGCTCGACGATTTGGGCGCCGGCTACGCGGGCCTGACCAGCTTCGCACACCTGGAGCCGGACATCGTGAAGGTGGACCGCTCGCTGGTGGAGAACATCGGCTCCAACCGCACCAAGCAGAAGCTGCTCGGCAGCATCGCTCGCCTGTGCGGCCAGCTCGACATGCAGGTGATCTGCGAGGGGATCGAGACGCGCGACGAGCGCGACACCCTGCTCGGGCTCGATTGCGACCTGCTCCAGGGCTACCTTTTCGCGAGGCCCGAGCGTTTGCCTACACGACCCGTCACCTGGTGACATCGGCGCCAAATCCGGACGCCGAACGGAGCGGCGCCCCGGCAACCGACGGTCGCTGGGGCGCCTAGAACCGAGTGAGGAAACCAGTGCAGGGCCAGGCCCCGCGCCACGGCAAGCGCTGACCGCGAGAGTCAGCCCCTACTCGAGGGAAACGGTACGAGCGAATCCGTCTCTAGGAAACTTGCTCGACGGAATCAGCCCGCGTCGGCGTCTGCGCCGGCATCCGGAAGGGTGCCCGAACCAGCCGTGCCGCTACCGGCGCTGCCACCCTGGCCGCTACCTGCGCTGCCACCCTGGCCGGTGCCTGAGCTGCCACCCTGGCCGTTGCCCGCAGCACCCGCCATACCCGCCATGCCTGCCGTCCCGGCCGTGTAGGTCGAGCCGAGCACCCCAGGCAACGGCGGAGCGTCCGGGCCCTCTTCCACGCAAGCCACGATCGCCACTACCGCGCTCGCGGCGAGCAACACACCAACTCGATTCACTCTGGTCACTCGTTTCATCTATCGCACCCTAAGGTTATGGAGAAGGGCTCTCGAGCCAGGCGCAGCATAGACACATTCCGCATTGATGACAAAGCCTCACTAGTCACCCGTCGCGAGCTTGCGCATTAACGCCGCGCATCAGACGGCGGCCCCGCCGGACGACGCCCGCCCCCGCGCCGCCCGAGACCCTGCCAGGCTCGGCGCAATCCTCAACAACGACTTCGCTGGGCGAGAATCGCCGCGCTCGAGCGACGCAAATCGAACGGTTCCCAGGCGTGCGGACGATGCGTCGCCGAGTGACGCGATGAGACACCACGCACCCGTCGCAAGGTGCAAAGCGCGCTTCGCAGCAGTGCGACCGCGCGCCCACATCACACGCCGTGACGCTGCGCCGCCTCGCCCGCACCGGGCCGACGGGCCAGCGGCCATCTCGCGGCCGGCGTGTAGCCAGCACCACGCGAGCTGAGGCCCACGAAAGGCGGCAGCGGGCTTGCCTGGTGGCTGGCGAGGACCGGTGGTACGGGGTGCGCGCCCGTCCCGGCGGCATAATTCCATGAAGATCGCGTATGTGTTCGACCGACCCTTGCCCGCGCGGGAAACGGACTCGGAGCAGGCACTGCAAACGCTGGCGGCGTTCGCGCGACAGGGCGCCGAGGTGCGGCTGATCTTGCCAGAGCAGGCGCCCGCGCCGAGCGCACGCGAGCTCGCCGACCACTATCGAGTGAGCGGGGATTTCGAGCTGGTGAGTGCGCCGTCTCCCGTGGTGGGCTGGTCCACGGCACGCAAGTGGTGGCATGCGACGCACGCCCTCCACCTGCCCGCGGTCACGAGTGCGGATCTGGTGTACACGCGCAACTTCCCGACCTTGTTCGCGCTGGCACGCGGGCAGCAGCCGTTTGCATACGAGACCTACCGCCCCTGGCCCGATCAATTTCGGATCCTGCGCCCCGCCTTTCGCCGCGCGCTCCGCGCGCCGAACTTTCTGGGCGGCATCTTCCACTCGCAGCTGGCGTGCGGCTGTTACGAGCGGCTCGGGGTGCCGAGCGAACGCCTGCTGGTGGCGCACAACGGTCACGATCCCGCTCGCTTCCGCGACCCTCTGGCGCGCGCCGAGCTGCGCGCCGCGCTCGAGCTGCCGCAGGATCGGCCGATCATCGTGTACACGGGGCACATCAACCTGACCAAGGGCCTCGACAGCGTCTTTCGCATGGCTCGCCGCCTGCCGCAGGCGCTCTTTCTGCTCGTCGGTTCGGAGCGCCGCGGCATCGTCGAGGCCCTGGCGCGCCGGCACGAAAACGTGCAGCTCGTGCCGTGGCAGCCCTTCGAGGCGGTGACGCGCTATCTGCTGGCCGCCGACGTGCTCTTGCAGCCGCCCAGCCTCGTGCCGTTGCGCTTGATTGGCAACACCGTGCTGCCCATGAAAATCTTTCTGTATCTGGCAGCGGGGCGGCCGATCGTGGCGCCCGATTTGCCCGACCTGCGGGAGGTGCTGCACCACGACCAGAACGCGCTCCTGGTGCCCACCGGCGACCCCGAGGCGGCGTCCCAGGCCGTCGCGCGCATCCTCGCTGACGCGTCGTTGGCGGCGCGCCTGGGGGACGCCGCTCGACAGACGGCGGCCGGTCTGACCTGGGATGCGCGCGCCGCGCGCGTGCTCGGGTTCCTCGAGCAGCGCCTGGCAAGCCGCTAGGACGGTGCAGAGGCTCCCCGCTCGGAAACTCCCCCGCCCGAAAGCGGCGAGCGGGCGCGTTTTTCCGCTGGTAACCGAAGGGTGCTCGCGGCTCCCTTCTTTTACATTGGTCGCCCTCTCACGTTGTGAGATGGCTGCGGATGAGCCAACACGGCGAGCCTACGTGGCGAGCCAATCGGGAGAGCACAGATGGATCTGGGTCTGAAGGGAAAGGTGGCCGTGGTGAGCGGCGGCAGCGTGGGCATCGGGCTAGCGGTGGCTCACGCGCTGGCCGAGGAAGGCGTGAACCTGGTCTTGTGCGCGCGCAACGAGGCGCGGGTCACGGAGCGCGCCCAGGAGATCGCCGCCAAACACCGCGTGCGTGCGGTCGGCGTCGGTGCCGACGTCTCGGAGGCGAGCGGCGTGGAAAAAGTTCTCGCGGCGGCGCGCGAGGCGTTCGACGGCGCGGACATCCTGATCAACAACGCCGGCACCGGCAGCAACGAGACCATCCAGGACGCGCCCGACGATAAATGGCAGTACTACTGGGACCTGCACACCATGGCGGCCGTGCGCCTCTGCCGCGGGCTCATCCCCAGCATGAAGCAACGCGGCGGCGGGGTGATCGTCAACAACGCTTCGATCTGCGCCAAGCAGCCGCTCGGCTACGAGCCGATCTACAACGTGACCAAAGCGGCACTGATGATGTTTTCCAAGTGCCTGTCGAACGAGGTGATCGGGGACAACATTCGCGTCAACTGCGTCAACCCAGGCCTGGTGCTCACCCCCGACTGGCAAAAGACCGCCCGCGAGCTGACCGCCAACACCGGCAAGACCTGGGAATCCTACCTGGATGACATCGCCAAGAAGAACGCGCCGATCGGGCGCTTTGCCAGCGCGGAAGAGCTGGCGCAGTTCTTCGTGTTCTTGTGCTCACCCCGCGCGAGCTACTGCGTGGGCTCGACGTTCTACGTCGACGGTGGTTGGCTCAACAGCCTGGCCTAGTGTTCCGAGTGAGAGGTATTGGTCCCGAAGCTACGATTGTGGACTGGAGGAGATGCTGCGATGAAACAAGCAACGATGACGGCCCCCGGGCAAATCGAGATCCGCCAGGCGCCGGTGCCCTCACCGGGTGCGGGCCAGGTGCTGCTCGAGATTCAGCGCATCGGCGTGTGCGGCTCGGACATTCACGTCTACCACGGCAAGCACCCGTACACGAGTTACCCGGTCGTGCAGGGGCACGAGTTCTCGGCGCTGGTGGCGGCGATCGGGCCCGGTGTCCACGACATCCAGGTCGGCGACAAGGTCACCGCCATGCCGCAGATCGTGTGCGGCCGCTGCGGGCCGTGCCTGCGCGGGGACGAGCACATCTGTGATGCGCTGCGGGTCCAGGGCTTTCAGGCGCCCGGCTGCGCGCAGGAGCTGTGGGTCACGGCCGCCGACAAGATCGTGAAGCTGCCCGATGCCTTCAGCTTCGAGCAGGGCGCGCTGGTCGAGCCCGTGAGCGTGGCCGTCCACGCCATCGCGCGAGCCGGGCAGCTCCAGGGCCGCCGCGCCGTCGTGCTCGGCGCCGGGCCGATCGGCAACCTGGTGGCGCAAGCGGCCCGCGCTGCCGGCGCGAGCGTGCTGATCACGGATCTCAGCGAGCACCGGCTGGAGATCGCGCGGCGCTGCGGCCTGCTCGCGACGTCGAATCCAGGCGTCGAGGATCTGGCGGCGGCCTCGCGGCGCGTGTTCGGCGAGCAAGGTTTCGATCTGGCCTTCGAATGCGTCGGCGTGGAAGCGACACTGGACGCCGCAGTGGCCAATCTGGCGAAGGGCGGCAGGCTGATCGTGGTGGGCGTGTTCGGAGACAAGCCGCGCGTGGATCTAGGCCTGGTGCAGGACCGCGAGCTCTCGATCAAAGGCACGCTGATGTACCAGCGCCCCGACTACGAGCAGGCCGTGGCCTGGATCGCCTCCGGCGACATCGTGACCGAACCGTTGATGAGCGAGCACTTTGCTCTCGATCAGTACATGGACGCCTACCGCTTCATCGATCGAGAGCGAGAGCGGACGATGAAGGTGTTCATCGACGTCGCCTGAGGCTAAAAACCCGAGCCCGGCTGCTTCAGAAACTCGATTTCTTGCGGCGTGCTGCGCCGGCCGAGGATCTGATTGCGATGCGGGTAGCGCCCAAAGCGGTCGATCACCGCCTTGTGGCGCAACTCGAAATCGTACTGCTGCTCCCCTGCCTTGGAGAACACCCGCACGGCCTCCTTGTGAATCACGGCTGATTCACTGTGCATGTACGGCATGTACAGGAAGTTCCGCTGCGACAGGGTGAGCGTGTCATCCACGCCGCGGGCCACCGCCTCCTGGGCGAGCGCCAGCGCCAGCGCGTCACAGGCGAATGCCTGCGGTCGATTGCGATAGATGTTCCGGGAGAACTGGTCCAAAATCAGAATTTCGGCCAGGCGGCCTTCGCCGGTCGAACGCCAGTGAAACAGCTCCGTGCGGGACGCTGCAGCGTGGACACTGCCAAAACGCTCAGCGATCTTGCGATCGAGCTCTCCGTCTTTCTTCCACCACTGCGCCGGCTTCAGATCGGAAAACCAGAACTGAAGCACCTCGTCGAATTGCGTTACCGTCGTCGTCATACCGTCGTGTGTTCAGCCTCGGATCTGGGAGATCCGCGCCAAGGGAAACACGGCCGGGACACTAATCCACGGAAGACCAGATCACCATGCAAAGCGACTACGAGATCCTTCAGCCCCGCTTCAGCTCGCTACTCCTCGGCAATTGCCGGCTGGAGAAGCTCTACACCGGCACCCGCTGGGCCGAGGGCCCCTGCTACTTCCGCGACGGCAACTTCCTGATCTGGAGCGACATCCCCAACAACCGCATGCTGCGCTGGACGGAGGGGCTGGGGGTGGAGGTGTTTCGCCAGCCGGCAAATTGCTCCAACGGAAACACCCGTGATCGCCAGGGGCGCCTCGTGTCATGTGAGCATTTGACCCGGCGGGTCACCCGGACCGAGTGGGATGGGTCGATCACCGTACTCGCCGAGCGCTACGAAGGCCGGCGCCTCAACTCGCCCAACGACGTCGTCGTGAAATCCGACGGCAGCATCTGGTTCACCGATCCTCCGTACGGCATCCTGAGCGACTACGAGGGCAAGAAGTCGGCGAGCGAACTGGACGGAAACTTCGTGTTCCGGCTGGACCCGGTGACGGGCGCGCTCAGCATCGTCGCGGACGACTTCGACAAGCCCAACGGCATCGCCTTCACGCCGGACGAGCGCCAGCTCTTCGTGGCGGACTCCGGTCGACCCCATCACATGAAGGTGTTCGACGTGAAGGAAGACGGCAAGGGGCTCTCGCGCGGCCGCGTCTTTGCCGAGTGTGACGCGGGGATCTACGATGGTTTCCGTTTCGACACCGACGGCAATTTGTGGACGAGCACGCGCGCAGGGGTGACCTGCTACGCGCCCGACGGCACGATGCTGGGCAAGATCCGGGTGCCGGAAGCGGTCTCCAACCTGACCTTTGGCGGCCCAAAGAACAATCGCCTGTTCATCACCGCGACCACCTCGCTGTATTCCCTGTTCGTGAACGCCAATGGCGTGCAGAGCCCGTGAGCGCCGAGTCCCTGGCACCAGGGGCCCGTCCCCCGTTCGGCTGAACTTCCACGGCCCGTCCGGATCGGGGGCGTGGTAGGAATTCCGTATGGAGTATCGAGCTCTCGGTCGTACGGGCCTCTCGGTGTCGCGCCTCTGTTTTGGAACGATGTCCTTCGGCGGTGATGCCGACGAGGCCATCTCGAAGAGCATGTTCCAGCGCTGCCGGGAGGCGGGCATCAACTTCTTCGATTGTGCAGACGTGTACGCCGGAGGAAAATCCGAGACCTTGCTCGGCAAGTTCATGGCGAGCAGCCGTGACGAGCTGGTGATTGCCACCAAGGCCCACTTCGGCACCGGCCCGGCGCCGACGGCACGCGGCTCCAACCGCTACCACCTGGTGCGCGCAGTGGAGGCGAGCTTGCGGCGGCTGAACACCGATCGCATCGACATCTTGTATCTACATCACTTCGACGCCACCACCGCGCTCGACGACACGCTCAAGTCGCTCGAACTGTTGCTCCAGCAAGGCAAGATCCTGTACCCGGCCGCCAGCAACTTCTCCGCCTGGCAAACCATGCGCGCCCTCGGCATCGCCGAGCGCCGCGGCTTCGCCCCGCTCGCTTGCCTGCAGCCCATGTACAACCTCGCCAAGCGGCAGGCGGAGGTGGAGATCTTGCCGATGGCGCTCGAGATGGGGCTCGGTGTGTGCAGCTATAGCCCGCTCGCGGGTGGCCTGCTCACCGGCAAGTATGCCACGAGCGGAACGCAGGGGCGGCTGGTCAGCAACGCGATGTACCAGCTGCGCTACGGGGACCCGACCAATCACGACATCGCAGCGGGTCTCAACGCCCTGGCACGGGAAGTCGGGCATCATCCTGCCAGCGTGGCCGTGGCCTGGGTTGCCAGCCACCCGAGCATCACGGCGCCGATTCTGGGGGCGCGTAACCTGGAGCAGCTCGAGCCCTCGCTCCAGGCGCTGGACGTACCGATGACCGCCGAGCTGCGGGAGCGCATCAGCCGGCTGTCTCCCACGCCCCCGCCGGCGCACGACCGCACGGAAGAGAAACGCTGAGGCAGCTCCGGATTCCGGCCAGCAGGGCGGGTGCCCTGCTGCAGGACGGCTCGTCGTCCCGAAAGGGTCATCTCGCATGACCATATAGGACATGGTATATGACCTATATGAAAGAATTGTCGGTCTCCTCGTTCAAAGCTCGATGCTTGGCGGTGCTCGACGAGGTCGCCCGCACGGGGGTGGGTGTAACGGTCTCAAAGAGAGGGCGTCCGCTCGCTCGTGTATTGCCGCCCGTTCCCACTGAAGGCGGGTATCCGCAAGCGCGCCTCGCGGGGACGGTGGAGATACTGGGCGATGTGATGTCACCGGCTCTTCCCGCAGAGGCCTGGGACGCTGAAGCCTCGAAGACGGAGCAGAACCAAGCCGTCAAGGCTCGGCGCCGCAGCGTCAAATAATGAAGGTTCTGCTCGATACTCACGTGCTGCTCCACTGGCTCGAGGGCGGGAAGCGCCTGTCGCCGCAGCAGAAGCGCGTCATCGCTCGTGGCGGCCCACAGAATCCGCTCTTGATCGCCGATGTCACGCTTTGGGAGATTGCGACGTTGTATGAGCTGGGCAGAATTCGCCTGCGCCTACCGCTGCGCGACTGGCTGGATGCGGCTGCCGCCCCGCCTCTGGTGGAATGTGTCCCCATCTCTCCCGCCATCGCGACCGAAGTGGCAATGCTGCCCCCCACCTTTCACCGTGATCCGGTGGACCGGATTCTGGTCGCCACGGCACGCGTGCTCGGGGCCACCTTGCTGACTCGGGATCAGAGAATTATCGACGCGCAAATCGTCGCGACGATCGAGTAGGCAGCACGGCAGTCCGAGGGTGCTACCTGGGCAGCCAACTAGCGCTGCTAGCGGTGATAGCGCGCCCACGAGCTCGGCGTTGGCGCGCGGCGCTGCTGCGGGGGACACGGGCCTCGACTCGTCATGACACGCGCGTCCACGGCAAGCCGGCCACGGCGTCGAAGTGTGCATCAAAGCTGATCAGCTCAGCGCCACTTTCAAACGCATGGGCGGCGATCCACACGTCGTTGCTCGGGATCGGCGTGCCGGCTCGGCGCAACCCGGCGGCGATGCGCCCGAACCGATCTGCCGTCGTGCGTGTCACGGGAAGCACGCTGACGCGTGCGTTCGACAAGAGCTCATCGAGCTCCTTCAGGTTGCGCTCGAAACGAGCTCCGTTCCGGAACCCAAACAATAGCTCTCCGATCACGACGACGGAGAAGGCGAGCTCCGTCGATTCGCGGACCAGGCGGGCGACTTCCGTGTGGTCGCGCTTGAGTGCGGCATACGCGTTGGTATCGAGGAGGCGCTTCATTCCCAGAGCTCCGCGTCAATCTGCTCACAGGCCTTGATGGACTCGAGGAATGTCGTCGCTTCTTTTTCGCTCCAAGTTCCAATCAGTGCGTCGAGCGAGTTTCCGATGCGGTCCTCGCTGCGCGGAGCGAGGCCCGCGCCCTTCTCGAGCAGACGCAGCGCCGCCTTGTTCAGCGAGACGCCTTCGCGCCGTGCCAGTTCGCGAATCTCGCGCTGCAGGCGCGGAGGTAAGCCCCGTAGGGTCAGCTGTGAGATCTGAGTCATCTCTGACACAGAATGCCTCACGCTTCGAGGCATCGCAAGACGCGCCCGCAGGCCAGATGGCCTACGCACCAACTCCGAACGGATCGGCTAGCGCTAGCGGCGGTGATAGCGAGCCCACAAGCTCGCCAGCTCGCCTCCGGCGCGCAGTGCGGCCCCGGGCCCCAGCTTCGAGCCGGAGACGTCCCGCCAGTTGGTGAGCGGGTGCTCGAGGGCGGAGCGGTCGAGCGGCGCAATCGCGCCCTGCTGGGCGAGCAGGGTCAGGCGCGCCAGAATTTCCACGTCAAAGGTCCAGCGCACGTTGAACGGCTCCGCAAAGACGCCACGCATGGCTGCGGTATTGCGAAATACCTTGGCCCCGCACTGCGTGTCGTACACGGAGAAGCCGAGCAGGAGGCTGGCCATGCTGGCGAACAGGCGCCCGAGGTAATGGCGCCGATGCGTACGCACCACGTGCCGCCCGAGCAGCCCCACGCGAGACCCCAACACCAGCTCGAGCTCGGGCTGCTGGGCAAACCAGGCCCGCATCCCGTCGAGCTCCGCTAGCGGGGTCGCCAGATCGGCATCGAAGTACGCCACCAGCCGCGGCTGACGATCGAACGCGCACAACATCCCCTGGCGCACGGCCTCCGCCTTGCCGACGTTCGCGTCCAGACCGAGCACCACGACCTGATCCGGCAGCTCACCGCGCAGACCCTCCAGCACGGAGCGCGTGGCGTCCTTCGAGCCGTCATCCACGAGCAGGAAGGACAGGCTGCGATCCGCCCGCGCCGCAGCGCCAAAGCGCTGCGCGTCGAAGCGCTGCGCCTCGTTGTAACAGGGGACGACTACGATGGTGTCTTGCACGTCAACCAAACCGTCAGCCCGGGCACGGTAACACCTCGCTCGCGCGCCGCCAAACACAGGCGACCATCGAGCGCGAGCACGCCGTGCAACAACTGCGTCACAAACGAAGGCCCCTGCCACCTGCCAACGCCGTGGGAAGCATTGCGCCGACGCCACAGCCGCTCTCGCAGCGCGGAGAGCGCTCGAGGTGGCAGCAGCGAGGCAAACAGGTAGCCGGAGTCGAGCACCGCCAGCCCCGCCGCCTGTACATCCCGCGTCAGCTGCGCGCGGTCATAGCGGCGAAAGTGCTTCAACGCGCGGTCGTGGTCCGTGAAGAGCTGCTGAAACGCCGGCACGGTGATCACGATGCGGCCGCCCGGCGACAACCGCTCCCGCGCCAGCTGGGCGAGAAATTCGACCGGGCTCTCCACGTGCTCCAGCACGTCCATCAACAGGATCAGATCCGCTCGATAGCCCGGATCGGTCAGCTCCCGAACGAACTCCACCCCCGGCCTGCGCAGCTCTGCCGCCAGGGCATCGGTGAGATGGATGTCCTGGGCGATCACGTCCCGGAAGCGCAGTGCCTCGTGCAGCGCCTGCACCAGGTAACCGTCGCCCGAGCCCACGTCGAGCACGCGCGGCCGCTCGAGTCCAAGCCCAGCCACGATCTTCTGGACCGCGCTCACTCGAGCGGTTTCCCAGGGGTGGCGCCGGGTGACGCTGCCGCTCCGTTCGCTCAAGTCCACGGGGCGGTAGTAGTGCAATGAATCAGTCGATGCGACGAGAATTTCGCTGCAGCGCGTTGGACGAGGGTAATGACACCGCCGAGAAATCGAGGTAGTCAAGCCCAGCTTGATCACATCAAGTCCGGCCCATCGAACGGAGTCCGTTTGCTCCTGGTCCCCTCGCTAGCACGCCGAGCGAGTGCCCAGCTGTCGGCATGGCTGCCGTGGCGGATCATACTGGCGTGGCTCGTCAGTCGCGGCCTGGCACTCGCGATCGCGATCGCCGCCAGCGAGCAAGCGAGCAACCCGGTCAAGCCGTACGCAGCCCAATCCTTGCTCGAGCGCGTCACGACCTTGCTCTCCACCTGGGACGGCGGCTGGTACCACCGCATCGCCACCTATGGCTATGCCAATGGGGACGGCACGGCCTCCTCCGCGGTAGCCTTCTTCCCTCTGTATCCGCTCGCCGTGAAGGGCCTCGCTAGCCTGCTCCACGTGCCGGATACTTTGATGGGGCCGGCGCTGTCCACGGTCTGCGCCCTGGCCGCGGGCGCGCTCCTGTATCGCCTGATGCAGACGCAAGTCGACAGGGAGGCGGCCTATTGGGCCGTGCTGTTTTTCTTCTTTGCGCCCTCTTCGATCCATCTGGGAGCGTACTACACCGAATCGTTTTTCCTCAGCCTGAGCCTGGCATGCTACCTGTGCGGGGTCGAGCGGCGCTGGTGGGGCGTTGCCGTGTTCGGAGCGCTGGCCACAGCCACTCGACCCACGGGTTTTCTGCTCAGCCTGGCGGTGTTTCTGAACTACTGGCAAGGACAAGAGTGGAGAGGAAAGCCCACTCGAGCGCTGCTATGGCCCAACCTGGCCATCGCTGCGTCCTCGCTCGGCGCGCTGAGCTACGCCGCTTATCTGGAGCTCGAGTTCGGAAGGGCCAGCGTCTACTTCCAGGCGCAACAGACGGCGTGGCCCCGGCGTTTTCAGCTAGGTGCTTTCTTTCGTATGATCTTCGATGTGGAGACGCTCCGCTCGGTGTCGGTGGAGACGCTGCTGCAAGGTTTCATTCCCACCATGCTGGGCCTGACGGGGGTCGTATGGCTGCTGCACCGACGCCGCTTTGGTGACGCCACCCTCGTGTTCGGCACTCTCCTTCTGGCCGTCGGCGGCGGCACGTTCGAATCCACGCAGCGCTACGTCCTCAGCTTGTTCCCACTCTACGGGTTACTCGCCACCATCCCGAACCTCTCCACCAGAAGCGTGGTGCTGGCGGCTTCCGCGCTCGGCATGGGGTACTGGTCGGCACTCTTCGGGGGCGGGTGGCATTTCACTTGACCGTCGAGCCCCAAAGCGTGCCCCGCCGTTTGCTCGCCGCCATGCTCGGCCGCAAGGCGACATTGTCCCTGACCGCCATCATCGCTGCCTACACGCTCGGCATCCTCGTCGCGAACCAGCTCGAGCACACGTATCCCTCCACGAAACCACTGGCGCTCGAAGACCAGCGAGCCCGGGAATTGCCCCTGGACCAATGGCTAAACATGCCCGATCCGCGCCTGAACAGCCTTCTCGGGCACGGCTGGAGTGGAGAGGAGGCCAACGGCCAGCGCTGGTCCGCTGGCATGAGCTCGGTACTCAGTCTTCCGGCACAGGAACCCGGCCACGATCTCACCCTCACGCTAAAGCTCAGCGCGGCGTCGGACGACGTGCACCGCCACAACGAGCTGCGGGTCAGTCTGCACGGTCGCGATCTGGCAACGCTCGAGGTCGCCGTGAACCGCGTGGCGGACTACGAGGTCCCCTTGCCGCGCGAGGCGCATCAAGGCTACCCGATCCTGCTGATTCTCTCGTACGCGTTCTCGGTCCAGCCCAGCCCTTCGGATCAGCGAGCGATCGCGGTGCAACTCCATGGCCTCCGCCTGCGCGAACGAAAGAACTGAGCCCAATCGCCCGCGGCCAGAGAAGCGCCGGCTATTTCGCGTCTCTAGCAGCTCTGAGCTGGGTCTGCGACTGACTGGAGTCGTAGTCCAAGCCACTGGACCTCGAGCCTGGTACCACTCCAGAGCGTGACCCGTCAGGTGGGAAACACCGGGCACGGGACCACGACACGAGCGGACTCGAGTCGCTCGTTCAGGGCACGGGACGGGCTAGGAGCTCTCCACCGCAATCCAGCGTGACCGCCTCGACCGCCACACCAAGGACACGCTCATCGGTGCCTGCGGTGTTCGCGGGCACGGACGTGGCCGACCGGAACTCGAGCTCGTGCTTCGCATCCGGAGCGAGCGCGGGCAACGGCTGACGCGGACCGGCCCCCAGCAGATTTCCGTCGAGCCAAAGCTCATAAGGCTGCTGTTTCTCTGGTTCGACACGAACCTCGCAAGGCAGGCCGGCCTCCACTGCCGTAACGCTGAACGGCAGGCGCCCATGGCCGTTCGTCCAGCGGAATTCACCGCCGTCGGCGGCGCGCTCGACCCCGTAGAATCCGTCGCCAGCCATAGAGAGCGGGAGCTTGCGATTGGTCGAGAGAAAGAGCTCGTCACGACACTCCAGCGTGATCGCTTTGACTCGCACTCCCCGCACGCCTTTGTTCTTCTCGGAAACGAACGTGGGCGACCGGATCGACAGCTCGTGCTGCGAGCCCGGCACTAGCTTGGGCAGGGCTCGACGAGGACCCGGGCCGAGCACCTGTCCATCGAGCCAGAGGTCGTACGGGCGATCTCCCTGAGTGTCGACCTGAACCAAGCAGGCCAGCTCGGCTTCGGGCTCGGTGATACGGAGCGGGACCCTGCCGTTGCCATTCGTCCAACGCAGCTCAGACCCATGCTTGCCGCGCTTCAGATTGTGAAATCCGTCGATCACCCGAGCCAGAGGCAGCCGGCGCATGCTGCCCTGAAAGCAGCGGCTGCACAGGGACGGCTGCGTCAATGGTGCGTACTTGGGTGTGAACGACTCGCAGCGCGCGCGATCCGAAGCGCGCAGCTGATCGATCGACTGCTTCGCTCCGGCACTCCAAAACCGCTCGAGAGATTCGGGGAGATCCTGATACCAGAAGACACAGTGACCTGGCCTACGGTCTACATCCCCTTTTGGTTCGTGCCCCAAGCGTGGCGATCCGAAGTGTGCATTCGTGAACTGGGATTCGGGCCAGCGCGGCGTCATCAGCCCGCCGAACCTCGCGTGCTCGCGCCGCAGCGTCGCATCGATTATCCTCCAGACAGTTCGGTCGCCGTGCGGACCCAGTTGTTCGTAGGGCGGACCTGCAATGCGATCGTAGAATCCAGCCATGTATTGCTGAGCGCTCGCCCCCAACGCGGCGACGCCCGCTCCGGCCAGAACCACGAGCGCAGACGCCACCACTACAGCCCCGGCGCTCGCGCCACGCCGCATGAGCCTCGCCGCGGCGCTAACGACCACGGGAGGAGCGCACAGAGCGCCCAGCACGATCGCACAGAACACGTACTTGTGGACGTAGTAGCTGAGCGGATTGCCCGCAGCCATCCACACTGCGACCAGTGCGAAGGGCATGCCACCAAACACTCCGAAGAAGCGTGCCAAGCGCAAATGCTCGGGCGGGCACGGCGCGCGCCAACGCCGGCATACGGGGCCGACGGCGCACCAGACCAGCGTGAGCAGACCGAGCCCCAGCAGCTGCAAGGGCATGGGCGCCGGGTAGAACCCCCCCGGGACTCGGATGATCTTGCCGATATTCGCGTACGCGACCAACGCTGCCCCGAAGCAGAGGATGGCGGCAACCCAGAGCGGGACTCGAACCGCGCGCCGCGCCGGTGCGGCGCGCAGCTCGACCACGATCAGCACCGAACACAGCAGGAACAGATCGCCCGCGTTGAGCAGGTAGGTGAAGCGATAGGCGCCGAGCGTGACGACGAGGACGACCAAACGCAGCAGGCGGACACTCGTTGCCGCATACCCGAGAGCGCCCAAAGCGAGCGGCAACAGCGAGAAGACGTGGGCGAGGAAGCCGTCCGCCTGATAGTAGTGAATGCGCGGCAGAGCGACGAAAAACCCGACCCAGAGCACTCCGACCACGGAGACGAGCGCCACCGCCAACCTGCGCCACGCAGGCGTCCCTTCCGTCCGCACGACGACGGCGAAACTCGCGAGCGCCGCGCAGGCGATCACGACGAGCTGCCAGCCGACGGCAGATGCGCCGAGGTCGTCGGTCGACGCCAGCTGGACCACCCAGTGATCAAGCGCGTAGAGCGCCGTCATCCCGTTGTAGATTCGTGGCTCGCTCGACTCGAACTTCTGCCGTAGATTCAGGTGACTGCCGGCATCCCCACCGCTGAGTGCAGGGAACCCAGCGAAAGGGCTCGCCCGAAGCAGGACCAGCGCCACACTCGACAGCAGCGCGGTCAGCAGCAGATTCGCCCCGAGTGCGCGCGTTCCCCCTTGCCTCATGCCCAACAGGGGCCACAGCACTGCAAGGAAGGCGATGCAGGCCGCGAACGCGACTCCGAGGCTGATGTTCAGCGACCAACCGGAGAAGTAGCGCGGCACCGCCGATAGCGGAAAGGCGAACGACAACGCCAACAGGCCGAGCAACGCCCGGCGCCCCAACACCCTCCCCGCGCCAAGGGGTTCACGCTCGAGGGCGTCGGCCAATGCCACGACTCGTTGGCTCAACCACCTGGCGCCTCCCACAACACGCTGCACTATCAGCGCCTTCGAGCCTGCGTCAACCCGACCCGCGTCGTGCGGCGTGCGACTGTGGCTCGCGCTCCGCGACCACAGCATTTGACGGCAGAGGCCGGAGCGGATTGGCGGCACGTCCCCGTCCCCGCCCCCGCCATGGATCGATCCCAGCGCGCCTTCCGAGCTCGTGCCTGGCGCGTAGCATCAGCCGGATGCGAGCGGATCTCGATAGATCTGGGCGACTGGCAGCTCGCAGTCGATCGAGAGGAGCCGCACCACCTCGGCGGCTCGAGAGATGTGTCGCGACCAACTGCCATCCGCCTCTCGTCGAACCACCTCGACCTCACGCCGGTCGTGAGCCACCAACATCACCTCGTCCAGAGATGGTATGAGCTTGTAGCTTCCCAGCTTGTCGCCGCGGTCGTAGTCCTCCGTCGAGGGGCTCAGCACTTCTACGATCACCTTCGGATTCAACACGGTGTGGTGCTTCGGGTCGGTCGGATCCAGCTCCAGCTGGGCACAAATGACGGTCACGTCGGGGTACGTGCCTAACCCCGTCGACGCGACTCTCACGCGCAAGTCAGGGCTGAATACGCGGCAAGGCTTCTGCCCGAGCGCGTTGCCCAGCAGCCTGGCAACACTGGCGGTAATAGCCGCATGCTCGGGGGTCCCCCCAGACATCGCGAAGACGTTGCCCCGGTCGAACTCGTGCTTGGTGCCGCTGTCCTCTTCGAGGCGGACGTACTCTTCGAACGTAAAGCGATGATGGACCGCCTGCGCCATGAGCGCCGAAACTAGCATTTCCCGGGCCAACGCGCCATGACCGCCGTCTCGAGCCTCGAGAAGTTCGTGCGGCGATACGAGGCTTGCCCAAGCCCGACACTGGCAGTTGGCAGGATCCTGATACGCAGATCCGACGAGTGCATGCGGCCAGGGCGGCCGCGCAGTCTTCAGACGAGCGTAAAGCTGACCCCCGCAGCGCTCGTAGCTGGAGGCGGCACGACGATCGCAGCTCAGCAGTCCGCGCCATGCGCGACCGCAGTGGCCGCGACGAGTGCATCGTAAGCCGCTCCCCCGAGATACCTCCCTCGCGTAGCTCGAACAGAGAGCGCCGATAGCTTTGGCACTGAGCCTAGAGAAGGGCCCCGGAAAGCGTTCCCTCAGAAAATCTCGAACCAAGTTCCCGGAAGCTCGCCGGCAACCATGGCCAGTCGGCACCGCACGACCCAATTCGGACATCGTCCCGTGGGGCGAATTGAAAATTCGATTTTGAAATTGCACAAGACCAAATTTATGCAATAGTTACTGACATGTACAAGCGCGCTCTGGAGGCGGAAGTGCTCAGCGCCGCGCTCAAGTACCGGGCGATCGTGCTGTTGGGGCCGCGCCAGTCCGGCAAGACGACGCTGGCAAGGGGACTGTTTCCCGGCTTTCGCTACGTCTCACTGGAGGACCCGGATCTGCGCCGCTTGGCTCTCTCTGATCCCAGAGCCCTGCTGCGAGACACGTCGGAATCCCTGATCCTCGACGAAGTCCAGCGCGCCCCAGAGTTGCTCTCGTACTTGCAAGGCAGGCTCGACGATCCTGCATCCCAGCAGCGGTTCATTCTGACCGGCTCGCAGAACCTGCTCTTGGCCGAGAAGGTCTCTCAGACGCTGGCCGGGCGGACCCGCATTTTCTCGCTGCTGCCCCTCTCCCAGCGCGAGCTGAGTCTGAATGGCGTCCGCAGCCGAGACGACCTGGAGGAGCGCTTGTTGCGCGGCGGCTACCCGCGAATCTATGACCAGGACCTGGACCCGACGGAATGGCTGGCGCAATACTATGCGACCTACGTCGAGCGGGATGTCCGGCAGCTTCTCGCCATCACCGATCTCGACCTGTTCGACCGCTATATGCGGCTGCTTGCCGGTCGCGCCGGTCAACTTCTCAACCTGTCTTCCCTCGGTAGCGACTGCGGCGTGTCTCAGCCCACGGCCTCCGCTTGGCTATCGATCCTGAAGACGAGCTACATCTGCCTGACGCTCGAGCCGCACTTCCGGAATTTCAGCAAGCGGCTGATCAAGAGCCCGAAGCCATATTTCTACGACACCGGCCTGCTCTGCTACCTGCTGCGAATCAGCACGCGGGATCAGCTCTCCTCCCATCCACTCCGTGGGGCCATTTTCGAAAATTGGGTGGTGACCGAGCGAATGAAGGGCTTTCTGAACGCCGGCAAAGAAGGACCACTGTACTTCTGGCGGGACACCAGAGGTCACGAGGTGGATCTGGTGGTGGATCGAGGGACGCTACTCGAGCCCATCGAGATCAAATCCGCGGTCACCTTCGATCCGAGCTTTCTCGACGGTCTGCAGTATTTCGCAAAGCTGCAGCAGCACCCCGGAGGGGAGATCGTCTACGGCGGAGACCGCTCTGTCGCCCTTCACGACTTCAAGGTCACGTCCTGGCGAGAGGTCTGATCCCCTGCCCGACGACAACCATGGTCCAAAGCCGGCAATGCGCGGGTGCGCGGGCGGTACGGTCCCGAGCCTGCGGAGCCCGGCAGCCCCCGATGCCGCGTCCAGCGGCCCGCGGCGGGCAGTCAGGAGGGCGCGGCCGGAACTTCGCCAAAAGGGGGATTGTTTCGCAGCGAAAGGCCTGCAAAATACGCTGCGAGTCCGTTGCACGAAGTGATCAGCACCGCGCCGGGAGCGCCGCCCGCTTCAACCCGAGGTGAAGCCCCCCGCTCCGAGGCGTTCTGGCGTCGCGCGACCTGGATCGCGCTGTTCGCCGCGTGCGCTCTGCGCCTGTGGCTCGCGCTGAAAGACCACAGCATCTACTGGCCCGACGAGATCTACCAGAGCCTCGAACAGGCGCATCGCCTGACGTTTGGCTACGGGTTCATTCCGTGGGAGTTCCGCGACGGCGCGCGCAACTGGATCCTGCCCGGGGTGGTTGCCGGCCTGTGGCGCGTGGCCGCTCTGCTCGGAGTGGAGTCCTCGCTCGTGCTGCTCGGGCTGGCGAGGTGCGGTGTGGTGCTCGCGAGCGGCGCCTCCCTCTGGCTCGCGGCGCGCCTCGCCGAGCGGCTGTCGAGCGCTCGGGCCGGCTTCATCACCGCGCTCGTGCTCGGGATCCTGCCGGCGTCCGTGGCCTTTGGCTATCGCACGATGTCGGAGACCGTCAGCGCGCCACTGTTGGTGCTCGGGGCGCTTTGCCTCACGCGCCGGTCGGCGCGGGCGACCTGCTGGGCCGGCGTCTGGATCACGCTCGCCGCCTGGCTCCGCTACCAGAATGCCTTGTTTGGCGTCGCGTTCGTCCTGCAGTTGCTCTTCGAACGTCGCCGACGCGAAACGTTGCTGTTCTGCGTGGCGGCGTTGGCTACGGCGCTCGCCGGTGGCGTGCTCGACTGGGTGACCTGGGGCCGCCCGTTTCACTCGCTGCTCACCTACATCGACTTCAATCTGTTGCATGCGGGAGCGTCCACGTTCGGGGTCGAGCCCATCGGCTACTACGCGAAGAGCCTGTGGGACAGCACCGGGCCGGCGCTCTTGCTGCTCGGGCCGCTCGCTCTGTGGGGCGCCCGGCGAGCTCCCGCGCTGGCGCTCTCGGTATTGGGCTATCTGCTCGTGCATTCGCTCATTCCACACAAAGAGCTGCGCTTTCTGGTGCCGGCGCTGCCGCTCGCCTGTGTATTGATCGGGATCGGCGCCGACCAGCTGTATCAGCGAGCGCGGGGACGCGCCGGCTGGTGGTGGCTCGGCCTGAGCGTGTCGGCGCTGGCGATGGCCTTCAGCCTCTCTCGCCTCACCTATCGCCGCATGGGCCAGTATCTCGATACACCGCGCGCAGCGCGCCCGATCTGGCATGCGGACGAAGAGACCAACTTGCTGCTGGCCGACGCCGGAAAAAAGCCGGACCTGTGCGGGCTGGGCGTGCTCGGGTTACGCCCCGCCTTCACCGGTGGCTACAGCTACTTTCACCGCGCGGCTCCGCTCTTGTATCGAAGGCAGCTGTGTGAGGCCGGACCAGCCGTCAACTACCTGATGCTGCCGTACTACCTGGTCGATACGCTGCTGCCGGCGGGCTACACGGAGGTCGAACACCGCGGCTGGTTGGCGCTGTTCCGCCGCAACGGAGGCTGCGCGCCGCTATCGAGGGCGTTCGACCCGCTCCTCGACGGCGCCCACGACATGGGCCTACATCGCCCGCTCGCCGCGCAAGACCAAGACGGAAGTGTTCATTTCGATCTGCTGCGGCAGCCGGGCAGTTTCATCGAGGGTTGGGGCAACGGCGAACTCTTCGATTGCCGGCCAGCACGCTGGGCGATCGGTCATCGCTCGTTGGTGCAGTTTCGAGCGGCGTCCCCTGGCACGGCGCACATCCTGCGGGCTCGCTTGCGCGCCGATGAAGGGGTCCGTGCGCAACATCTGCGCGTCTCCCTCAACGGGCAGAGCGTGTACGAAGATGGAGTGCCGAAGGCACCGCTACCATTGCTCGCAGACCTACCCGCGCTGCTCCCAGGCCTCAACGAGCTGAGCTTCGAGTTCTCCGAAACCCGGCGACCCGGGGGTGATGATACGCGCGACCTGGCAGCGCTATTGGAGTCGCTCGAGACCACGCCGTTGGTCGACGATTTCAGCTTCGATCTGGGCACGCCGAGCGGCAGTGAGCACCTGCGCTCCGGGTTCGGCGGCAACGAGACCGAGTCCAGCGTCAGTTTTGTCTGGAGCGACGGCCCGGTATCCGTCGTCGAGGGCGCTCTCAGCGCGCCCACGAAAGCTCACTTGCTCTCGTTCACGGCGCAAGCCATCCAGGGAATTACCGAACGGACGCGTATTTCGGTGAACGATCGGCCGTTGACGCACCTCGCGCTCACGGCCGACTGGAAGCAGTATGACGTTCTGGTAAGCCAGCCATTGCTCCGGCCTGGGCTCAATCGTGTCAGCTTCGCGTACGACCAGGTCGTCGTACCAGCGCAGGCCTCGCCAGGCTCCACCGACCAGCGGGAGCTCGCCGTGCGTTTCGACAGGGTGGCGCTCCAGGCGCTGCCCGATCAGTCGCTGATCGACTTCAGCCCGTCCGAGGATCGAGAGGCATTGCTCGACGGATGGTCGGCGGCCGAAGTCGATGGTCCGCGCAGCGTCGCCTGGAGCGTTGGTCCGCGCGCGCGGCTCCGTAGTTGGCTCGGGGGAAACAAAGACGCGCGCCTGGTCGTCGAAGCACATGGCTACGCGCCAGCACTACCGGTGCAGGTCGACGTCCTGCTCAACGAGCAGGCGGTCGGTTCCTTCCGACCCAAGGAGAGCTGGAACCGCTACGAAGTTCCCCTTCCCGCGCGCCTTTTTGCCGAAACCCAAAGCGTCATCGAGTTCCGCTTTGACCGAACTGCCCGTCCCGCAGTGCACGAGGCGGGCTCCTCGGATACGAGGGAGCTCGCGGTCCGTTTCGACCAGATCAGCATCATTCGCTGAGTCGGCCGAGGCCCACTCGGCCGCGGCGCGCCTAGTGCGTTGCGGCCCGTCGCAGCTCGAGTGCCGCTCGGCTCACGGTCAAGACCGTCGCCGGATCGCCATCGACCAACACCAGGCGCACCTCCAGGTCTTCGGTGTCCTGCTCCAGTTCATGCTGCAAGGTGATCACGCGCCGATCGCCATCCTTTAGTGCAGGCGCATCCACGCGCTTGTGAACCACCGTGCCGCCACGCGACACCAACTCCGCACGCACCACCGCCAACCCCTTGTCCGCCTCGACGTCGAATAGAACCCGGACCTCCGAGTTGCGCTCGGCCTTGATGCGGGGGCCAAAGATCAGGTTGACGGCCTTGCCGCAGTTCTTGCCCTGCCATTGGCCCGCCTCGCGCAGTTCGAGGCAAGGGTCGAGCAGTAGCCCCGGCGCCGGTTGGGGCCCGTACCCAGACCCGAGCAGGTAGCTCTCGATCGGGCTGCTGCGTTCGATTTGCATCAGCTTGGTGACCCCGCCCAGCGTGCCCTCGCTGCGCGACCTCACGGTCATCTCCGCTCGATCGATCACGAGCCGGCCCGGCTTGCCGTTGAAGCTGCGCGCCCGCAAGCGAATCTCGATGCTCCGCTCTTTTTTGCCCGGCGCATACACATACTCGAAACGCACGTGGTCACCGTCATAGAGCGGAGGGGGCAAGACTTCGTATTTGTAGCCGCGCGCATACACGTCTGCGTCGAGCAGCGCCGCAAAGTCTCGGCCGACCGTGCTGGCGCTGAAAGTCACGGCAACCTCTTGGTCCGCCTCGAGTGTGAAGTACTGTCCCCCAAACACCAGGCCCTGGCTGCCTGCGCTCACGTCCTGCAGCACGGCGTTGCTCTGCATCAGCTGGGTTGTGCCGCGGGCTCGCTCACTCTGGCCCTGCTTCCCTGCATTGACCAGCACCCGCAGCGGAGCCACCTCGTGCTCCGAAGCGGGGCTGCTGACCCGGTCGACACTAAACAGGCCGTGCTCGCCGAAGGCGTGGCGCTCGCAATCGTCGAGATCCTCGCTGCACTCGACGGCAGCGCTGGGGGACGCCCAGTACACCTTGCGCTGGTACGTATTGGCAAACACCAGCTGGCGCGGACGCTGATACTCCCGAAAGAAGCTGCGCCCAACGAATGGCCCCGCCAGGCCCAGGTAATCGACGATGCTGAGCGCCGTATCCGCCTGATAGTACGGCTCATCGATGACGCGCGTTCCGCCTTCGGGCGGCTTTACCAGCATGAAACCCCAGTTGTAACTGAGGAGCTTGGTCTGGTCGTCGTAGTCGTCGACGCCGAAGCTCTCGTCCGAGGTGACGAGCAGCAACGTGTCCTTCAGCACCCCGGACGCTTCCAGGCCATCGATAAAGGCCATGACCGCATCGTCCGCGTAGCGGATGGCGCGCGCGTGCGGATCAGCATCCAACCCTTCGCCCGCCACGTAGTCCTTGGGCACCGTGTACGGATGGTGGGTGCCCACGGTCAACAGCGTGGCAAACCAGGGCGCTTGTTGCTGAAATTCCTCGAGCAGCGGCGCGCTACTCTCGAAAAAGGCCCGATCATCCACGCCCCAGCTGCTCTTGGCGTAGCCCTTGACGTAAAAATTACTGCCGCGCACATCGGCGAAGCCCGCCTTCGCCATGAACTGGTCCTTGAGCATGAAGGACAGCGGCGCCGGTTGGAGGTACGCGGTCTTGTAGCCCGCCTCCGCCAGCACGCTGGGCAGGCACGCTTCCCCGCCGTCCCGCGCGTACTCCGTCATCTTGGAGGTCATCGAAACGAGGCGCTCCATCTGGCCGCACAGCAAGGCAAACTCGCCGCGATTGGTCTGCCGTTGATTGGTGATGAACGTGCTGAAGTACAGGTTCTTTTCCGCATAAGCGGACAGCTTCGGCATGGTCGCGCGATTGTTGATGCCGTGCCCCCAGGCGATCACGGGGATATTGCCGCCGCTGATGCCCTCGAGCACGATCAGAAGCACGTTCGGGTGCGCCTTCTGCGCGGCCAGCCACGGCGTCCCCTCCAGGTCAGCGTGCAGGTTGGCGGCAAAGGTCGGCGGCAACGGGCTGCGCGTGCCCCCGACCTCCGCGTCGCCCTTATGGCCGCGCAACAGCGCTTCGATAAAGTGATCCTGACGCCAGAGCAAGGCGTGCACATCCGAAGGCCAGGCGGCATTCAACAGAGCGCTGCCGAGCACCCCGATGGCCCGTGCCGCGGGCGTTGCCCTCTGGCGCTCAGCCCGAACGGCGCGCAGGCTGCCCAGCACGCCCAGCAAGATCAGCACGCCGGTCAAGAGCGCGCGGGAGATGGAGGCCGCCGAGCCCGCGACGAACACCGCGTCGCCCATGTAGCCCGCATAGGTGAACTGGAGCGGCGCGCCGAGCGCCTTGATATGCTCGTAGTTGCCGACGTGGATCAGCGTCCAGAGCACGGCAAAGATGCTCGCAGCGATCTTGCGTGCCCTGGAGCGCAGCCGCGACAGCAGGCTCACCAGGAGCACGGCGAAACACACCGACACCGCCAGATCGGACAGGTAGCCATCCAGGTCCACCGCGCCGGGCCGCGTCGACTGCTCGACGAGCAGGGCGGTGCGCAGCACCCCTGGTGCCAGCAGGAGCACTGCGCTCAGGCACCACTCGCTAGCCAGAGCTCGGGCAAATTCGATGGACTTGCCAGCGATCCTGGAGGAGAGCACGGCGCCGGAGTGAATCAGATCCGCCTGCGCCCGCCAAGGCAGTTGTCGAGCGGTCAGCGTGCCCCCGTCGCGCGCGGGCGGTGGGCGGCAGCCGCGCGGCCCCAGCCTGGGGCGCCGCGGGGCAGCGGCGAGGGGGCGTGCTCCGGGCAGAAATTGTTTCTACAAACGCCTTGCGCAGGCTGGTGAAACGGACATCTGATACCATTCGGCACGGGTTAGCCGAGATGGACACCAACGATACCGAGACCGCCTCCCCTGCCAAAGAACGCGCGGAAGAGCTGCTGCGGGCCGCCACGTTGCTGCTCGAGGGGGGTTCGTTCCTGAGCGCGGTGCACACCTTACACGCCGATGCCGAACGGATCCTGGGTCCCACGGAGGGCCCTCCCCTGCCCGAGCACTACGAATCGAGGGAGCAAGCCGAGGGGCGACACGCGCTACTGCTGGCTCGAGTGGACCGCGCGCAGCAGGGCTCCCCGGCGGGCCGCAGCCTGCGCCGATGGATGCGGCGCGCGCCCACCTGGGTGGCCTGGTCGATCGTACTCGTGTTCGGGCTGGGCCTGCTGTTTCGCTCCGGCTCGGCGCTGCTCGAGAAGTCGCGGTGGAAGAACGAACATGCCGCGGGCAACTGGATCTCGCGCTACTACGGCAACCCACGCTTCGAAGGCACGGCGTTGGTCCGCAACGACATCAGCGCCAATCATGATTTCCGATCACGTTCGCCAGCGCCCGGCGTACCGAAGGATCGCTGGTCCGCGCGCTGGGACACCTGCCTCGTCGTGACTCAGGGCACCGAACTATCGCTGCAGCTGGCTTCAGATGACGGTTCGAAGGTACTGCTAGATGAAGCGGTGCAGCTGGAGGTCGGCCCGCGCCCGGGCAAGAAATCCGGCATCGTTTCTGTGGCGCCGGGGGTTCGGCACCTGGCCGTGGAGTTCGTCGACAAGGGCGGTAAGGCGTTCGTGCGGCTCGAGGGCATCAACTTCGATGGCAGCGACACCTACACGTTCCGGCGGCCCGAACTCGAGGGCGACGAAGTGCGCTGTGACTAGCGAGGCCATCGCGCAGGCAGCGGATACAGGCGCGGACCGGAAGCATGGTTGACGTGCGGCGGGCGCTGCTCAGGCTGGCTCGACAGGTGCGGGCACGCTTGCGAGAGCGGCCGCTCGAGAGCGCCGTCCAGAGTGCGCTGCTCTTGGTCCTCGTCGTTCAGGCAGCGCTGCGCTGGGAAGAGTGCGGCCAGCGCGGCATCCACTGGGACGAATTCAACTTCTTGCGCATCGTCCACGCCGCCCACCGGGGCGAGCCGGTACCGCACTTTCAGACCTTCCACGCGCGTCTGTTCTTCTGGCTGCCCCAGCTCGGCGGCAATGAAGTCGATCAGATCATCGTGGCGCGAGAGGTCATTTGGCTTGGTAATTTGTTCGCCCTGGGGGCCCTGGCACTGGTCGGACGCCGCTTGCTCGGCTGGACAGCTTCACTCTGGGCTCTGTGTCTGGTCGGAAGCGCGTCCTACGTGATTCAGCACGCCTGCTCCTTCCGCTACGACGGACTGATCTTGCCGCTGTATGCCGGCTCCCTGTGGCTCCTGTCACGCGGCTCGCGCGCGGCCGCCAGCCTGGCAGGTGCGATGTTGGGGCTGGCGATGATGATCTCACTGAAGGCCGCGCTCTTCGGCTTGCCCCTGGCCGTGTTTGCCCTCTTGGGTCGCGGCGACGACGTTGGTCCAAAGACCCTCAGGTACCTCCTGCGCTATGCGCTCTGGGCTGCCGCGAGCTTTGGCCTGCTCGCGCTCTTGCACTGGGCGGTCTTGGCCGGACATGGCCAGAGCCAGAGCCGGGCGCTCGGCGACTATGCGGAGGGGATGTTTGCCTGGAACATGCCGCGCCGGTCCGAAATCTCGAGGAGCGTCCGCTCCGACAGCGGCGTTTGGTTTTTTCTGTTGGCTGGCGGCGCGCTACTGCTCGGCGGCACGTCTTGGCTGAAGGGCAGCGCCCGGCACCGAATAATGTTGGCGTTTTTTGCTGGCAGCCCACTGCTGTGCCTAGCCGTGTATCGCAACGCCTGGCCGTACTTCATCTCCGGGGTGCTGATCATGGCGGCCCCGTGGATCGCGACCGTGCCCGCACTGCTGCTGCGCGCGGGGCACATTTTCCCCGTCCCGTTGGTTTTTCTCTCTCTCCTGGGCTCGGGCGTCTACTCCGGGATGATCACGTACTCCTGGCATCTGGGTAGCGACGACGACGTCATTGGTCAGCAGCGCCAGGTCATCGCCACCACCAAGGCCATCTTTCCAAAGCCCGTGCCGTACGTCGATCGCTGCGGTATGATCGCATCGTACCCGAAGGTCGGGCCCTTCATCACCTCGCTGACCACTCAGCGCTATCAGGCCGCGGGCAAACCCGTGTTCGAGACCCTGCTGCGCGAGTCACAGCCGCCGCTGTTGCTGGCCAACGTCGGGGGCCTCGACGTGAGCGGCAATTGGCACCGCGGCAGTCACTCCCTGTTAAAAGCCGACTTCCAGACCCTGAAGTCCAACTTCGTGCCGTTCTGGGGACCGGTATGGGTCGCGGGAAAAGACCTTCAGCTGGAGGCAGAGCGGGAACAGGAGATCGAGATGCTGATCTCGGGCAGGTACACGCTCGAGGCCGATCAGCCCCTCACGCTGGACCACAGCATCGTGGTCGAGCCGGGGCGCGCCATTCAGCTGGAGCAGGGCATACATACCATTGTGGCCGGGCACGGCGGCAGCGCCCGGCTGCGCTTCGGCGAGGCATTGACACTGCCGACCCGCGCTCCACCGTCCAAGTGGCTCTTCGAGGGCACACCGGCGCGGCAGCCCCTATTTTCCTGGCTCTAGCGCCCGCTTGCAGAGCGGCGGACCGCGGTGGATTCAGTCGCCCGCGTCGCCGGCCGGCGCTGGCTCGGCCTGCGCGGGCTGGCTGCGTCCCTCGCCGTGGAAGACCTGGAACCGGTGCACGGTCAAGCGGTCCTGCTTGGAAGCCAGCCCCAGCTTTGCCACCGCCCCCTGGCTTCCTTTGGGCAGGTCCACGTCGTAGCGCAGAGCACGCCGGTCCCCCGCTTTCAGGGTGATGAGCTCGCGCGGCCGCAACTCGCCGTGCTTTTTCTGAACCAGCTCGATCCAGAAGGAGGCCCCCTGTGCGCCGGCTTCCACATCCAGGGCGACGTGCAGCGGCTGCGGCGCAGGCACCGCCAGGGCGTTGCTGCGAATCACGGCGCGCTCGTCACAGCCGCTGAGCTCGAGACGACCCGACTTTCGCTTCGCGCATTTCGGCAGCTTGTAGTCTCCCTGCTCGAGCACGTCTCGCTCGGTCCAGGAACGCAGCTGCGCATCGCTGGGCTTGGTCTTGCCACACTCCATCAGGGTCGCTGGATCCGCCGCCAGGCGATCAAACGGTACATAGCGATCGGTGTAGAATCCGTCCGCGCCGGCGCGGCTCAGGCTCACGATGTCCGTGTGCTCGTTGATGGTCTGCACCAGGACCGGCACGTTGGCCGCATGCAGGCGCTCGGCGAGCCACGGCGTGAAGCGCTGCTCGGTCGTCACGACGGCCAGGAGCGGATACTTTCTGACAGCGGCCTCGACCTTGGCGTCATCGCCATCGGACGCACCGAGACTGAGCATCAGGCCCGCGCCGAGTTCCTTGCTCAAGTCGGCAACTCGCTCCAGCTCCTTGAGGCGATACGCTTGCAACACCAGGCGTGTCGAATGCTTGGGCCCGTAGCCCAGTGCGCGCGAGACCGCCTGCTCCGTTTGCTTCGACCAGCGTCCCGTGTCCAGGACGAGCACCACGCCCCCCAGGCGATCGGCCTCGGCGAGCAGCGTGGAGAAGCGAGGGATCGAATACTGCTGGGCATACTTCGTGGCGTCGACGTCCGCCGCGCGCAGCTTCGAGATAGCGTCGCTCAGCCCCGCCTTTTTCTCGTCCCCGCCGCGAAAACACACCAGCTCCCCGTCCGCCGTCAACTTCAAGTCGACATCGAACCAGCGAAAGCCCCGAGCGTAGTTGCAGCGCAGCGCCTCGAGCGAGTTGGTGTGCTGCAGGCCATCGATGCCACCCAGGCCCCGGGCAACCAAGAGCCCTCGCTTGACGCTCAGCGGAGCGCTCACCGTGGTGGTCGTAGCACCGGAAGCTGCCTGGGACGCCTCGTCCTTCTTGCAGCCCGGCAGGACGGCGAGTGCCAATAGAAGACCGCTGGCTAGGTTCCTGAACATCACTACGAGTGCCTCCCCTGAATGCGTAACGCTCTCTGTCGGTGGGCGCGAGGATTCAATCAGATCGCCGCCTCTGGGCCAAGCGAATCGCACAGCATCGCGCGGCTCGACGGAGCACGCTCAAGATACGGTCCGATCGAACACCGGAGCCGAGCCGTGCTGCTCGGCCAGGCTCTCGGCGGCAGGCTCCGCGCTTGCCAATTCCGGCGTCGAGCTAGCGCGAACCTCCGCGCCCTCTGCACGGGAGGACGCCTCTCGAGCCTGTCCAAGCTCCATGCGCCGCAGCCGGTACTCCACTCTTTCCAGCAGCTTGCGATTCACGCTGATCAGGTCCGCGATCAGGCCGGCGACGACCAGGAAAAAGCCCGCACCCAGCAGCAGCGCCGACAGGATCACCGATTGCACGTGCCCCTGGCCGCCTGCCGTGAGAAAGAAATACAGGAATCTGAGACCGAGCAACATCCCGACGGAGCCCAGCGCGGCTCCGACCACGGTAAAGACGGCAAACGGCTTGTAGGTGACGAAAATCCTGCAGATGACCAGCAGGGAGCGCCAAACGTAGGACGGCACGCTGCGGACCAGGCGTGACGGTCGGAGGTCGGCATTGACCTGTACGGGGACCGACACCACCGCCAGCCGCTTCTGGCCTGCTTGAATGATGGTTTCGAGCGTATACGTGTACTCGTTGAAAACGTGCAGCTCCATCGCGGCCTTGCGGCTCAGTGCGCGGAAACCGCTGGGCGCATCGGGCACGCTGGTGTTGCTGGCCATGCGCACCACCCAGCTGCCGAGAGCTTGCAGCCGCTTCTTCGCGCCCGAGAAATGCTCGATCGACGGAATCGGCCGGGCCCCGATCACCAGATCTGCCTTATTCGCCAGGATCGGCGCGGTCAGAGCCGGAATGCAGCGAGCGTCATATTGGTTGTCGGCGTCGGTATTGACGATGACGTCGGCGCCAGCGGCGAGCGCGGCGTCCAGCCCCGCCAGGAATGCAGCAGCCAAGCCCTGGTTGCGGGTAAAGCGAACGATGTGATCCACACCGTTCTCGCGCGCGACCCGCGACGTATTATCCTGGCTGCCGTCGTCCACGATCAGCCACTGTACGACGTCGAAGCCGGGCACCTCGCGCGGCAAGGCGGCGAGGGCGATGCCCAGGGTCGCTTCCTCGTTGAAGCAGGGGATTTGGATGATGAGCTTCACGGCGTGTGGGAGGGCGCTGGCTGGTGAGGTCGCGGCGCGCCATCGAGCGTGTCGGCAAAAGCGTTTGCTTCTGGCACCCGGCCAGGCACGCAGCGTAGGGGGGCGCTCCCGAGGACGCAACCAACGTTCCCCGCCGGCGCGGCGTGAAGGCGCGTGCCGCTGCGGCGGCGGGCCCGCAAAGACGAGGCGCCCGCGCCGCCTGGTGCGATACCTGCGCACACGCCACGCCCGAGGCCGTCTCCCGCACGGACCCGCGGCCGACCTCGGCTCACACCGGGCTAGCGCGAGCGCACCGCATGCACGAAACGCGCGGCGATCGTGCCGTGTTCCGGGTCGTCGGGGGCCTTCGCGAAGTTCCAAACGCGGTCCTGAATCTCGAATTCGACGATCGCCGTGCCCGGGGCTGCGCCGCGGTTCCACTCGGCCGCCGCGACGTCGAGCAATTTCCGCGTTTGCGCCTTGCGCTTCTTCTTGCGCTTTCCAAACACATCCAGGGCCTCGCGGTAGCGCGTGTCGTGCAACACCGGCAGCGCGTCCTCCAGCCGTGCTTCGAAGACTTCGCCCGACTGCCGGCGGGCGAAGATGAGCTGATAGTTCACCGTGGTCGAGCGATTCACGCGGCCCGCGAACATCTGCATCGCGGTCAGCGGGTAGTACTCCTTCTTGCCGATCCACCAGCCCGAGAGAAACAACGTGAGCGCCCCGAGCAAGGCCGCCGCTCGCCGATCCAGGAGCAAGCTTCTGGCACTGAAGGGCGCACTCTCGATCGGACGGCTCCGGCGCAGCCGTGCATCGAAATCATAGAAAATGAGCTGAAGCAGGATCAGATCGAAAAAGAGAATGTTCTGAAAGAACAGCACGCCCACGTGCAAGCAGGCGGTCATGACCGGCACGACCCGCCGGGCGCGCCTGGAGAAGAGCACGGCGCCGTAGCCCAACTCGGTGGCCACGGCAGTGAAACCCATCAGTGACCACACCCAGCCCGGCCAATCGAGAATGCGCAGGCCCAGATCGAAATCGAAGTGCATGGGCTCGAGGTTCGAACCGAGCACGGCCCGTTTGAAGTTCTCCGCTACCCACCACACGGGTGGGCCCGCCCGCAGCTTCGACATGCCCGCGAACACATAGGGCAGCGCCACGACGAGCCAGCACGCATAGCGAGCCCAGCCGTAGGTCGCCGTGGCGAGATTCGGGTCAGCGCTGGCTTGCCCCCGCCTTTTCCGGCGCCAGGCGTCCACGCTCCAGCCGTCCGCACAGGGCGTGAAGCAAAGCGTGGTCAGGAGATAGAACGGGATCAGACCGGTGTGAAAGAACCAGGCGTACTGACGCAGGATCCCCCCGCACAGAAAGTGGCCGAGGGCAGCCACTGGTAGGCTGATCCGAGTCTGAAAGCCCGCCAGCGCCAACGCCAGCGCCAGCACCGTTACGCCCTCCAGCGCAAAGAGCCCCGCGCTGCTCGTCACCAGGCGTTCGAAGCCGAGGGGCAGGTCATAGAAGAGCTCGAGCAGCCCCATGTGCCGCCTCAACTCGAGCGGTATCCTGGCGGCGCTCGGCAGGTTCTCCCAGCTGAGGTTGAGCAGGGCGACGCTGCAGGTCACGATGCGAATGACGGCCAGCGCGCCCGGTGTGGCGGTGCCCACAAACCGTTCGCGAAAGCGTTGAGAATACGGCGTGCTCACCGAGCCGGCCTCCAGCGGGCGAGCGCTCGACGCGCCGAACCCCACACCTCCCGCCACGGCACGCAGAGCGCGAACAAGGCAAAGAAGCCCTCGAAGAACACCCCGAGTGTCAGCCAGATCCCCAATTGCAGCAGAAATAGGCCGCCCACGATGACGCCGCGCGCCGACCGCAACAGCAGCGCCAGTGGAGAGAATACCTCGAGAGCCAGGGCGAACGCCCCCATGACTTGATGGGCGGGTCCTGCCTCGGCCAGCCACAACCCCCACTCGGTCGGCGGATTGTGCGTGTAGGCGTGCGCGATCAGTCGCAACCGACCTCCTTCGTTCCACGCCCAATCGATGCCAGTAGTGCGGAGCTTGGCGACGCCGGCGGCAAAGTAGACCGCGACCAGGCAAAGCAGCGTGAAGCGCAGCGGCCAGGCGTATTCGATGCCGGGAGCCGGAACGGCGCTCCGCCCGCGCCGGCGAGCAAGCCAGGCATCGATCGACCAGGCGTCGCCAGCACGGCTCAGTGCCAGCGCCGCTATCACGAACAGCAGGATGGCATCGCCATGGTGGACCTTGCCGATGCCGTGCGGCAGCGCCAGCAGGTAGGCGCCGACCAAAAGGCTCAGCGCCGTGACCCAGCGCGTGAAGATGCCGAGCGCGCCGGCCAGCAGAAGCAGCAACCAAACCACGTCGAGCACATCCAGCCAGCGCGCGCTCGCGAACCTGACGCCGAGCAGCGCGGCAACGCCCGGAGGCCGAAAATTCAGCCGCGCGAACGGCAGCCAGAGCGCGGTGTCCGGCCGCCAGTTGCACAGCGCGGTCCAGCCAAAGAACAGGATCCGTGCCAAGGCAAGGTCCTCCGCTCGAGCCGCGCGCATCCCGAACCGCTCGAACCACGCGAGGTGCGTTTCACGTTCTGGCATCAGTCGCTTTCAGCCGTGCGTGTGCTGGCGATCAGACGCCGGCGCTTCGGACTCGCGAGGTTGGCGGCAAACGGCGCGATCTTCCAGTTCGTCTCGAACACCTCCAGCTGATCGAGTCGTGGTCCGTCGTGACGCCCAGACAACCGATGCTGCTCGTATAGTTCCAGCAGCGCTCGCGTCGCCTCGACCCGCCGCTCGCCCCCGTGCTTACCCTTGCCGATGCGTCGGATGAAGCCAAGAATGCGAGACGGATCAAACGGGGCGAGTTGGCGGCGGATCGACACGGGATAGCGCGTGCCGTCCGCGAGCACACCATCCACCTGGATAGCCGTGACGCTCGAGCCCTGCGCGTGGGCATACATCGGGTAGTTCGAGAACGGCCAAAATTCACGACCGGCAACGACGGCCCATGCCTGCCCAGCCAGCAGCAACGCGAAAAGGCCGACGATCGCGGCGCTGCGAAGCCGCGCCAGCAAGACCTGGTGCGGCGGTTTGGACGGCACGGAACTACTCACGGGTCGAGACTAGCGAAACATGGCAGGGACTTCGGCGAGATCGAGCTCGCGAACTTTGCGGGAGATGAACAGCATGTTGTTCGCGATCGGCTTGACCCTGCCGAAGTACTGCTCGCTCTGCACCTCAAATCCGTACTTCTTCAGGATCATCCGAAAGTTCTTGATCGTGTAGAACCGGACATGCTTGTGCTCCGGATGGAAGTGCTTGTGCAGACCCAGCACGGTGATGAGCATCATCTTGGGTATGTTATGCATGGGCGTGGAAGCGATCAGAAATGCACCCGCTTTCATCACGCGGTTGAACTCGGAGAACAACTTGATCGTATCGTAGACATGCTCGATCACATCTCCCGCCCAGATCACATCAAAGTAGGCGCTGGGGTATGGCAGCGCTTGACCGAGTTCCCCCACGCGGAAATCGATCCCGGGGTACTTGGACTGGGCAAGCCGAATGTTCTCCGGAAATGCATCGATGCCGTGCGCCTCGAATCCGCGGTCCTGCACCTGCTTGCAGACGTCGCCGACAAAGCAGCCCGCGTCCAGGACCCTACCGAGCTGATGGGCAGCAGCCCTCTGCTCGAGGAACTGCATCAAGGCGTTCTTGCGCAGCGTGCGGATGGGGTAGTTGGGCGTGTATTCTCGCAGCCCGGTCCATTGCTCGTAGTTCATGACGTCCCCTTTGCTCGGTGGCGCTCGTACTCTCGCTCCAAAAACTCCAAGATCCAGTCGGTCAGGTCAATCTTGTCTGCGAGCAGCTGCTGCCTGGCTCGACGCGCGCGCTCGACCAGGCCCGGATCCGCCGCCAGCTGCTCGACCGCATGTACCCAGTCACTCTCAAACCGGGCGCCGGTAAAGCTGTGGACCAGACCGTAGCGCTGCCCCTGCTCATCGGTGTATCCACGACCATGTGGCGAAATGTAGGCCGCGGCCACGCCCAGGCAAGCCGCCTCTGAGGCCATGGTGGCACTCTCGCCCACCAGCAGGCTGGCGAAGGAAAGTACATGGTGCAGGCGTGTCGCGGGCAGCCGCAGCGCAAATGGCTGCAGCTCGCTCGGCAACGGCTTCTCCGAGCTGACCAGCACCCGGCCGTACCGGGAGAGTGCGTGAACCAAGGAGAGCTTCTTGGCGAGCGGAATGCTGTTCACGCCGACGTCGTGGCTGGCCTGATACGCCACGAAGCGCACCAAAAAGTATCGGGCGTCAGGATTGATCCCCGCCGCCCTCACGACCTCCCGATCCGGCGTGAAGCGGCGGGGATGAAGATACGCAAGCTGCTGGTAGCTGGGATAGGTCAGGTGGTTGCCGCGAACGCGGCCCTGGTAGCAGTCTGCTGTGCACACGTAGTCCGCCAGCGGATACACGAACGAATTGGTGAGCGTCGCCATCTCCGTATCGTAAAAGACGGCGACTCGCGGACGACCGCCTGCGCGTGCCCAGAGCCTGCGCAGCCGCCCCACCGTCGCAATGCTTGGCCCCATACAGCCCACGAGAAAGTCCGGCCGAAAGCGCGCGACCGAGCGCCAGAGCCGAACCCCTCTTTCGGCGAACTCCAGTCCGAGTCCGACGCCTGCGCGCTGCCGCGAAATCGTCTCGTAGGGGACGTCGTACTGATCGAGGAGCTCCCGGGTGACGTCCTTCTCGCGCATCGTCACATGGATCTGGTGGCCCCGTCGTGTCAGTTCTCCGATGGCGTTGCGAAACACATGCACGTGGGTGGGGTGCAAAATGTCGAAAAGAAGCCTCACGCCCCTCTACATGCACAAGGTAGCGCTGCATGAGAAGTCCAAACCGCTCGGAAATGGCCGCGCTTGCAGCGATCGTTCCAACGGTCTAGGCTCGGGCCGCTTTTCGTCGGCATGGACCAACGCCCAGCTTCTGCTCGCGACCGTTGGCGCACGGCGGCGCTCGCGCTTCTCCAGCTCGCTTGCGTTGCGTACGTCGCACACGCCCTTTGGCTAGAGAGGGCAACGCTCAGTCGTGCGCTCGACCTGAGCGCCGCGGCCCTGCTGCTCTTGATCGTGCTGATGACTCTGGCGCACCTTCAGCGCAGCCTGGAGTTCACCTACATGCTGCGCCGGCTGGGCGTGCGCGAGCGCTTTTGGAGCGGCTTCTTGCTGACCGGAGCCGGCTACCTGCTGAACCACTTGCCGCTCAATGCGGGCTTCGTCATGCGCGCCGCGCTGCTCAAACGCGACCACGCCCTGCCCTACACATCGTATCTGGGGCTCACGCTGGTCAATGCGCTGATCAACGTCGCGACCGGAGCAACCATCGGCCTAGTGGCCGCGGGCGTTCGCGTCCTGCGCGACGATGCGGCGCTGCTACCGCTGGTCGGCTTCGGTGGCATCGTCCTCGGGGCAGGGCTCCTGATCTGGCTGCCGAGTTCATGGGTTCCGCCCGGCGATGGATTCGTGAGGAAGCGCCTGCGGACACTGCTGGACGGGACCTCGCTGATCCGAGGCAACGGCGTCGGTATCTTGCTGCTGGCCGGGCTGGCACTGACGCGCATCCTCGGCAACGCCCTGCGCCTGTGGCTCTGTTTCGACGCGCTAGGGGCACATATTTCGGCACTCGGTGCGGCGCTGCTCGGCTGGGGCAGCGTGCTGTTTACGCTGGTCAACTTGACGCCCGGCAATCTCGGCCTGCGCGAGGTCGTGCTCTCCTTCGCAGCGGCGGAGCTCGGTAGCACACAGACGTTGGGCATGGCCGCAGCCAGCATCGACCGGGTCGTTCTGCTTGCCTATGTGATCGCGATCGGCGTACCGGGCCTGTACTCGCTGAAGCGCCGCGGGTCCGTTCTGGACCGAGGTCCAGCTACTTGACAACGTCGTCGCCGTCCGTTTCGCGCCGCCCACACACGCCATCCCGCTCGCGGCAGACACCCGCGGCTGGCCATTTCGCGTTGTGCCGACGCTCCGCCCACGCTATGAGCCCGCTGCGGGCGTGGGAATCCAACTCTCCGAGCTGGGCAGTGGGGCAGCCTTGGGGGCGGCGCTCTTGTTGGCGTTTCTGGCGCTGCGCAGTCCGCCCAAAAACTGGCTCCTGGACTACCACCGCAACCCAGGGTTCGAGGGGCCCGCTACACGCGCCTGGATACGACGGGCCAACTTTGACATCCCGCACGATTCGCTCCTCACCGGTGTGCCGGACCGCGAGGATTTCTCACTTCGCTTGCAGAGCTGCCTCGTGTTGCCGCAGGCGGCACGCCTGGCTTTTCGACTGAAGGCGGACGATCGGGCTCGCCTGTTGGTAGATGGCCAATTCCTGCTCCAGGCCGCAGGCAAGCATGCCAAGCATGCCGACCTGATGCTCGATGCGGGAAGCCACGTCCTGACCGTCGAATATGTCAATCTTCGGGGCGCCGCAGAGTTGCGCCTGGACTTGGAGCAACCGGGCGTGCGTGGCTTTCGATCGATGCGGGGCATTACCCGCCGCCCTAGCCTGAGCGGGCAATGCGCCGCAGACTAGTCGCCGGCCTGGCCTACGTCCGCTTGCACCCGATTCGGTTGGCGACGGGCGCCTATGCTGCTACCGCCAGCGTCATCGGCTGCTGGTCCTTGCTCGTGATGCTCCGCGCCTCCGTGTCCAGCGGTGCGGATAGCCTGTGGGTATTTTCGTTCGCGCACGACCTTCTGCACGGCATTCCAGTCCGGGGCTGGCGCCTGCCGGGGGCGCCCATCTACTTCCCCGAGCTTCTCTCCGTGGTCAGCTCGAGCGGGCTGGGGTTCAGTGTGCATACGAGCTTGCTCGTGCATGGCTTCGTATCCTGGCTGTTGATCGGGGCGGGGATCCACGGCGGGCTACGCCTGGGCGGCCTGGGTCATGCCCAGGCCCTGCGCTTCGCGCTCGGGACCTTACTGGTGTACGTGCTCGTGCATTGCGGCTCCTCGCGGCTGGCAGTGTTCCAGTACCCCTTCTCCCACGGCGGTGCGACGCTCGGGACGTTCTTCGGTCTGTTGTACATCGGTGGGGGACTGCAGCGTGGATTTGGCACACGGGGCTGGTGCTGCGCGAGCGCGTGCTTGGGGCTCTTGTGCGCTTCCGATCGCTCGATCCTGGCCCAATTCGTGGCGCCGGCACTGCTCGTCGCGGTCGTGTTTTTGGCCTTGCGCTGGGTGCCGCGGCGCCGCCTGGTCGCGGCTCTGGGGCTGCTGCTGCTCGGGCCCCTGCTCGGCTGGCTGTCGACCTTGCTCATTCGGGGGCTGGTGGGGATCCGTCCGTTTCGTGTCGAGGCGCGATTCAGCTGGGATGCCGCGGGGCCTGCGCTCTCACGACTCTTCGACCAGCTGGGGCAACTGGCGGCCGATGCGCCCTTGGTCGCGGCGAGCGTTCTCGTGCCCGCTGGCTTGATGGTGTGGAGGGCGCACGCGTTGGTTCTGGAGCTGCGGGAGGCGCGCCGGACCGGAGGTACAGAGGCGGCCCGTGTCACGGCGGAGTGCTGGATCGCGTGCGCGGGACTGGCGACGTTGCTCGCAACCCTCGGCGCAGTAGTGGCCGCCGACGTCTGGTCGCAACGTTACATCCTGCCCGTGCTCGTGCTGCCGCTAGCGCTGGCCGTCATCGTCTGCGCGCGCCGGCTGCCACGCTTGCCCGGCGGCGTGACGCGCGCGCTGGAGCTGGCGCTACTAGCCCTGGTCGTTCTGACCTCCAAGAAGGCCGAGAGCCGGGCGCGACGACCCGAGGACAAACTGTACGACCCAAGGCGCGCTTGTTTCGACACTTACCTGGCCGAGGAAGGCCTTCACGCCGGCTACGCGGAGTACTGGCACGTCCGTCCCCCCATGGTCCTCGGCCACACGCCGGTGACCCTGGCCCAGGTGCGCGGGCGTCTCCGGCCCAGGCGCTGGGCCGACAATGTCTTTTGGTACACGCGTGGGTATTGGCCCAGCGAGCCCCGACGGCCCCACTTCGACTTCGTCACTGTCGCGCGGCTCGATACACACTGGCTCGAGCAGCGCTTCGGCGCCCCGCGTACGAAGCACAGCTGCTTTGGCGACCAATTGTGGGTCTACGATCGACCTGACGACCTCGAGTTTCGCAACTATCTGCGCAGCGACGCCGCTCGCAAGACGGGCGACCACGATCAGTGGTGGGAAGACGCGCGCTGGGCGGGCAGGCGCGAGCGTGTCAGATCTTCCGTGTAATTTGACTCACGCAGGCAGACGTCCTTCGAAAAAAATATCGAGCTGAGAGAGTACGCGGTTCCAGTTCTTGTTGGCCCGCCAGTTCGTTTTGGCGTTCTGGAT
>Ga0315912_10001060_pt1 | contig 36939 bp, 39 predicted proteins | sample VfabasoilMG_FD_204469 | JGI IMG/M metagenome (GOLD analysis project Ga0315912, IMG submission 204469) | Garden soil microbial communities collected in Santa Monica, California, United States - V. faba soil | ecosystem: Environmental > Terrestrial > Soil > Garden | place: USA: California... | reverse complement strand
CTCGACCGGCGCCGCAGCCGACCGACGGGGCTTCGGCGAAGTGCGTAGCGAACTTGGGGGCCCGCGGCCAGCCTCTCAGCCGTCTGCTCAGCCGCTGCTCAACTGCCGCTCAGCTCAAGTGTCGGGCCCGGCCGCCGCGCGGAGGCCGGAAGCGACGCCGCGCCGCCTCGGCCGGCTCCCGCCGGCTGCAACCGGGCCAGTGGTCGTTCACGAGCCCCATGGCCTGCATCAGGGCGTACATGGTGGTCGGCCCCACGAAGCTCCAGCCGGCTTCCTTCAGCGCGCGCGACAGCCGCTTCGAGTCCTCGCTCACCGCGGGCAGGCCGTGGAAGCCGCGCTCGGGCTCGAAGCTCCAGAACCAGGCCGCGAGACTGCCGTGCCGCTCGATGGCCTCGAGCGCCCGGCGCGCGTTGTTGAGCACCGACTCGATCTTGCCGCGGTGCCGCACGATGCCCTCGTCAGCCAGCAGCCGCCCCACGCTGGCCCGGTTGAAGCGCGCCACCGCCGCCGGGTCGAAGCCCGCGAAGGCGCGCCTGAAGTTCTCGCGCTTGCGCAGGATCGTCAGCCAGCTCAGCCCGGCCTGGAAGCCCTCCAGGCAGACCTTCTCGAACAGCCGCACGTCGTCCGCCACCGGGAAGCCCCACTCGTGGTCGTGATAGGCCACGTAGAGCGGGTCGCTGCCGCACCAGCTGCAGCGCAGCGTCCCGGCGGCGTCGACGAGCGTGCCGCTCATGCCAGGAAGCGCCGGATGCCGGCGAAGGTCCGGCCCCAGCCGCTGGCACAGGCCGCGAGATGGGCGTCTGCCTCCGGCCCGGCCGGGAAGCCGTCCTGTGCGACGCGCAGGCGCGCCCCACGCCCGTCGGGGCTGACGCGGAACTCGGTCACGAACTCGGCCGCGAAGGGCAGCGGCCCGCTGGCCGCCCGGTAGCGGTAGTCGGCGAGCACGAGCCGGGTGGGCGGCTCGAAGACCGACAGCGTGGCCTGCGTGGTGTAGTCGGGTGCGTCCTCCGTGCCACCCCAGGTGGCGGCCCACAGCCCGCCCGCCTGCGGCATCACGATGGCCGTCGACGCGCCCCACCATTGCCGGATGGCGCTCGGCGTGTGCAGCAGCGCGAAGAGCCGCTCGGGTGCGACCTCGAAGCGCTCCTCGTGCACATGACAGCGCGTACGCGCCGCGCCGGCCGTCGCACGATTCGCCGCTCCGACCGTCGCAGCGATCGTCGCAGCCGACGTCACGTCGGCGCCGCGCGAGGCGCCCGGCGCCCCGCGCGCGCGACCGGTGAACAGCGTCGTCGCGTCCACGAAGCAGAGCGGGTTGCCCGCCGGGTCGCGCGCATAGAACGAGCGCTCGCCCCACGGGCGCACGACGATCTCCCCCGCCGGCGCGTCGTGCACCTCGCCGGCGGCCAGGCAGCCGAGGCGCCGCGCGCGCGCGTGCACGGCCGGCAGGTCGTCCACCGCGAAGTACACGTGGTCGGGGTTGGGTCGCGCCGGCTCGTCGTCCTCGGCCGGGTCGACGAGCGCCAGGATGACCGGCCCGCAGTCGAAGTAGTGCCGCGTGCCGTGGATGTCGCGCCCGCGTGTGGCCAGCAGCGCCTCGTAGAAGCGCACGGCGGCCGGCATGTCCGACACCTGGAGCACGACGCGATACAGGCTCGGGACGGCGTTCATTGCCGGGGCCTCCAGCAGGAGCGACGGCGCACCGTCGACGACCGCGTGCGCACGCGACCGACCGCGCGACGCCGCGCTCGGGCGCACACTCTACACGCGCTGCGACGCCCGGGAAGCCTGGGACCCGGCGCCCGGTGTGCCGTCCGGCGCAGCGACCGACACTTCGGGCGAGGGCCCGGGCGAGGCCCACGGCGACGGCCGGCCGAGCCAGTTCGCACATACCTCGAGCAGGCCTAGCCGGTCGATGGGCTTGGTCGCGTAGGCGTCGCAGCCGGCTGCCAGGCAGCGCGCCTCGTCGGTGGCCATGGCGTGCGCCGTGAGCGCCACGATCGACAGGCGGCTGCCGCGCTCGCGCAGCGTGCGCGCCAGCGTGTAGCCGTCCATCTCAGGCATCTGCATGTCGGTGAGCAACAGGTCGTACGGCAGGCCGGCGGCCTCGGCCTGCTCGAGCAGGACCAGCGCCAGCCGGCCATGCGCCGCCACGTCCACCGTGGCCCCGGCCTTGCGCAGGATGAAGGCGATGAGGCGTTGATTGTCCGTCCCATCCTCGGCCAGGAGGATGCGGCCCGCGAGCGAGGGGAGCGCCGCACCACGCCCGCCTGCCGGCGTGGCGAGTGCGCGCAGGTCGGTGAGCCGTCGTGCCCCGCGCACCGCCAGCAGCGGCAGCCGCAACGCGAATTCCGAGCCCTGCCCCGGCGCGCTGCGCACCAACTGCACCTCGCCCCCCAGCAGGCGCGCGAAGCGGCGGCAGAGCACGAGCCCGAGCCCGGAGCCGCCGTGCCGGCGCGTGACGCTCGCGTCGGCCTGACTGAAGGGCTCGAACAAGCGCGCGGCCTGCTCGCTGTTCAGCCCCGGCCCGCTGTCCTCGATCGAGAGCACGAGCGTGCCTTGCGGTGCGGCATTCGCATCGGCCGCGGCGGCTGTGTCGGCGTCCGGCGCAGCCTCGACGCGCGCGGCCAGCGTGACGCCCCCCGCCTCGGTGAACTTGACCGCGTTCCCGGCCAGGTTCATGAGCATCTGCCGCACGCGCAACGGGTCGGAGAGGATGCGCTCCGGGACCGGCGTGTCGAGGCGCAGCGCGAACGTCAGCCCCTTGCCCGTGCAGCGCGGCAGCAGCAGGCTTTCGACCTCGAGCAGCAAGGCCGGTAGCGAGACCTCGATCGACTCCACCGCCATCTTGCCGGCCTCGATCTTGGACAGATCGAGGATGTCGTCGATCACGCCGAGTAGGTGCTGCCCCGAGCGGCGGATGACGCGCACCGCCTCGGCGCGCTGCATCCCCACGGCGCCCGGGGAGGCGCCGTTGCCCGCGGCACCCGCTGCGCCCAGTCCGCGCGCTGCAACGGCTGCACCGGCGTTCTGGGCGGTCTCGATCTCGTCGAGCAGGTCCGTGTAGCCGAGGATGGCGGTGAGCGGCGTGCGGATCTCGTGGCTCATGTTGGCCAGGAAGTCGCTCTTGGCGCGCGTCGCGGACTGCGCGTCCTCGAGCGCGGCGAGCAGTTCCTGGCGCGCGAGCTGCGATTCGGTCACGTCCTGCAGCGCGCCGTACAGGCGCACGGCGCCGTCGACGCCGATCGCGACGTGCCCGCGCCCGCGCACCCACAGCTCGCGCCCCCGGGCGCTCACCAGCGGCACGGTGTAGTCGAAGGGCTCGCCGGTTGCGAGCGCGTGCTGCACGTGGCCCTCGACGACGGCGCGCGCCGGCCCCGGGAAATGGCTGAGCGAACTCTCCAATTCGGGCTGGCAGCTGGGGTCCAGTTCGAAGATGGAGTACATCTCGCGCGTCCAGGTACCGCGGCCCGTGACCGGGTCGAACTCCCAGCCCCCGACGCGCGCCACGCGCCCCATCTCGTCCTGCATCTGGATCAGGCGCAGGCAGTCCTCTTCGGCGCGCTTGCGCTCGCTGATGTCGGTGCGGATGGCGATGTACTCGCAGATGACGCCCTGCTCGTCGTGCACCGGCACGATCGTCGCGCTCACCCAGTAGAGCGTGCCGTCCTTGGCGCGGTTGCAGACCTCGCCGTGCCAAGTGCGACCGGCTGTGATCGTGCCCCACATCCCTTCCCAGAACGACTTCGGGTGCACACCCGAGTTCACGATGCGGTGCGTCTGCCCCACCAGCTCTTCGCGCGTGTACTGGCTGAGCCGGCAGAAGGAGTCGTTCACCTCGAGGATGCGCCCGGCCGCGTCGGTGACAGCCAGCAGCGAGTGCTGGTCGAGCGCGTGCTTGAACACCTCGAGCTGGCGCAGGGTCCGGCGTGCGAGGCTGCTGCCCTGCTCGCTGCGCATTTCGGCACGCCGCACGGCGCGCTGCAGCCTGAGCATCCAAGGCAGCAGGACAGCGGCCGAGAGCGTGCCCATGATGGCCGCATCGAGCAGCGCAGTGATGAGCGCATCACCCCCGGCCCAGGGCAGCAGTTGCAGCAGCAGCATCGCCGCCACCTCGCTCAGCGAGACGACCGCGAGCACGGCGCCGACGCACGCCAGCACGCCGCGCGTGAGCAGCGCTGCGCCGAGGCCCGCGGCATGCGTCGACTCCCGCTCTGGCATCCGCGTCTCCCCGCTGGCCGGCACTGCGCTCACGGCTTCTCGGCAGCTGATCGACGGGGCCCGCGCGCCTCCTGAATCGCATTCCCCGACTGCGGTGCGGAGCACGGCGTGCGCTGCGCGACAGTCCGCCGAGCCACCCGGGATTACAGGGTTGTCAGAGGCCGAGAGAACGTGGGTTTCGCCGCGAGAGCGTGGGTCTCGTCGAGCAAGCGCAGGTACAGCCGCAGGCGCAGGTTCCGGCCGGTTCCGACCGCTTCCGGCGGGCGCGTCAGCGCCCCGCGAGCTGCCCCTCCGCGCGCGGCCCGGCCCGCCGGCGCACGAGCCGGCGCGCGACGTGGATCAGGGCCAGCGCGCCGACCCCCACGAGCACGTACTCGTGACCCACGGGGCCGAGCAGCAGCAGGCACAGGCCTCCGACGACGACATCACGCAACGCGCGGCGCAGCTCGGCCTGGCCGATGCGCAGCTCGGCGACCTTGCCCTCCAGGGCGGCGAGGCGCTCGGCGTCCGACTTCATGCAGGCAGCCTCCGGGATGGGCTCGCGCACCGCTCAGCGCCTCCCCGGCGCCCTGTCGACCAGCGTGCGCAGGAGGGCATCCTGCCAGCCCTCGGCGTGCACGTCGAGCGGCGCGTCGGGAGCGATGCCCTCGAGCTCGGCGCTTCCGTCGGCCCGCAGCCGGCAGCAGTTCGGCACGAGCACCTCCCAGCCGCTGTGCCGCATGAGGTAGGGGTCTCCACCCGCCATGTACCCGCCGCCGGCACCCATCGTGCGGGCGCCGACGACCCAGGCCGCGCCCGCATCGACCAGCATGGCCACGAACTGCTCGGCGGCCGAGGCCGTCGCGCCGTCGACCAGCAGCACCAGCGGGCCGTCCCACACCCCCTCGCGATACCGGAAGCGCAGCGGGTGGAAGACGCTCGTGCGCACGGCCAGCCCCGGCAGCGCGTCGGGCGGCAGGTGTCCGAAGGCGCCCGTGGTGTAGGCCTCGCACTGCACCAGCAGCGACGACGCGGCGCGCCCGCCGGGCTCGCGGAAGAGGGCGCGCCGGTCCACGGGCACGGCCGCGTCCTCGAGCAGTCGCTCGAGGCGCAGCGCGGCCTCCTCGAGCGTGGCGCGCTCGGCCGGCGCGAGCGGCCGGGCGGCGACGGCAGCACCGGCATCGCCCTCGGCGTCGGCGGCGGCCGCCGCCAGCGCGCGGCGCACGGCCTCGAGCTCGGCGCCGAGCTGCGCGACGGTGGCCGGGCCGCGCAACAGGCCGGCGCGCGGGCCGACGAGCGCTCGCCCGCTGAAGAGCCGCGCCGCGGGATCGACCCAGTCGGTCCCGCCGCCGTTGCCGGTCAGGTCCACGAGCAGCACGCTGCAGCCGCGCGCGGTGAACTCCTCGAGACGCGCGCTGAGGCGCGCCACGATCTCGTCGCAGAGCGCCACGAAGGCCGCGTACGCATCGAGGTCGCCGTCGGGCTGCTGCGCGAGCAGCCGGCTCCAGGCCACGCGCCCGCAGTCGCGATAGGGCTCGAGCCCGAAGCTGCCGAGGCGCAGCACTGCGGCCAGGCCGCCGCCGGGCAAGGGCAGCAGGCCCGCGGCGAAGGGCTGGCTCTCGCTGGCGGGCAGCGCCTCGAAGCCGGGCAGCGCGTCGAAGTCGAGCGCGAAGTCGAGCGGCGCCTCGACGCAGCCGAGCCGCTCGCAGGCCTCGTCGGGGGTGAGCGTGCGCGGCAGCCGATCGTCGCCACCGCCCTCCGAGCGGCTCCAGGTGGCGCCGCGCCAGGCCAGCCGCAGCGACGAGGCGAAGGGCTCGCGGATGCGCAGGTGCGGGTCGCCGAAGGCGGCCACGAAGCGGCGCACGGCGGACGCGCACTCGAAGTGCGAGTCGGCCTGCGCCAGCGCCGTCCGCGTCTGCTGCGCCAGCGCGCAGGCATCGAGCCCGCGCCGCTCGACGATCCACTCCAGGTTCGGGTAGCCGCGCTCCAGATGCACGAGCAGTCCCTCGAAGTCCGCGCTCCACCCGTCGCGCGCGCGCTCGGTGAGCGTGCAGGCGCTGATGCCCGCCAGCCCGCCGACGACCAGCAACAGCAGCGGCAGCGCGAGCCGCACACGGCGTCGGCGAGCGGCGCCTCCGCGCGCGTCGGCGCCCGCGTCGGCTCGCTGCCCGCCTTCCTGGATGCGGGTGGTCACGGCCTCAGGACCCCGGCCCGCGTCGCAGCTCGGCCAGCGTGCTCGCGACCCACAGGACGAGCAGCAGGGTGGCCAGCACCTGCACCCCGGGCATGGCCGGCGGCGTGCCGTCGCGCCGCACCACGAGCCCCACGTAGAGCACGATGTTGGCGAGCATCGCGAGCAGCAGGCCGGCGCCCCAGACCAATGACCAGCGCAGGCGCAGCGGCCACGCGCGGCCCAGCACGAGGCAGCACACGGCCAGCGCACCACAGGCGCCGGCCGCCAGCGTGGCGACGGAGTGCGAGAGCTGCAGCGTGTCGTAGGGCAGCAGCGCCACGGCCAGCAGCCCCACGCCCGCGAGGCGCCCCGCCACCCGGGCACAGCGCGCCAGGCGAGCCGAGCCCAGGCCCTCCGCCGCCAGCGGCCAATAGAGGAGCAGCCCCGCCGCCAGCGCGACGAAGCCGGCGCGTGCCAGGGCCGAGGCCGTCCCGTTCGGCAGGCCGTTGAGGCCCTGGGTGCGCATCAGGTCGCACCAGAAGTTCACCAGCCACTCGAAGCCCTGCGCCTGCGGATCGGCCCAGCTCCCTCCGGGATAGACCCGTGTCGCCAGCAGCAGCAGCACGACGGCGGTCGACACGAGCAGCTGCGCCACGAGTGCTTGCTTGCGGTCGGGGAGCGCGGCCAGCGCGCGTCCGTCAGTCGTCGCGGGAGCTGGCCGTGGCCCATCCGCCTCGCGCGCGTCCGGCGGCTGCGCGGCGGCGCTCACGGCAGCCGGACGACGAGCCGCCGATCGAAGGTCTGCAGCTCGGCGCCGCGCAGCCTCGCCTGGAAGCCGGGCGCCTCGAGGCGCAGCTCGCCCGCGCGCTGCTCGACCTGCGGCTCGGCCAGGCCGGCCACGGTGAGCCTTGCCACGCCCTCGAAGAGCGGATGCCTGCCGGCGCCCTCGCTCAGCGCCTCGAGGTCGGCGTCGCCCGCGTCGACGAACGACACCTCGCCCCCGTCGTGGCCGAGCGCGAGCATGCGCGTGTGCAGCACGCCGCCCTCGACGAGCAGCACGTTGAGCGGATCGAAGCCCTGCGGCCAGAGCGGGCGGCCCGCGGCGGCGACGATCTCGACGCGCCAGCCGGGCAGCGCGTCGAAGGCCTGACGGCGGGCGACGCGCGCCGCGAGGGCGGCGGCCACGTCGGCCTCGGCGGCGGCCTGCGCGTCGGCGCGCTCGGCCGCGCTGAAGTCCACCGGCACCAGTCCCTGGCCGGCGGACGCGACCAGCGCGCCAGCGAGCAGCACGTCAAGGAGCTGCGAGTCGTCCGCCTGCAGCGTCTCCTGCCAGCCGGGGCGGAAGCGGTCGAGCAGGAAGGCCAGCGCCGGTCCCACGGCGTAGGTGCGCTCGCGCACCGCGGCCGGCGCGAACTCCTGCTCGGGCAGCTCGACCGAGGTGCAGCCCTCGGCGCGCCGCTGCACATACGTCGCCAGCCCCTCGTTCAGCTCGGTGAGCCGCTCGTAGCTCACGAAGGCGGCGTCGAGTCGCCGGAAGCGCTGCCGGCGCTGCTCGAGGGCCAGCAGGGCGAGGGCGGCCGCACGCTCCGGCGTCGGCTCGGCCAGCGCGCGCCGCAGCGCCTCGCTCTCGAGGCGGCGCAGCACGAGCAGCTGCACGTCGTCGACGGGATAGAGGAAGAGGTCGCCCTCGTTGCCGCTCCAGCCCGGGTGCTGCTCCCGCTGGAAGACGTGGAAGGCCTCGTGCAGGGCCGTGGCCGCGAGGCTGGCGGCGGTCGCGTCGGGGCGCGCGTCGGCGCGCAGCGTGGCCGTCATGCGGCCGCCGAGTTCGGCGCTGGAGTTGGACGTGACCGCCGCGTGCCGCCCCGGTCACGCGCAGACGGGCGGCGCGGTGCCGCCCGCGCTGCCGCCCGCGGTGCCGCCCGCACGGGCACTCGCCTCGCCGCCCGCGGTTTCGCCCACACGGGCACTCGCCTCGCCGCCCGCGGTGTCGCCCGCCGCGCGCGTGAGCGGCACGAACTCCGGCGGCGGCTGCGGATGCCGGAAGAGCACCGTCTGCTGGCCGGTGAACACGGCCAGCGGGATGGCCAGCGGGTCGAAGCCCGGCCAGAGGGCGCGTTCGGCTGCCTGGCGCTGCAGCTCGGCGTCGATGGCGAGCGCGCGCGCGATCTCGTCCGCCCGCGGCGCGGACTCCGGGCTGGCCGCGACGGAGGCGTGCGCCATCGTCGCGTGCGCCATCGTCGCGCGCGGGGTCGTCGCGTGCGCCGCCGACACGAGCGCCGCCGACACGAACACCGCCGACACGAGCAGCGCCGAGACGCGCGGCCGCGCCAGCGGCCTGGCCTCCCGCTCAGGCGCCGCCTGCCGCGAACGAGGCATCAGCGCGACGAGGGTGGCCCGCTCCCCGCGCGCCGCCGGCGCACGATGAGGAGGCCGAGCACCGCCGCCAGGGCGACGGCGAGCGCGGGCAGGGCGTGCTGCGGCTCGACCAGGTAGTGCAGGAAGGATCTCGCCAGCGCCGGCTGGCCATGCCCTTCGTGCGCCAGGATCACCGGCGCGCCCAGGCCGACGAGCACGGCCACACACCACACGGAATGACGACTCATTCGAACACCTCGCGGCAGGCGGGCGGGGTCTCGCGCGAGTCCCCTGCTGGCTCGACGTACCGACGCCCGGCGCCGACACGACCGGGGCAGGATAGCCAGCCGTCCCGCCGGCCGACAATCATCGCCGGCAGGCGCGCGGCCGAGACGCCCATCCCTCGCGCGCGGGTCGGCTGCCTCGCCCGCACGCCCCGCCCGCGGCGTCTGGCCCGCCGTCACCCGCGCACCGGATCAGCCATCGCGGCCAGGGCATCCGGCGCCGCCCGCGCCTCGCGCACCAGGGCGGCCAGCATGCCCGCGAACACCAGCTGGTGCAGCGGGTAGAGCGCGTACCAGTAGAGTTGCCCCCACAGTCCGAGCGGGTCGAAGACCGCGGTCTGGCGCAGGGTCGAGCCGCTGCCGTCGGGCAGCACCTCGAACTCCAGCCAAGCGCGGCCGGGCAGCTTCATCTCGGCGCTGAGGCGCAGGCTGCGCCCGGGCACGAAGGCCTCCACGCGCCAGAAGTCGAGCGTGTCGCCGACGCGCAAGGTCTCGGGGTGCGGGCGCCCGCGCCGCATGCCGATGCCGCCGACGAGCAGGTCGAGCGCGCCGCGCAGGCGCCAGAGCAGGTTCCAGGCGTACCAGCCGCGCTCGCCGCCGATGAGCTGCACGGGCCGGAAGGCCGCGGCCGGCGGGCGCTCGACGCGCGCCGTGCGCGAGTCGACGAGGCGCGTGCCGAAGCGTGACCCCCCCCACGACGGCGGCCGGCCCGCCGACGAGAGCGCGTCCGACCAGCGTGTGGCCGCGTACTGCCGGTCCTCGTACGCCAGGGCCTGCCGCAACGCCGCCGCGATGCCCATCGGCCGGATGGCGAAGTCGGCCAGCGCGGCGGCGTCCGTGACCAGCGTGGAATGCACGATGCTCTGCACGAGCTTGCGCCCGATGCGCGCATAGAGCGGCGTGACGAGCCCGAGCCACAGGCTCGAGACCCAGGGCGTGAGGAACGGCACGGCGAGCATGCGCACCCGCAGGCCGCGACAGCGCGCATAGGCCCGCATGATGTCGGCGTAGGACGCCTGGTCCGGGCCGCCGATCTCGTACACGCGCGACGCCCCGGGCGGCAGGTCGAGCGCCGCCACGAGGTATTCGATGAGGTCGCCGATGGCGATCGGTTGCGCGCGCATCTCGACCCAGCGCGGCGTGATCATGAGCGGCAGGCGCTCGACGAGCGCGCGGATCATCTCGAAGGAGAGGCTGCCCGAGCCGATGACGATGGATGCGCGGAACTCGATCACCGGCACGCCGGTGGCCGCGAGCAGTCGCCCCACCTCCTGGCGGCTGCGCAGGTGCGGCGAGAGGTTCGCGCGCGCGTCGCCCAGGCCGCCGAGGTAGATGATGCGGCGCACCCCGGCGGCGCGCGCGGCGGCCGCGAAGTGCGTCGCGGCCAGGCGGTCCTGCTCCTCGAAGGGGCCCGCGGCGCCCATGGAGTGCACCAGGTAGTAGGCCGTGTCGACGCCGGCCAGGGCCGCGTCGAGGCTGGCGCGGTCGAGCACGTCGCCCGCCACGACCTCGGTGCCGGGAGCGACGCGCGCCGCCAGGTGCTCCGGCCGCCGCGCGAGGCAGCGCACGAGCTGGCCGCGGGCCAGCAGCGCCGGGAGCAGGCGTCCGCCGACGTAACCGGTGGCGCCCGTGAGCAGGATCACGACAGGTGCGACCCGTCGGGGCCGAGGCGCGGGTCGCTCGCGCGGGCGCCCGGCTGGCTGGCTGGAGCCGCGTGCTCCTCCTCGGGCGCGAGGCCTGCCCCCGAAGCCAGCAGCGCCAGCGCCCGGCGCAGGGCGCCCAGGTCGGACAGACGCCGCATCGTGGAACCGAAGGTCGTGGCGGGCAGCTCGGCGGCGGCACGTCCGCCCACCAGGATCGGCAGCGAGCCATCGAGCAGGCCGCGCAGCTCGGCGAGCGCGGCCACGCTTTCCTCGGCGTGGGTCGTCAGGCTGAGGCTGATGGCCGCCGCGCCCGAGCGCTGCGCCGCCTGCGCGAGGTCGGCGGTCGGCAGGTCCGCGCCGAGGTAGACGACGCGCCAGCCCTCGAGCACGGCGGCCAGCGCCGCGGTCATCGCACCGAGTTCGTGGCGCTGCCCGATCGGCGCCGCGACGAGCAGCCGCGGGCCGCCGGCCATCGAGCCGAGGCGCTCGGTCACCCCGCGCAAGGTGCGCGCGAGCACGTCCGACGCGAGGTGCTCCTGGGCCGGCGAGAGTTCGCCGTGCGCCCAGAGCGCGCCCACCTGTTCCATGAGCGGCGTGACGAGACGCTCGACGAACTCGATCGCCGAGAGCTCGACGAGCGCGCGCTCGAGCGCGGCCGTCAGCGCGCGATCGTCGAGCGCTTCGATCGCGGCCAGGCAGGTCGCGCGCGCAGCCCGGCTGCGCTGCCCCTCGCCGAGCGCGACGCTGGACGCACCGTCCTCTGCGACGAGGCGGCGCAGGGCGGCCGTGCTCAGCTCGGCCACCTCGCCGACGCGCCGCCCGCCCGCCGTCGCCAGGCGCAGCAGCCGCAGGCGCTCGACGTCGGCGTCGGAGTAGAGGCGGTGTCCGGTCGGCGAGCGCGTGGGCGCCACGACGGCGTAGCGCCGCTCCCAGATGCGGACGACTTCGGTGGAGACGCCGGCGCGGCGGGCGGCGACCTGGATCGGGTGACGGGTCGTCGGGAGGTCCTGGGCCATGGGGGGAGATGCTTGCATATTGTTCATGTTGTGTCCAGGATAATACTTGGACAATACATTGACAGACCTTCGGAAGCTGGGATAGGCTCGCCCCCTCTTCGTCGAGGCACAGAGGCCCGCATGCAAGCCGGCGCACCACCCGCAGGGAGCACTGCCGCCGCCCCGCCCCCGGGTGCGGCGCGCCGCGAGCGCGTCGAGTGGCTGCGCATCTCGCCCTTCATCGCGATGCACCTCGGGTGCCTGGGGGTGTTCTTCACGCCCTGGCACCCGGCGGCCGCGGTCACCGGCCTGCTGCTCTACCTGCTGCGCATGTTCGCGATCACCGCCTTCTACCACCGGTACTTCTCGCACCGCAGCTTCCGCACCTCGCGCGCGCTGCAGTTCGTGTTCGCGCTCATCGGCGGCATGTCGGCGCAGCGCGGCGCACTCTGGTGGGCCGCCCATCACAGGAAGCACCACCGCCGTTCCGACACACCTGCCGACGTGCACTCGCCGCGCCAGCACGGCTTCCTGTGGAGCCACATGGGCTGGTTCACCTCGCGCAGCAACTACGCCACCGACCTGCGCGAGGTGGGCGACCTCGCACGCTACCCCGAGCTGCGTTTCCTCGACAGGTACGACGTGCTCCCGCCGGCGCTGCTGGGGCTGCTCCTGCTGCTGCTCGGCGGCTGGCCCTACCTGTTGTGGGGCTTCTTCGTCAGCACCGTGCTGCTGTTCCACGGCACCTTCTGCATCAACTCGCTCGCGCACCGCCTGGGTTCGCAGCGCTACGCCACGGGCGACGACAGCCGCAACAGCATGCTGCTCGCGCTCATCACGCTCGGCGAGGGCTGGCACAACAACCACCACCAGCACGCCGGCCTCGCGCGCCAGGGGCTCTTGTGGTGGGAACTGGACGTGAGCTGGTACCTGCTGCTGCTCCTCGAGCGGCTGGGCCTGGTGCGCGACCTGCGCCGGCCCCGGGGGGCCAGCTGATGCGCGTCGCCATCGTGGGCAGCGGTGTCGCCGGGCTGGTGACCGCCCGCCTGCTGCACCGCGACCACGCCATCACGGTGTTCGAGGCCGACGATCGCCTGGGCGGCCACGTGCACACCTGGCAGCTGCCGGCCGGCGGGCGGAGCTGGGCGGTCGACTCGGGCTTCATCGTCTACAACGAGCGCAACTACCCGCACTTCAGCCGGCTGCTCGCGACGCTCGGCGTGGCCACGCAGGCCAGCAACATGGGCTTCAGCCTGCACTGCGAGCGCACGGGCCGCGAGTACAACGGCTCGAGCCTCGGGCAACTCTTCGTGCAGCGCAGGAACCTGCTGCGCCCGTCCTTCCTGCGCATGCTGGCGGACATCGTGCGCTTCAACCGGCAGGCGCCGCGCGCCGTGGCCGGAGTGCCGGCCGGCCTCACCGGCCCGGCCGGCCACGCCGGCCACGCCGGCCACGCTGGCCACACCGGCCCGGCCGGCCACGCCGGCTCCGCCCCCGAGCCCAGTCCGACGCTGGCCGAGCTGCTCGACGCCGGTCGCTACTCGGCCGCCTTCCGCGAGCACTACCTCGTGCCCATGGCGGCGGCGGTCTGGTCGCTGCCGGCGGCGCGCGTGCTCGAGATGCCGGCGGCCTTCCTCGTGCGCTTCTTCGAGCAGCACGGGATGCTCTCGCTGGGCGAACGGCCCACCTGGCGCGTGGTGCGGGGCGGCTCGCAGCGCTACGTCGAGGCGCTCGTCGCGCCCTTCCGCGCGCAGATCCGGCTGTCCACGCCCGTGCGAAGCGTGCGCCGGCTGGCCGAACGCGTGGAGGTGGACGGCGAGCCGTTCGACCGCGTGGTCTTCGCCTGCCACAGCGACCAGGCGCTCGCGCTGCTGGCCGACCCGAGCGCGGACGAGCGCGCTGTGCTCGGCGCGCTGCGCTACCAGGCCAACGACGTGGTGCTGCACACCGACACGCAGGTGCTGCCGCGCGCACGCGCCGCCTGGGCCGCCTGGAACTACCGCGCCGGCGGACCGCCCGGACAACCGGTGAGCGTGACCTACGACATGAACATCCTGCAGGGCCTCGAGGCGCCCGAGACCTTCTGCGTGAGCCTCAACCCCACGCTGTCGCTCGCGCCCGGGCGCATCCTGGGCCGCGTGCGCTACGAGCACCCGCTGGCGAGCCGTGAGGCCGTCGTGGCGCAGGGGCGCCGTGGCGCCATCAGCGGGCAGCGGCGCACGCACTACTGCGGCGCCTACTGGGGCCACGGCTTCCACGAGGACGGCGTGCTGAGCGCGCGCGCCGTGGCGGCCGAGTTCGGGCTCGGCCAGGACGTGGCCGCATGAACAGCTGCCTCTATCGCGGCCTCGTGCGGCACCGACGCCGGCGGCCCGTCGCGCACTCGTTCGCGTACCGCCTCGTGCTGCTGTACCTCGACCTCGACGAGCTGCCGCAGGCGCTCGACGGCCGCCTGTTCTGGTCGGCGCGCCATCCGAGCCTGGCCTGGTTCCGCCGCGCCGACTTCCTCGGCGACCGCCGCGTGCCGCTGGCCGGCGCCGTGCGTGCGCTGGTCGAGGAGCGCACCGGCCGGCGGCCGACGGGGCCGATCCGCCTGCTCACCGGCCTGCGCACGCTCGGCCTGCTGATGAACCCGGTGAGCTTCTACTACTGCTTCGAGCCGTCGGGCACGCGCCTCGAGGCGGTGGTGGCCGAGATCACGAACACGCCCTGGAACGAGCGCCACGCCTACGTGCTGTCGGCGGACGGGGCGACGCACGACGGCGCGCGCGTGCTGCGCCACCGGTTCCGCAAGGCCTTCCACGTGTCGCCCTTCATGCCCATGGAACAGGACTACGACTGGCGCTTCTCGCAGCCCGGCGAACGGATCGTCGTGGCGATGGAGAACCACGACGCGGACGGCGCGTGCTTCGACGCCACGCTCGCGCTGCGCCGCCAGCCGCTCGACGGCCGCAAGCTCGCCGGAGCGCTCTGCGCGCACCCCTGGATGTCCGCCCAGGTCGCGGCAGGCATCTACGGGCAGGCCCTGCGCCTGTGGCTGAAGCGCGCACCCTTCCACCCCCACCCGCTCCGCACGACCGATGCCTCTGCTCCACTCGCTCGCTGAATCCCTGGCCGAACGCGCGCTGCGCGGACGCCTTGCCGCGCTGCGGCACGGCGCGCTGGACCTCGTGGACGGCAGCCGGCGCACGCGCTTCGGCGACCCGTCCACCGACGCACCCGAACTCGTGGTGCGCGATCGGCGCTTCTATCCCAGCCTGGCCTTCCGCGGCTCGGTCGGCGGCGGCGAGGCCTACGCCGCGGGCTACTGGGAGAGCGACGACCTGGCCGGCATCGTGCGGCTGTTCGCGCGCAACGAACAGGCGCTGGCTGGCCTGGAGGGCGGCTGGGCGCTGCTGGCCCAGCCGGCGCGCCGCCTGCTGCACGTGCTGCGACGCAACACTCGCGCCGGCAGCCGGCGCAACATCGGCGCGCACTACGACCTGGGCAACGACTTCTTCGCGGCCTTCCTGGACGAGACGCTCACGTACTCGTGCGGGCTCTTCGAGCAGCCCGGCGCCAGCCTGGCCCAGGCCTCGACCGCCAAGTACGAACGCCTCTGCCGGCTGCTCGAGCTGCAGCGCGGCGAGCACGTGCTCGAGATCGGCACAGGCTGGGGCGGCTTCGCGCTGCACGCCGCCGCACACCATGGCTGCCGCGTGACGACCACGACCATCTCGCGCCAGCAGGCGCTGCTCGCCGCCCGACGCTTCGCGGACGCCGGCCTCGCCGACCGCATCACGCTGCTGACCCGCGACTACCGCGACCTGACCGGCGAGTACGACAAGCTCGTGTCGATCGAGATGGTGGAGGCCGTGGGGCACGAGTACCTGCGCGACTTCTTCGCGCTCTGCGCCGCGCGCCTGGCCCCGCACGGGCGCATGGCGCTGCAGGCCATCACGATCGAGGACCGCCGCTACGAGAGCGCGCGGCGCGAGGTGGACTTCATCAAGCGCCACATCTTCCCGGGCTGCACGATCCCCTCGCTCGCCTCGCTGGCGACGGCGGCGCGCGATACCGACCTGCGCCTGCTGGCTGCCCAAGACCTCGGCAGCCACTACGCCGAGACGCTGCGCCGCTGGCGTGAGAACCTGCGGGAACAGTGGACGGCGCTGCGCGGCCGGGGCTACGACGAGCGGCTGTTGCGCCTGTGGGAGTTCTACTTCGCCTACTGCGAGGGCGGCTTCGACGCGGGCGCGCTCGGGCTGCTGCAGCTCGCCTACGCGCGCCCGGCCGCCGTGGTCGCCGCAGCCGACGCGCGGCGCGCGGGCCGGCGGCCTGCGCACGCCGCGCAGGCCGCGCAGGCCGCTCACGCGCCGACCGGCGACCCGGCGCGCGGGGAGGCCGCCGCATGACGGCCGTCGTGCTGATCTGCGCGCTGGTCGCGCTGCTCGTCATGCTCGCGCTGTGGGCCCTGCAGCGGCGCACGCAGGACGCGACGTCCGTCGACGTGGCCTGGTCGCTGCTCGTGGCGGGCATGGCCGTCGTGTACGGGCTCTGCGCGGACGCCGCACCGGCGCGCCGCTGGCTCGTCTCGGGGCTGGCCGCGACCTGGGGTCTGCGGCTCGGTCTGCACCTGTGGCGCGACCGCGTGCTCGGGCGGCACGGCGAGGACGGCCGCTATCGCGCCCTGCGCGAGCACTGGGGCGCGCGCGCCGACCGCGGCTTCCTGGGCCTCTACCTGGCGCAGGCCGTGGTGGCCCTGCTGTTCTCGCTGCCGCTGCTCGCGGCGCTGCAGGCCGGCGCCGGCCTCGACGGCTGGGCGCTGGCCGGCGCGCTCGTGGGCCTGCTCTCGGTGCTGGGCGAGACGCTCGCCGACCGGCAGCTCGCCGCCTTCCGCAGCCAGCCCGCGCAGCGCGGCGAGGTCTGCCGCGCGGGCCTGTGGCGCTGGTCGCGGCACCCGAACTACTTCTTCGAGTGGCTGTACTGGTGGAGCTACGTGCTCATCGGCCACGGCGCGGCGCTCACCTGGATCGGGCCGGCGCTCATGCTCGTGCTGCTCTTCCGCGTGAGCGGCATCCCGTGGGCCGAGCAGCAGGCGCTGCGCTCGCGCGGTGAGCGCTACCGCGCCTACCAGCGCAGCACGAGCGTGTTCTTCCCTTGGCCGCCGCGGCGCGAGGTGGGGCCATGCTGAACCTGGGGCTCGAACTCGCCGAGCGCGGCCTGCTGCCGCTGCCGCTGCTGCGGGCCGGCATCCGGCGCCTGTGCGCGCGTCGCCTGGCGGAGGCCGAGCGCGGAGCGGCCGCTGCGGGCGGCGGCGCGGCGGCGCTCGCGGACTTCGCGCGCGGGCTGGCCACCGCACCCCTCGCTCCACTGCCCGAGGCCGCGAATGCGCAGCACTACGAGCTGCCGCCGGAGTTCTTCCGACTGGTGCTCGGCCCGGCGCGCAAGTACTCCTGCGCGTCCTGGCCGGAGGGCGTCGCCGACCTGGCAGCAGCCGAGCAGGTGGCCCTCGACCTGGTCTGCGAGCGGGCCGGCCTGGCCGACGGGCAGCGCATCCTCGAGCTGGGCTGCGGCTGGGGCTCGCTCTCGCTGCACATGGCGCGGCGCTTCCCTGCCGCGCGCATCCTGGCCGTGTCCAACTCGGCGCCGCAGCGGCGCGACATCCTGGCGCGCGCACCGGCCAACCTGCAGGTGCTCACGGCCGACATGAACGGCTTCGACACCGAGCGGCGCTTCGACCGCGTGGTGAGCGTCGAGATGTTCGAGCACATGCGCAACTGGCCGCTGCTCCTCGGCCGCATCGCGCGCTGGCTGGAACCGCAGGGCCGCCTGTTCGTGCACGTGTTCTGCCACCGGCAGCACGCCTATGCCTTCGAGACGGAGGGCAGCGACGACTGGCTGGGGCGCCACTTCTTCACGGGCGGCATGATGCCGGCCTACGACCTGCTGCCGCTCGTCGCCCACGACTGGCGGCTCGAGGAGCGCTGGTGGATCGACGGCACGCACTACGCCGCCACCGCCGCCGCCTGGCGCGGGCTGCTGGAGGAGCGGCGGGCGGCGGTGCTCGACGTGCTCGAGAAGCATGCCGCCCAGGCGGCGCAGGCGGCTCAGGCCGCCCAGGCGGCGCAGGCGGCGCAGGCCGCCCAGGCCACGCAGGCGGCGTCCCGCGTGCCGGACGCGCAGCGCAGCTACCACCGCTGGCGGCTCTTCTTCCTGGCGTGCGAGGGCCTCTTCGCCAGCCACCAGGGCCAGGCGTGGGGCGTCGGCCACTACCGGCTCGCGCCTCCCGGAGCGCACTGAGGCCCCGATGCACCAGCTCCGACGCCGACAGCTGCTGCACGCCGGCATGGACGACGTCTTCGCCTTCTTCGAGGACCCGCACAACCTCGAGGCGATCACGCCGCCCTGGCTGCACTTTCGCGTGCTCTCGTCGAGCACGCCGCGCGTGCAGCTCGGCACGCGCCTCGCGTATCGGCTGCGGCTGCATGGCCTGCCGCTGCGCTGGGAGTCGCTCATCGCCGAGTACGTGCCGGGCGCGCGCTTCGCCGACGTGATGCAGCGCGGCCCCTACCGCAGCTGGTACCACCGGCACCTGTTCCGCGCAGTGCCGTCGGGCGTCGAGATGGAGGACATCGTCGACTACAGCCTGCCCCTCGGACCGCTGGGCACGCTGACGCACGCGCTCGTCGTGCGCCACCAGTTGCGCGCGATCTTCGACTACCGTGCCGCGCGCATCGCGGAGCGCTTCGGGGAGCGCCTCGGGGAGCGCCTCGGGTCGCGCGTCGGGGCACCGGCGCACCCATCTTTCGGCGGGGAGACACGCGCATGACCTTCGCTGCCGCCGTGCGCGCGTACGCCGCCGCCGCCCTGGCGCTGCTGCTGCTCGACCTGCTCTGGCTGGGCGTGCTGGCCGCCGACTTCTACCAGCAGCAGCTGGCGGCCCTGCTGCGGCCGGAGGTGTCCTGGGCGCCGGCCGCCCTGTTCTATGCGCTCTACATCTCGGCGCTGCTGCTGTTCGTGGTCGCGCCGGCGCACGCGCGCGCCGAGCCGGTCCAGGCCCTGGTGCGCGGCGCCTTCTTCGGGCTGGTGGCCTACGCCACCTACGACCTGACGAGCCTGGCGCTCATCCGCGACTTCCCGCTCGAGGTGGCGCTGGTGGACCTGGTCTGGGGCAGCGTGCTGTCGGCCGCGGCCTCCCTGGCCGGCTACGCCGCGGCGGGCCCGGGAAACGGCCGCCGCGCGGGCACGCCCGAAGACCGGCGACCGGCGGAGTGAACCGCGCGGCCGGCTCCGGTACACCGTCGGCATGAGCACGCACCATCTCGACACGCTGTTGCGGCCCCGTTCGGTCGCGGTCTTCGGGGCCTCCGACCTGCCGGGGCGCATCGGCACGCTCGTGCTGCGCAACATCCTGGGCGGCGGCTTCCCGGGGCCCGTGTACCCGGTGAACCCCAAGTACCAGCGCCTCGGCGGGTTGGCCGTGTACGCCGACACCGACGCGCTGCCGGAGACGCCCGAGCTGGCCGTGGTGTGCGCGCCGCCCGTCGCGGTGCCGGGCATCGTGGCGCAGCTCGGCGCGCGCGGCACCAAGGCGGCCGTGGTGCTCACGGCCGGCCTCGGGCTGCAGCGCGGCGCCGACGGCCGCACGCTCGAGCAGGCCGTGCTGGCCTCGGCGCGCAGCAGCGGGCTGCGCATCCTGGGGCCCAACTGCGTCGGGCTGCTGTCGCCGCACGCGCGCCTCAACGCCAGCTTCGCGCACATCGACGCGGCTCCGGGCGACCTGGCCTTCGTGTCGCAGTCGGGCGCGCTGTGCACCGCCGTGCTCGACTGGGCGCGCCAGGCGGGCATCGGCTTCTCGTGCTTCCTGTCGCTCGGCGACTCGCGCGAGATCGACCTGGCCGACACGCTCGACCTGCTCGGCAGCGACGCCGGGACGCGCGCCATCCTGCTCTACATCGAGTCGGTCGGGAACGCGCGCAAGTTCCTCTCGGCGGCGCGCGCGGCGGCGCGCAACAAGCCGCTCGTGGCCATCAAGTCGGGGCGCGTGAGCGATGGCAAGCGCGCGGCGGCCTCGCACACCGGCGCGCTGGCCGGCTCGGACGACGCCTGCGACTACGCGTTGCGCCGCGCCGGCATCCTGCGCGTGGACGAGATCGCCGAGCTGTTCGACGCCGCCGAGACGCTGGAGCGCGTGGGGCCCCTGCGCGGCGAGCGCCTGGCCATCCTCACCAACGGCGGCGGCCCGGGCGTGATGGCCGTGGACACGCTCGTGCGCGGCGGCGGGCGGCTGGCGCAACTCGCGCCGCAGACGCTCGCGCGCCTCGACGCGATCCTGCCGCCCACCTGGTCGCGCGGCAACCCGATCGACCTGATCGGCGACGCGCTGCCCGAGCGCTACCGGCAGGCGCTCGCGGCGCTGGCCGGCGACCCGGGCATCGACGCGCTGCTGGTGCTCGCCTGCCCGGTGGCCATCGCACCGGCCGAGGAGTACGCGCGCGTGCTGGTGGAGACCGCCGCCGGGCTGCCCGTTCCCGTGCTCAGCTGCTGGTTGGGCCCGCGCTCGTCGGCGCGCGCGCGGCAGCTGCTGTCCGAGGCCGGCATCGCCGGCTACGAGACGCCGGGCGAGGCCGTCGCCGCCTTCCTGCACCGCGTGCAGCACGAGCGCGCGCAGGAGCTGCTGCGCCAGACGCCGGCCGCCGCGCCGGACGATGTGGCCCCGGGCGCCGAGGCCGTCGCGCTCGTGCGCGGCCTGCTGCACGCCGCGCTGGCCGAGGGCCGGCAGTGGCTCGACGAGCACGAGACCAAGCGCGTGCTCGCGGCCTACGGGCTGCCGACGGTGGCCACCGAGGTCGTCAGCGACGCGAGCCAGGCCGCGGCCGTCGCGGCGCGCATCGGCTTCCCCGTCGCGCTCAAGCTGCTCTCGCCCGACGTGCTGCACAAGAGCGACGTGGGCGGCGTCGTGCTCGACCTCGAGAGCGAGGAGGCCGTGCGCGCGGCGGCCGAAGCCATGCTCGTGCGCTTGCAGCGCCACCGGCCCGAGGCGCGCGTCAAGGGCTTCACGGTGCAGGCCATGGCGCGCCGGCCGGGCGCCTATGAGGTGTTCCTCGGCGCCGCGCTGGACGAGGTGTTCGGCCCCGTGCTGCTCTTCGGGCAGGGCGGCATCGCCATCGAGGCGCTGGACGACAAGGCCCTCGCGCTGCCGCCGCTCAACATGCTCCTGGCGCGCGAGCTCATCGGGCGCACGCGCATCGCGCGCCTGCTCTCGGGCTTCCGCAGCCGGCCGCCGGTGGACCTCGACGCGCTCGCGCTGGCCCTGCTGCGCGTCGGCCAGCTGGTCGGCGACCACGCCGAGATCGTCGAGCTGGACGTGAACCCGGTGCTCGTCGACGACCACGGCCTGCTGGCGCTCGACGCACGCATGCGCATCGCGCCCGCCGCCGTGCGCGGCCCCGAGCGCCTGGCCATCCGCCCCTATCCCAACGAACTCGAGGAGACCGCGCGCCTGCCGTCCGGCCGCGAGTTGCTGCTGCGCCCCATCCGCCCGGAGGACGAGCCCGCCCACCGCGCGCTCTTCGCCCGCTACACGGACGAGGACATCCGCTTCCGCTTCTTCCACCTCGTCAAGCAGCTGCCGCACAGCGAGATGGCGCGCTACACGCAGATCGACTACGACCGCGAGATGGCCTTCGTGGCCCTCGACCCGGCCGCGCCCGGCACGCCCGAGCAAGGTGTCGTGCGCGCCGTGGTCGACAGCGAGAACGCCAGCGCCGAGTTCGCGATCATCGTGCCCTCCGACGTCGCCGGCCAGGGCATCGGCCGCCTGCTGCTCGAGAAGCTCATCCGCTACCAGCGTGCGCGCGGCACGCGGACGCTCATCGGCCGCGTGCTGCCGCAGAACACGCGCATGCTCGCGCTGGCCGCCGCGCTGGGCTTCACGCGCCGCAGCGCGGAGGGCGGCGACGAGATCGTCGTGGAGCTGGCGCTGCAGGGCTGAGCGGGGGCGGGCGGCAGTGCGCGGGAACGGCGGGCGCGCCGGGGCGGTCGTGAGCCGCGCGCGCCTGACGCGCTTCACCCTCGCGGATCCCCGCGACGCGCCGCCCGGAACGCCGCCGGCTCAGCCCTCCACCAGCACCTTGAAGCCGCCGTAGACCATGCGCGTGCAGTCGAAGGGCATCGGCTTGGAGGCCATGCTGGCCATGCGCTTGTCCTTCATCACCTTGGCGTTGACGCGGTCGCGGTGCGCGCGCGACTTGAAGACCACGAAGGCGAAGACCACGGTCTCGCCGCGCTTGACCTTGACGCTCCCCGTGAACGGCAGGCCGAAGGCCGGGCTGAGGTCGTCACCGACGCACTCGCGGTACTCGAGCGCGCCGTTCTCGCGCCAGATCTTGCAGCCGAGCTGCGCCATGCGCCGATAGGCCGGCAGGTTCTTCTTGGGCAAGGGCAGGATGTAACCGTCGACGTAGGTCATGTGGGGATTCCGTGGGAGGCAGGTGAAGGGCGCCCAGTATGCCGGTCCGGCGGCCGGTCGTCCTGCTTCACCTCAGGCGCCGGAGCAGGAACACCACGAGCGAGAGCGCCGCCGAGAGCAGCAGCAGCGACGTGATCGGCACATCCACACGCACATTCGGGCGCTCGATGCGCACATCTCCCGGCAGCCGCCCGAACCACGACAGCGCCCCCGACCACACGAGCAGCCCGACGACGACGAGCACCACGCCGAGGACGACGATGAGTGGGCCGGGTGCGAGGCGTGGCACAGGGTGTGTTCCCTTGGGGCGGGCTGGGTCGGGGCGAGGCGGCGGCGGGCAAGCGCTGGCGGGGTGGACGTCGGCCGAACCTACATCACCCGCGCCACCGCCGCGATGACCGAGGCCGCGGGCACGAGCAGCAGTTGCGCCAGCAAGGTGCCCGTCAGGCGGCTGCCGACCAGCCACACGATGGCGCGGCGGAAGGCCGGCTCGGCCACCCGCCCCTCGACGACGTCGTCGGTCATCACCGACATGTGCGGGTCGATGAACACGAACATCATGATCGTGGCCGCGCCGTTGACCACGGAGGAGAGCGTGGCCGAGGTGACGCGCAGCTCGGGGTCCAGAGCGCCGGCGTAGAGCGACGCGAAGACGCCGATGGTCCAGAGCGCCACGGCCAGCACGTTGAGCCCGATGACCCAGGTCGAGACGCCGCGCCCGACGCGCAGCTGCGTGACGTTCGCGGCGGCCGGCAGGCTGACGACATCGGTGAGATGCGCCAACCCTCCGCGCGAGAAGGCGTGCACGACGAGCCGCGGCAGCGAGCGGTGCAGCTGGAAGTGGAGCACCGCCCGGCTGAACAGGCGCTGGAAGGTCGGGATCAGGAACGCGCCGACGACGGTCGCCGCGCTGGCCGAGAGCAACAGCCAGCGGAAGTCGGCGAGCAGCGCACCGCCCGCCGAGCCGAGCCCCTGCTCGATGCGCTTGGCCAGGAATGGCCCCTGGAACGAGTTCGACGTGCGCGACACGAGCACGAGCACATTGAAGAGCGCGAAGGACACCGCGATGCGCCGCGTACGCACGCCCGCGATGCGCACCGCGTAGGCCAGCGTGCCGACGAGGTGGATCACGAAGGTGAGCACACAGAGCACGACGAGTCCGGTGTCCATCTGACCCTCCGCACGGGCGCCAACTGTGGCATGACGCTGACCGCGGGATGCTAACGCGCGCGCTCGGGACCTCCTACCTCGTAACGGGCGGCTTCCAGCTGATGTTCACCGTCAGCCCACGAGGTTCGCGCCCATGTCCCGCCTGTTTGCGGCCTGTTGCTGGCCGTCTATGTCCAGCGCGCGAGTCTCGGCGCACCGTCGACCGCAGTAGGGATCGCAACCCAGACCGCGGCGGCGACCAACGCCGCCCGCCTCGCGTGGCTCGCGGCGCACTCCTTGGCCATCGCCGGCATGGACTCGCGAGCACTGCTCGTCGACCGAGAGCCTCTGCGCGCGCTCGTCGGCGAGGCGCGCATCGTGGGGCTGGACGAGGCCACGCACGGCCCACGCTTCCGCGCGCGGTGGGCGCGCGGCCGCGCCGCTCAGCCGCTCGTCCAGACGATCTGCGGCGGGCGCACCGAGGCGCAGAGCGGCATGCCGTCCGGGGCCGTGAGGCCGAGCGTCCCGACCAGCACGCCGCTGCGCAAGGCGGCGGCGAGCACGGCCGCGGGCACGGCGTCGAGGCGCAGCTTGGCGCGCCGGAACATCGCGGGCGCCGCGCCGGACTTGCGGCCGAGCCACGTGAGATACAGGAAGCGCTCGCCCGCCGGGCCGTTCACCGCGGGGCCGGTGAAGTGCGGGCCGTCGTCCCGGGCACGCACGCTGATGTCCGTCTCCCAGCGCAGCTCGCGCCGGTCGGCGGGCAACAGCTCGGAGGGATGGCAACCCGCCTTGTCGACCAGGCCGACGAGCACCTCGCTGTACTCGCCGCAGCGCCGCCCCGGCAGGTGCCGCGCCACGATGCGCACGCGCAGCGCCCGGGGCGCGGCTTTCAGCCCCTTCACCGCCTCGGGCACCGGCGCCGCCTGCGGCAGCAGCGCCCGGCGCACCCGCTGCTCACGGGTCGCGGCGGTCTTGGCCTCGAGCACGTGCTCGCGCAGCATGCGCTGCTGGGCGGGAGTGTGCGCCTCCCAGCGCGCCCGCGCCGCGGGGTCCGCGGCGATGAGCGCCTGGAGTTCGGCCGGCAGTCCGGTCGCGGCGAGTTGCAGCACGAGGCGTGCGCGCTCGCCCGGCGCCTTGCCGATCGCCGCGAGCGGCTCGCGGCGCAGCTCGATGAACCAGCGCGTCGCGTCCCAGGCCTTCAGCGAGCGGCGGCCGAGCGGCGCTCCGTCGAGCGTACCCTCCACCGTGGTCGTGCCCGTCAGCTTCCAGGGGCGGAGCTTGCCCGCCGGCACGACGACGTAGGCCGGCAGCGCGGCCTGCTTGCGCTCGATGAGGACGCTCAGTGTCAGCGTCGACGCGTCCCTGCCGCGCGCGGCGCCGCTCATCGCCCCGGCGCCGCGGACGCCGGCGTCACCGTCTCCGGCACCCCTGCCGCCGGCGCCAGCAGCGGCGTCCAGCCCAGGCCGTCCGGCTGGCGGCCAGTGGGCAGACGCGCACGCAGGCCGCGCGCGGCCAGGTCGAGCACCGAGACGATGTCGGCGTTCGTGTTGGCGATGTACGCCGTGAGCCCGTCCGGCGCGATGAGGATGCCGATCGGCACCGGGCCCTCGGAGAAGTCGCTGCCGAACATGCGCTCGCCGGAGGTCGCAGCCTCCGCGGCCAGCAGCGGCCCGGTCATCGCGATGCGCACGAGCTCGCTGCGCGCGGCGACGTCGATGAGCGCCACGTCGCCGCTCTGCGCGCAGCTCACGAGCGCGTGCTTCCCGTCGGGCGTGACCTTCACGCGGATCGGGAAGCGGCCGCAAGGCAGCTCGGCCACCTCCTCCAGCGTCTGCGTGTCCACGAACGAGAGCGTGTCGGCCTCGCGGTTGCCCACGAGCAGCAGGCGGCCGTCGGGCGTCACGTCGAGGCCTTCGGCGCCGGCGCCGGTGGGCACCACGCCGAGGCGCGTGCGCGTCGCCAGGTCGAAGGCCGTCACGCTGCCGCTGCCGATGTTCGCGACGAAGGCGCGCGAGCCGTCCGGCAGCAGGGCGACCATGTGCGAGGCGGCCTGCTCCGTGGGCAGCTCGGCGACCAGCGCGCCGCGCTCGAGATCGACGAGCAGCAGCGCGCCGCTCGACTCCGACGTGACGGCGAGGTGCCGGCCGTCCGGCAGGAAGGCCAGGCCGTGCGGGCGTTCGTGCGGCGCGAGGTCGAGCGTGCGGCTCACCTCGGCGGCCACGAGGTCGACGACGGTGAGCGTGTGGCCCGGCGTCTGGTCGCCGTAGTCGGCCACGACGGCCGTGCGGCCGTCGGGCGCCACGGCCACCTCGTGCGGGCCGCGACCGGTGGGCAGCTCGGCGCGCCGCGCCCCGCTCGCCGGGTCGAGCAGCCAGAGCGTGTGGTCGCTCTTGTTGAGCACGAGCAGCGTGCCGCCGGCTTGCGCGAGAGCGGACGGCGCACTGAGCGCGACGCCGAGCGTGACGGTCAGCAGGCAGCGGAACATGGAGCGGTCTCCGGAGGAAGCGGGCGCGCGCAGCTCACTCGAACCCGCGCTGCGGCCCGGGCAGTCCCATGGCCCGGCGCCAGAGCATGAACTGCCCGATGTGATACCCGAGGTGCGCCGAGAGCACCTGCGTCAGGGCGTGGTGCAGCGTCGGGAACACCTCGCGATAGGCCTCCACCGGGAAGGCCGCCCCGATCTGCTCGACCGACAGCGCCTCGATGGCGGCCGTGAGCCGGGCCTGCGCCTGGCGCAACTGCGCCAGCGCAGCGGTCTTCGTCGGGTAGCGCCCGGCATCGGCCAGCGGCAGGCTGCCGCTCCCGAAGCGGTCGGCCCACGTGGCATCGAGCCAGGGCGGCAGGCCGAGGGCGAGGCCCAGCTCCTGGCAGGTGTGCGTGAGATGGCCGAGCAGCCAGGCGGGATGGTTGCGCACTCCTGCCGGCTGCGCCGTCAGGGCGGCGTCGGGCACGTCATGGAGGTGCTCGACGAGGAAGTCGAGGCCGTAGGCGAAGCTGTGCAGCAGCGCGCCGACCGACCTGGCCTCCGGCGCCGGCGCGTCACCCGGCGCCGGCCCGTCGCCCGACCCAGGCGCGTCACCCGGCGCCGGCGCGTCACCCGGCGCCGGCCCGTCGCCCGACCCAGGCACGTCGGAGGGGCCCAGCGCGCGATAGAACTGCAGCCCGTTGCCGTCGGGATCGCGCAGGTGGAACTCGCGTGTGCCCCAGGGCGTGTCGGCCGCCGGCTTGATGTCACGCGTCACGCCGGCAGCGCGGAACTCGCGCTCCAGCCCGTCCACGTCCGACACCACGAAGCGGTAGGTCGGGCGGTCGCCGCCGCCGGCCCAGGCGCTCTCGTCCTGCCACTGCAGGTGCAGCTCGAGACCGTCGCGCTGCACGGCGGCGTAGCGCGGCGCGTGCGGCGGTTCGGCGAAGCACTGCACGAAACCCAACCGGGCGTAGAAGCGCACCGAGGCCGACACGTCGCGCGAGCCGAGCACCGGCTGGACGGCAGCGAGGCGGGGACACATGGAGTGGTCTCGCGGGGGAGCGCGCCCGGACGGCACGCGGTTCATCGGCCCGGCGGGCAGCGTACGCCTTACGCCATCCAGCCCGGCAGGGCGGCCGCCTGCCTCAGCCACGCGGCCAGCTGCGCCTCGTCGAGCAGCTCGCCCTCGTGGATGTCGATCCAGCGCACTGCCTTGCTGCGCGGCGTGCCGCCGGGCGGGATGGGGCTCAGTGCGCGGCCGTTGAAGAACGAGAGCTTCACGTAGCGCGCGAAGACGTGGAACGAGAGGAACCAACCCTGGCCCTCGATGCCGTAGAAAGGCGAGTTCCACTTGACGGCCTTGCGCACACCGGGCACGTGGCGCATCACGAGCGCGTCGATGCGGCGCCCGACCTCGCGCTTCCAGCCCGGCATGGCGGCGATGTAGGACTGCACGGGTGCGTCGCCCTCACCCTTCGCGATCTGCGGATTGCCGCCCGACAGCAACTTGACGGACTTGGCCGCGGGCGCGGCGGGCTTCGCGGCGGGCGCGGCGGGCGAGCGTGAAGTGCGCGACGTGCGCGGTGCGCCCGCCTTGCCCGTGTTGCGCGGCTTGCGCGCGAAACTCTCCTCAGTCATCGCTGTCTGCCGTGCCGAGCACGCCCTCCTCGAGATACGCGAGCGGCATGCACTCCCCCCCGAGCGGTGCATGCCAGGACGGTGGATGATAGGTCATGACGGCGTTCACGACAGGCTCGGGGGCCCGATCGCGCCCCGGGTTCAACCCTCGCCTCCGTCGGCCATGGCCTGCAGCTTGAGCGTGGTGGCCCAGTTCCTGGTGGTCACCCCCGTGCCGGACTTGGCGAGCAGGGCCGCCCCGGCCGCGCTCTCCAGGATGCCGTGTGCGCACCACAGGTAGGCGGCATGCTTGCCCAACACGAAGCGCTCCGGGGGCACGACGAGCGAGCTGACGGCTCCGAGCGCCGCCAGCCCCTGGGTGCCTTGCGTGAAGACGACCAGCAGCCGGGAGGGCTGGGTCGCGCCGTCCGCGATCGGGTTCTCGGCCACGATGGCCGACAGGTCCTTGGCCGACTTGACCAGCACCGGCACGTCGAAGCCGAGGCGGCTGCGGAGCATCGCCGCGATGCTGGTGGCGTGTCGGGCAGCCGTGCCGCTGGCTGCCGCGAAGACCGCGTTTCCGCTGTTGAGCAGGGTGGCGACGCGCGTGTACCCGAGGTCGGCCAGCACGGCCCGCAGGTCGGCCATCGGCAGGCGCTTGGCCTTGCCGACGTTGATGCCGCGCAGGAGGGCTACGAAGGTCGGCATGGCGGCACTCGATGCGGGGGCGGTGCGTGGGCGAGGCGGGTCCGCGGCATCACCGTGCCTTCACGTGGGCAGGACTGTACCCAGCGCCCGGGCCACGTCGTCGAAGTGGCGGCACAGGGTCGAGAGGTGGGCCTCGCCCGGGTAGCTGACGAGCCGTGCCGCCGGCAGTCCGGCGACGGCCCGTCGCACCATGCCGATCGGCGCGTTGCAGTCCGCCTCGCCGTGGAACAGCGTCAGGGGCGCGGTGACCTGCTCGAGGCGGAAGCCGAAATCGCGGACGTACAGGCCCAGGTCCCAGGCCGCGGCCTTCGCGCCCTGACGCAGGCTCTCCCGCATCACGCGGCCGAAGGCCTCCAGCCGGCCGGGCTCGGCGAAGGCCGAGGCGTCGGCGGGCGGCACCCGCTTGCGGAGCTGGGCCAGTTCCTGCTCGCGTTCGCCCTCGGCGATGCCGCGCATCGTGCCGAGCAGCAGCCGCAACACGGGCGGCGCGCGGCGGGCGAGGAACAACATGAGTCGGTTCGGCAGCGGCAGGCCGACCTGGGCCTCCGGCCAGTCCATCCGCCAGCCGCCGGACACGATGACCGCCGCCCGCAGCCGGTGCGGGATCAGGGCGCCGCAGGCGGCGACGTACGGTCCGCCGCCCGAATTGCCGAGCACCGCAAAGTGCTGGAGGCCGAGGCTGTCGGCCAGCGCGACGACGTCCGCCGGCCAGTCGATGAGGCGACGGCCGGGCTGGAAGTCCGAGCCGCCCATGCCGGGGCGGTCCGCGCTGATCACCCGCAGTCCGAGGCGGCAGAAGACCTCGTCGCCGAGCAGCAGCGGTTCCAGGCGCGACGACGGGGATCCGTGGAAGTAGAGCACGGGCGTTCCGTGCGGCGGACCGAACTCCGCGTACACCAGCTTGCGGCCGTCCGGCAGGAACACCTCGTTCTCGAGCCGCACTCAGCCTCCTGCGTCCGCGCTCACGGCGGCGGCGGGTCCGGGTCGGCCTGGCCCAGGAGCGCGACGAGCGAGCCCGAAAGCCTCATGCGCTCGAAGATGTAGCCGAGCATGAAGCCGAGCGAGGCCACCAGGGCCACCGGCGCAGGACCTCTCCAGTACGACCACACGACGCACGGCATGCAGACCAGGGTGAGTCCGATGGACCAGCGCGCGCGCCGACGTTCCCGTGCCTGGGCTGCATTCAGCATGTGAGGATCTCCGCGTGGGTTCCGCTAGAACGTGATCGTGTCGGCAATGCGCTCGAGGGCTGCCATCTGTGTTGGGTTCGTGGCCGAGAGGACCAGCACGAACATCCAGTCCTCCTTCTTGGTGGCAAGGTATGCCTGTGCGATCGGCTTCCCGTTCTGGGTCACGGTGAAGTCTGCCCGGTACCACTCACGCCCGCCCAACTGCGTGGGGTGAGCGGGCTTCGTCGGTTCGTACGGCACCGGGGCGCGCAACAGCAACTTGTTCACATGGAACAAGTAATCGCCGCCGGACTTGATGCCGGGCAGGTGCGACACGCGCTCGGCCATGAGCACCAGGCAGGGATTGGACTCCACCGCGGCCCCCACCTCGAACTCGGTGAGAGTGAGGAGTGGCACCGTGGTCTGCTTGCCCACCTCCACCGCAGCCTTCAGCATTGCGTCGTCGCCGACCAGGGCATCTCCCCCGACCTCGCTCAAGTACCGGGTCGTGTCCGCGCTGGCGACGAACCAGCCGTCCGGGATCGACAGCGTGAGCCCGAAGTCCTCGTTGGACCAGGTCCTCGCCGCCACGCGAGGGCTGGAGGCCTCGGGCGCATCCGGCGCGCTGCAGGCCGCTGTGTGGATCACCAGCAGCACGGCGAGGAGCCGCTGCATCACGGTTCTCATGGCTTCGGGTTCCGGGGGAGGGCGGAGTGCCGTCGGCCCGCGAGCCGGCCGCTCGACGGACGCTGCCTCGGCGCCGGGTCGCCGCAGCGGCTGGTCGGTTTGCACGGGTCCGGCGCTCTGGCGGGCGAGGTGATGCCCGACCCCGTCCACCATGCCAAGAGCGTCCGCTGCTGTCGCCCATGAAGGTGGCGATGCGTCAAACAACCCACTTCCTCCAGATCGAGGCGCTCCACCGGTTCAGCGCGCAGGAGATGGCCCCGCCCGCGACGAACGACAGCAGCGCCCATCCCAGCCACTGCGGGTCGAACGGGTCGCCATGGAGGAAGGCCACATGGTAGGCGGTGATGGCGAACCCCGTGGCGAAGAGGCCAGGGTAGAGCAGCGCGTTGAACCAGGGGGACGGCGACAGGGCGGCCGCCGAGAGCGCCACGACGCTCAACAGGACGACCATGGCCAGGACGCCGAAGCCTTCCTCCCCCCTCGGTCCCGGTCCTCGAATCACCCAGAGCGCCACGAACAGGATCCCGAGGCCCGCGTGCAGGCGCCGGAGCGGCCTGAAGTACCCCTCCGTGCCGTCGCGACTGCCAGCGCGTGGCAGGTGCCGCATCACCGGGCGCTGGCTACCAGATCCCCGCCGGGGCTGGCAGGTGCGGCAGCCGTACCCGCGCTGATGCGCAGGAGCTTGCCGCCCAGCAGGCCCCGGTCCTCGATGCTGATCTTGTGATCGGCCTTCAGGCAGGGCCGCGGGTCGCTCTGCACCTCGGCAACGACCCGGGCGGTGAGCGAGCCGCGCGGGACGGCCAGGTGCTCGATCGCCACGACCTTGCCGATGGCCACGCCCTGGAACAGGACCGGATCGCCGAGACGCAGGAGACAAGGCTCCGACGCGTACACCGCGAGGGTGCTCGTAGCGCTCACTGGTTCGGGGCCGGCCGCAGCGCAGCCGAACATGAGCATCCCCGTCACCACGGCCAACAGCAGCGTCTTCATCTGGACCCTCCCTTCAGGTGGCATCGTTGCGCCTCCGGCGCGCCCGGGCGCAGTTTGTAGCACACACGGCCGCGCAGGAGTTCTGCGCTTCCGGGCTGCGGTCGGAGGTCAACGCCTCCTGCGGCCCGGTCGATGCGCGCCTGCTACTCCGGCGCCGCCTTGCGGCCGATCACGTATCCGATCTGGATCCCGCCCAGGGAGATGATCGTCAGCAGGCGGGCGACGAACCCCTGGACGCAGCGCGCGTCGACGCCGTCCTCGCGCAGGATGGCGGCGTAGTTCCTGGTGTGGCGCACATCCACGATGAGCACGCGGCCGCCTGGCTTGAGCACGCGCGCGATCTCGCGCACGGCCGTCCGCCGCTCGGCGGCCTCGTAGATGTTGTGCAATGCCATGCTCGAGAGGACGACGTCGAAGCTGCCGTCGTCGAAGGGCAGATGGCGTGCATCGCCGGTGTGCACCTCGACCTTGTCGGCCACGCCCTCGATCAGCGCGTTCTCGCGTGCCCCCTCGGCGCTGTTGCCTCTGAGGTCTTCCTGCTGCCACTTGTCGATGCCCAGCGCGCGGCCCGTCGAGAGGCGTCTCGCGGCGCCGATCAGGAACAATCCGAGACCGCACCCCACGTCCAGCACGCGCTCATCCCCGCGCCAAGGGAGCTTGTCGAGGTACATCTCGCGCTCGCGCGCCTTGCCGATCTTGCTGTCGTAGAGCATCCACGCTCCCATCGCGGCGCTGACCAGGCCGGCGGGGATCAATGGCCTCCCGATCGCTGCGATGGGATCCTCCCTCGACCAGACGCCGAGCAGCAGCGTGGTCAGCGAGACCACGCCCAGCGCCGCGACGATGAACAGATTGCGCACCGCCACCGGCGCGTCGATGCCGTAGTCGGGGGCGCGAGGGCCTTTCATTCAGCGGCACACCTCCAGCGGCGCACTCTCGGCGGCGGGGCGGCGTGGGGCTGGAGTGGCGCCATGCTGCCCTGCCCTTGTCGAGGACATCGTGGGTCTTCGCCTGGTCTTACGATGTCCATCGAGCGGCCTGGTGTCCAGCGGCAGCGTGGACGCCGGGTCCATGCGCACGCCCCTCAGGAGGAATCGAACGCGATGCTACGGCACGGCGCACGAACACGTCTGCGGCATCGACCTGCACGCCCGCTCGATGTACCACTGCGTTCTCGGCGCGCAGGGCCCGGTCTTCGGTGTCGAGTGCATGTTCAGCTGGTCCTGGGTCGCTGACCGCTGACGGCGCTCGGTGCCCGGCATCGGCAAGATCCTGGCCATGACCATCCTCCAAGAGATCCACGACATCGCCCGCTTCCCCCGCGTGCAGGACGGCGCCGCCTACGCCCGGCTGGTGAAAGGCAGCCAGGACTCGGCCGTGCCGTCCAACACATGCTCGCTCGGAAGACCGCCTTCGACCCAGAGTGCCTCCTGAACACGGCTCGAACACCATCGAGCGGGGCCGGCGAGCCCGACGCCTCACCCGAGCCGCCAAGGCCCGAGCCCGCACGACGACCCGGACACGACCTGTGCCCCGAGCTCGCGAACACGGTCCTGGGCCAGAGAGCCTGACAGCCCGACCGCTGATTGCACGCCGGCTCCTTCCACCACCACCTCCCGACCGCATGCAACGATCCGCCCTGCCATTCACCCGAGCCCGGACACAAATGGCCGCTCACGGCCCGTACCTCCTGGGTGGCGCGGCACGAGGGAACCGATGAGTTTCCAGGGCGTCCGTCGCCGCCGACGGCGCCCCCGGCCGCACGCCAGCGAGTCCAGGTGGTCGATCCTCGACCTGTGTTTGGTGCAGGGCGAGGCCCAGCACCGACAGCGAAACCCGAGACAGGCAAGGCTCGTCGCGTAGACGATCGACACCTCATCCTCGACGGTCGTTCGGGGCCGGGAGCCATCGGCTCTCGACGCGGTGGGGCCTTGCATGGGTTGGGCCGCACCATCGACAGTGGCTCCACTTCAAGCCTCGAGGTGCTTGACGGCACGCCAGAGTGCGAGAACCGGCTGGACCAGTCGCGCCGTGATTCATGGCATCTAGCAGGCACAACGGGTGTGCCCCGGTTCCATGCGCCCGTTCTTCGAGCACTGCTGCCGAGGCGACGTTACCGGATCGCCGCGGCACCAGGTCTCCAGCATCCTCGCGCCGCGGACCAACGGTCACGAACGAGGCTGCGGCCGCCGTCGAACGATTCGCAGTACTACCAGCAGGAGGATCGCGCCGACCGTCGCAACGATCAGTTGCCCACCTAGTCCGTAGGCGGCGAGCCCGACGAGGCGGAACGCGAACGCCCCGACAAAAGCACCGACGACACCAACGATCAAGTCGCCGAAGAGTCCGAATCCCGAGCCCTTAGTCACTTGCCCAGCAAGCCAGCCGGCACAGATTCCAATGAGCGCAAACCAGACAAATTCCATGACATCATCTCCAGCACGGCTGCCGATCAAGGCGAGACATCGCACGGATTACGTGCGACTGAGCCCCACCATACTCCGAATGGAGCGCCACCGTACCGACCAAGTGCAGGAGATACGTGATACGATCGGGGTGTCGGCCCAACGATCTTGCGCTTCAGCGGCGGGCCGCGCAGCGGACCGTCCGCTGCTACCGCGGGTTAGGCGCCATTCGATTAGCCAGCCACCGCAGAAACCAACCCAGTGCACCTCCTACGCCGATTGGGATCAACACTAGGGGTGGGAATATGAGAGCCATTAGGCCCTTGGCGTCGGTGGCAGCTCCAAGCATACCGCCCGCGACAAAGACGAACCAGGGCAGAGAAGCACCCACAGCGATAGCCGGCAGGAGCTTGGCCCGCCGCCAACCGACATAGACGGCAGCGAGCGCATGAAGCCCCGCAGCAAGCAGGTACGGTTCGGGCCAGCCTGCCACAACGTTGCCTGCCTGCACTGAACCTGCGAACAGACCCAGCGATATGGCGGCAGCGATTACTGCCGTTACCAGATGGGTCCGTTGTTCACTGTTCAACATGTGCGCCTAACGAGCTGCCCTTCAGCCGCGGGCTGCGGCCCGCAACGCTCCCGGTGTGGACGACGCCGCGCCGCGGCCCGGCGGCTGCAAGGGCTGGTTAGGCGGGCTTCGACGGAGACTTGGATGGTGACACCTGCAGCATTTCGAACACGGCGTCCATCGCCACAGCCACTGAATACCCTGAGTTCGAGATGTTCGTGTTCTTATACCCGTAGAGAGTGCTAACCGTCGACTCAACGAGTGGCACGAACTGAGACGCCACGCCGATGACTCGATAGTGGGAGTTGAGCCCAGACCTTTCGACCTCGACCACAGGACCGCCGCTGTTGCCGGGGAACACTGGGCAATCGAAAATCAGAGTGCCCTGCTCTGGATACTTGCCCGCGACGATGCCGCTTCGTAGCAACGGCTGCGAGTAGTCAAACTGCGGCTGTTCACGAAGGCCGAGCGACGCGGGATACCCGAAGAGAAACACGGGATTGCCAACGAGCACGTCACCAAGGACTTTGGTGCCCTCCGGAGGGACGCCGACAACGCCGGACTTGCTGCCTTCGCTCAGCACAACGCACTCTTTCAGGGCAAACGAGAAGCTCTTGCCATCCGCCTCTGGCACGGTATCGCCCACATGAAGCGCCGCCACGTCTCGGGTCGGGTGCTGCTTCACGCAACCACTCGCATCGAGTGCGGCAAGATCAAGCGTCAAGCGATTCCGAGCCGCCTCGAGCGGATCGCGAGCCGGACACGTGCACACGGCTTTGTCCGACAAGAGCCTGCCGGCGTCGCTGTACAGGACATGCTTGGCTGTGACCAAGAATGTCCGACCAGGAGCATTTAGGAAGAAGGCACTGCCCTGTCCGCCTCTCGAAAGAGCAACATGTACCGGATAGGCGAGATGATCATCTGGAATTGCCCGCCCCATGATCAGCTCCGCCTAACGATCTTGCGGTTCAGTGGCGGGCCGCGCAGCGGACCGTCCACTGCTACCGCGGGTTAGGCGCCGCCCTCTAACAGCGGCAAGAATGCATGCGCAAAGCGGGATGAATCCGCCGGTAAGAGTCCAGGCTAGAGACACGGCTGAACCGGCTGTAAACATACTTGAAGTTGGATCTGTATCGAACCACAGAATTGCAAAACAAGCTCCGATTACATAGCAAACGGCAGTGAATGGAAGTGGAGGACTTGGCGCTACGTAGAACGCGACCGCAACGACTGTGAACGCGGTTATAAAGTAGCAAATAGTCGTATTACCACTGTAAGATTCGTCTAAGAAAAGAACGCGTGTAATGAACAACGTCAGGACAAATGCGGGGACCACGAACACGAAGGCGAACACACTTCTGATGGCGTATTCAGCGATTCGCATAGCAGCTGTCGCAGACGGAAGCACTTGCGTTCGTTGCTCACGATTCATGAGGTGCGCCTAACGTCTTTGGCGCTCAGCCGCCGGCGCCGCTTGAGGCGCCGGTCGGCTGCTGCGTCGTGTTGGGTGGCGCGCATACTACGCACACGGGAGACTCACTCCATAAGGCGGAACCAGTCTCGCACAGTGAGCTGTAGCCGCAGCTGCTCGTCCTCTGCCAAGGGGGTGCAATGGGCAATAGGGTTGCGCAAGGCATTGAGACTTGCCATGACCTTCTCGACTGCGCGCTTGCTGCTGAACAAGCTACCGAAAACATCCCAGTTGCTCGTGACAAGGACGGATAGCTCGCCAAATGTCGTGTAGTCGAGCTCGCTGTTGGAGCGTCGGGTCACCCCAGCATCGAGCTCCTTCTGAACTCGCGACGCGACCTCAACCCGAATGTTGTCTGGCACTCTCTTGGACGCCCACCATGCCGGCGACTTCTCCGCAACCTCGATCGTGGAGCTGACAAGCTCACGGATCGAAGTCTCGAGAGAGTAGAACACCTCGTAGTGCCGGCTCATCGCAGCTGCCTCTGCGCGGATCGCACCACTGAACTGCGGGTAGTACACCGACTCAACAGTCTCCGCCGAAACTGGCGCATGGCCCAGATCCACGCCGTGCTGCGATGCGATGCGCGTCATCTCCTGCATGACCATTTGATGAGTCATGCCAAAGGCCTTGAGTCGATCGAGGGGGCTCGCAGTCACTGGCCCTCCAGAAGGTGCTCGCGAAGGCTCTTGAATATTGCGTTGAACACAGCCTGATCAGACGTCGCGGGGAGATTCAGGTTGATGGTGTACGAGAGCCCAATTGGCTGCGGTGTTCGCGGGGAGGTCTCTGCACGAACAGCGGCGACGGCCTGATCCTCCGCCCCTTGCGCAGCGCCATTTGACCCCTCATCCTTGGTGAATTTGGCTCCCGCCTTGAGCTGCTTCAGGGTAGACAAAGTCAGCTTGGCGACTTGATTGTCGGCTTCGGCTCCCGTCACCTGCACGATCAGCGCTAGCAGATCCTTGTCGTCAAGGTCGTAGAAGTACTCATTGGCCTGCGCGAGAGCCTTGTAGCCAAACTTCACGGCATCAGCGAGAGCACGTCCCGCGGCAGCCTGGTTGCGAAACTGCTTGTAGATCTCCGTAGGCGCTCCATCAGCCCCGACAAAGCCCACCTTCTTGAAGAACGGGATTAGAGCTGCGCCAGTGCCCCCCTTGATCTGGAGCTTGGTGCCGACGAAGTCCTGAGTGACTCGATCGGGGGTAGCCGCGACGCGGATCTTCTCAAGGGCATTCTTCAGGGAGCCCGGAGAAGCAAGATAGGGAAGGGTGGAGGCCAATGAACTCTCGCTCGAAAGGGGAACGACAAACTCTCAACTTCGGCAGATACGGCCAGGGTAGCGACGCGCAAGTGAGTTGCAACCGCCGCTAAGCAGCAACCCGCAACAGCGGCCACCCAACGATCTTGCCGCTCAGCGGCCGGCGCGACAGCGCCGGTCCGATGCAGCGGCGGGTTAGCTGGCACAGTGACGTGCACTGGCTTCATGGCCGATGCCTCTTTGGCCGCGTGCCAAGGAACATCAACAACCCGAAGCACGGCAGGCCGACATAGTAGCCCGCGGCCCGGTACCAGCCGCCGATGACCCAGAGCAAGACA